>Ga0153917_1000615_pt1 | contig 20804 bp, 23 predicted proteins | sample TSFL001MetaG_FD_104695 | JGI IMG/M metagenome (GOLD analysis project Ga0153917, IMG submission 104695) | Attine ant fungus gardens microbial communities from Florida, USA - TSFL001 MetaG | ecosystem: Host-associated > Fungi > Mycelium > Unclassified | place: USA: Florida, Paynes Creek Historic... | reverse complement strand
TCGTCCATATATAATACCTCTTCTGAATATATTCAAGGGCTTTTCTTCATCAAAATCATATAACAGATGGTAATGGGAAGCAACAAACTGCCTTGTCAGATCCCAGAATTTGAGGTACTATATGTTTGCTGAACGACGGTCGACGGACTACTGGCAACTGAAAAACCGTCGTGTTTTTCTTCGTCAATAGGACACCATACCTCCGCCAGAATAGCGCACGATTACATTTTTACATCTTTCAATGGAGGAAAAAATATGCTCATTATTCTTGTTATGTTTCTTCTAGGAATTATTTTAGGCTTTATTGGCGCCGGTGGAGCCGGCTTTGTCATTGCCCTTTTAACGCTTCTTTTCCATATCCCGATTCATACGGCTTTAGGCACTTCTCTCGCCGGCATGGCTTTCACCAGCTTATCAGGGGCATACAGCCACTATCGCGAGGGCAACATTCAAATGAAAATCGGCTTAATAGTCGGAGGCTTTGCAGCCGTTGGCTCATTTTTCGGCGCCAAGCTGACATCTTTTATTCCCGCTGATTTGCTTCATTATTTGACGGCTGGAATGTTATTTTTATCAGCGATTCTCATTTTGATTAGATTATTCATTTTAAAAGAGAAGGCTCAAGTAAATCAAAGCACTCTTTCAACGTATACGAGAGCGGTTATCTTAGGAATTGCAGCCGGCGTTCTTTCCGGCACATTCGGCATTGGATCGGCACCTTTTATTCAAATCGGTTTAATGATTATGCTGAATTTGTCCATCCGCCATTCTGTCGGAACGACGATGCTTGTGATCATCCCTCTGGCTGTTGGTGGAGGCATCGGATATATCACCGAAGGTTTCGTCGATTATGTATTGCTGATTAAAGTTCTGGTCGGAACAATGTGCGGTGCCTATGTAGGCGCCAAATTCACCAACCTCATGCCAAAGGTGGTTTTGAAATCAGCCATCTTTTTGACTCCGGCGATTGCAGGCCTGCTGTTGTTATTTTAAATAAAACAAAAAACCTGACGTCATGTCAGGTTTTTTTATGAATGCTGCCCTACTCGTTCTTTCGTTAATCCAAAAAACGCCAGTGAGCCGATGACAGCTGTCACAAACATAATCGCTCCCATCGGAACGGCTGTTGTCTCATTAATGCCTACAAGCGGTGACACAATCGAACCAAGGAGCAGCGGAAGCATTCCAAGCAGTGCACTTGCACTTCCGGCGCGGTGCCCCTGCTTTTCCATGGCCAGCGTGAACGTGCTGGTCAAAACCATGCCGATCGTAATCATGTAAATGAAAATGGATATGACTAATGTAGCAAGAGGACCGTGAATGATGGTCATGGTTAATAGCACAGCCGTCGCAATCATAGCCGTAATGACAGCCATGCGAAGCAGGCTTTTTTCGTGAATGATTCCGCCGAAGCGCCCGATGATAAAGCTGCCTGATATAATGGCCAGCCCGTTAATGCCGAAAAGGATACTAAATACCTGCGGAGACACCCCGTAGATATCCTGGTATACAAAAGGCGTACCGGACACATATGCAAAGCTTCCTCCGTGAATAAACCCGACAGTTAACGCGTACCCCATAAAGGACCGATCCTTCAGCAGGCTGCCCATCGTTTTGACAGAGGTTCCAATTGAGCTTGGAATCCGTTTTTCCGGCGGAAGCGTTTCTTTTAACCTCAATGCAATCAGAAGAACCAGTAAAAATCCGATGATCGTTAGTACATGAAAAATTGTATGCCACGTTGCGAACGGCAAAAGCAAAATGGCACCGCCTGTCATAGGCGCAACCATCGGCGCCACGGCGGTAATCACCATTAGCAGCGAGAAAAATTTAGAAAGCTCTCTTCCGGTAAACACATCGCGGACGATTGCGCGAGACAGGACAAGCCCTGCGGAAGCAGTGAATCCCTGCAAAAAACGCGCTGCCACTAAAGTTGTAATATTGGGCGACAGTGCACAAAACAGAGAGGATAACGCAAATAAAAAAATACAGATTAATAGCGGTTTTCGTCTTCCCTGCGCATCACTGACCGGCCCGACAATCAGCTGGCCGATCGTAAGCCCGACCAGACAGGCTGTTAAACTTAACTGAACAAGTGAAGCACTTGCTGATAAATCTTCCGCGATTTCAGGAAAACTTGGCAAATACATATCTATATTAAGCGGGCCCAATATAGCAAGCATGCCGAGCAGAAACGCCAGTGCCAAGCGTTCTTTTCCAGTTGGATTGTGCAGCATGTTATCAAACCTTCCCTTCAACCTAATCCCTTATACAATGGATGTCAGCTCCAATAATGGATTGAAGCTGTGAAACATTTGTATATTGTATCATAACTTTCAGCCTGTGAAAGCCGCTTAAAGCTTGAACGAAAGACAAAAAATCAGGGTCTTCTGCCCTGATTCAGTAAGTCCCGATCCGCTTGTCTTATGCCCATAATCGCAAACCTGCCATAAGAAGCACACCGCAGATCACAGTAATAGATAAGCTTTTCGTTTTCATCGCAATCAAGAGAGTCGGGATCAAGATGACGGCAACAGGCCAATTCAATTTCAGAGTATCATTAGACTGAATCATACAATCCTTTACGACAAGTGCTGTCAATATACAAACCGGCACATAGGAAAGCCACTTGAGCACGGGCTCCGGCAAAGTGATATTCCGAACAACTAAAAAAGGGATGATACGGGGAATCATCGTGACCAGCGCACAGCCGATAATCACCATCAAGATATATATATTGATACTCATTTATCCGTCACCACCCCGATAGTTGCTACGATGACCGTTGATATAATGACCGCAAGATGAGATGGTATAAAGAAAGAAAAAACAGTCATGGCAATTACCATATACATAATAAGAGAAACATAATGTTTAAGCTTCGACGGCACTACATGTTCCAGTTGAAGAACCAACAGCGCCAAAAACATAGCCGTCACCGCAAAATCAAGTCCGAACGATTCCGGATCGGTAATCCACTTGCCAAAAACAGCACCTGCCACACAAGACAGCACCCAGCATGCATACGCTGTAAGATTTAAACCGATCATCCAGCGGTCGTTAATCGGCTCGTTTTTGACAATCTTATTGGAAGCAACACCGAACGACTCATCTGTCACCATCATTCCGATCCCTACATTTTTCATAAGCGAATACTTTGAAAAATGAGGAGCAAGCGACGCACTTAATAGAAAATTCCGTAAATTCACAATGAATGTTGTCAGGATAATCGCTGACATTGGACTGTTCGCCGCTAACAACGCACACATAATAAACTGGGCGCCGCCTGCAAAAACCAATCCCGACATGAGCACAATTTCCATCACACTTAAATGCGAGGCAACCCCCACGATTCCAAAAGCTAAGCCTACGCTAATGTAACCGACCAGCGTCGGAACACAATCTTGAAATCCCTGAAAGAATGTTGGATCGTCAGTTTTTGCATGAGTCATTTCTTTTTCAGACAGCATTCTGTTCCCCTCCTCGTCTAACATATTATACACACGTACGTTATAACTTACAATAAAATATGATAACAGAATTCTATATGTTATAATAAAACGAATATGGACGTAAGGAGATACATGTATGGATGATATCCAAGCCATTATCGCAAAGAATCTAATCAAACTTCGAAAGACCAGAAACCTTACTCTTGATCAAGTTTCTGAATTAACCGGTGTCAGCAAAGCGATGCTCGGCCAAATCGAAAAAGGAAAATCAACCCCGACTGTCACCACGCTATGGAAGATCGCAAACGGGCTTCAAGTATCGTTTTCTGTATTTCTGAAAGAAGACAAGCCAAAAGTTAAAAAAATCAATCTGCAGGATATCGAACCTGTTACAGATAATGAAGAAAACTACAGTGTCTACCCTTTTTTCCCCTACAATCCTGAAACAAAGTTTGAAATTTACGTTGTTGATCTGAAACCCGGATGTATTCATGAAGCAAAAACACATTTAGGAGAAGAATATCTTCTCATTAAAGAAGGCGAATTAACGGTTAATCTGCAGGGTCAGGAGCACACGCTCGCTTCTGGAGATGCCTTGCAGTTTGCAGGATCAACACCGCACAGCTACATCAATTCATCTGAAGAAACGGCTAGCTTTTTTCTGCTGATGTTTTACCCTGAGCCGCAAGAATGACAAAAACCTCCCTCTGGGAGGTTTTTGAGTGCATATGACTTGCAAGATGAAAACAATCGTTGTATATTAATTGACGTGTCAATCATTGATACATCAATTGATAATTTTGACAGGAAAGAAGGGATGGGTTTTGGCGTCATTTTGTTCAGAGGAAGCCGAGATTTTATATCAGCTGCAAGGCGTGAACAAGGTGATTGGCGTGAAGTTCGAGGCATGCACGGGCATCAGCCAATCTCGTTTGGAATTGCTGACATTGCTTTATCATGCAGATGAGATCAGTCAAAGCGACCTTCAAAAAAAAGTAAATATCGATAGCGCAGCCGTTACCAGACATCTGAAACAGCTGGAAGCCAAAGGCATGGTATCAAGACGGCGCAAGCCTGAGGACAATCGCATCACCCTTGTTCGGCTTACAGATCAGGGTAGAGAGCGAATCGAGTCTTCTAAGAAAGAAAAGGAGCGTTTCATGAAGGAAATGCTCGCAAATGTAAGCGCAGAAGAGCGCCGCCTGCTCATTAATGTACTGGCGCGCATGCGGAACAATATAGTTAATATTGAAGCTTAAGAGGAGTGTATCAACATGATCAAAACAAACGATTTTATGGAAATTATGAAAGGCCGCCGTTCTATTCGCAACTATGATCCGACAGTGAAAATCAGCAAAGAAGAGATGACAGAAATCTTAGAAGAAGCAACAACTGCGCCCTCTTCCGTTAACGCGCAGCCATGGCGTTTTCTTGTCATTGACAGCCCGGAAGGAAAAGAAAAGCTCGCACCGCTTGCCAGCTTTAACCAAACACAGGTCACAACATCATCTGCTGTCATCGCTGTATTTGCAGACATGAACAACGCAGACTACTTAGAAGAAATCTATTCTAAAGCCGTTGAACTCGGTTACATGCCGCAGGAGGTCAAAGACAGACAAATCGCCGCGCTGACTGCACATTTTGAAAAGCTTCCGGCACAGGTCAACCGTGAAACGATCCTGATTGACGGAGGCCTCGTTTCGATGCAGCTGATGCTGACTGCACGCGCGCACGGCTATGATACAAACCCGATCGGCGGATACGATAAAGAAAACATCGCGGAAACCTTCGGATTGGATAAAGAACGTTATGTACCGGTCATGCTGCTTTCTATCGGAAAAGCAGCAGACGAAGGCTATGCTTCCTACCGTCTGCCGATTGATACAATTGCAGAATGGAAATAAAACAAAGAGCCCAGGAATGTTTTCCGGGCTCTTTGTTTTTAAGTATAGCCGCCGTTCGATCGTCTGACCTTTTGGTTAACATGTCTGAAACCCTTAATTTCATTTTGTCGTTTAGTCATGAAAAAAGAGTGATGACCACTCATCACTCTTCTCTCTATTATTCTTTTATTTTCTTCCTGCCGAACGGCCACCAGTTTCCTTCTCCGAAGGTCGCAATGATTGCCGGAATGAAGAGCGGAAGAATGACAAGACCGTATAGCAAGAGCCCGATAATGATAACACTTGCCACCTGCATAAGCGTATTGACGCCTGAAGGCATCATCGCCGCGAACGTACCGGCCAGTATAATAGCAGCTGTAATAATGACAGATCCCATTTTACTCATTGATCTGACAACACCTTGCTGAATGCCAAGGTGCACCTCTTCCTTAAATCGATCCAGCAAGAAGATCGAATAATCTACCCCTAACGCGATTAAGATAACAAAACTGAAAAATGGTACTGCCCAGCTGACGCCGGCGTTTCCTAAGCCGTTTACAAAAATTAATTCTGTGATAGATATTGACGTATAGTACGTCAGCAGCAGTGACGCGATCATATAAATCGGCATGATCATGGAGCGGAACAAAATGGTTAACACGATAAACAGGCCTATAATCATGATCACCATCGTTCTGGAGAAGTCCGTTGTGGACAGCTCTTTTAAGTCCGCATTCATACTCGTGACCCCGCCGTACACGATCTGGTCATCCTCCAGAGGAGTGCCGTCAACTTCGTTAGCGACAGCTTTTTTGATTTGTTTTATTGTCGTAATGGCTTGTTCTGAGTAAGGATTTGAATCCAGAACGACGCTTAATTGAACACCTTTGCCGTCTGCAAAGGAATATTGGTCAATTGACTTCTTAAAGTTTTTGTCCTTCATTACTTGATCAGGAATGAATATGCCGGTATCTCTTACAGTTGGACTTTTGCTCATGTCCTCTAACATATCACTGGAAGCTGTAATGCCGTCAGAGATTTTCGTCAGGCCTTCATTTGCGCTCTTCACGCCTTCTGACAGCTTCTTCAGGCTTTCTGTCAATGTTCCGGCTTGTGCCTGCTGGCCTGAGAGCTGCTTGTTCGCTTGTTCAAGGCCGGTTTGAATCTGGACAAGCTGTCCGCTGATTGCCGTAAGCTGCTGCACGGTCTGTGAGGTGTTGCCGGTTTGAGAAATTTGTTTGCTCACGAGCTGCAGCTGCTGATTAATTTTGCCCAAGCCATCTGCGGCATCGCCCAGTGAACCGCCAGAGCCGCTATTTGAGGCCGAGCCGGTTTGCCCTGCCATTTGATTCAGTCCGTTTTCTATATCTGTTAATCCGCTTTGGACATCGGCAATCCCTTTTACCGTCTTATCCAGCCCGTCTGAAACCGATCCTAGCTGGTTATCAATATATAAATCTTTGATTTTTTCACCAGTCGGCTGCGTGATGGTCATGACAGAGTCAACATGATCAACTTTCTCGATCGCTTTGCTGATATTTCCGAGATAAGGGATTGTATCAGCTGTTGTGAGATCTTTGTCTCCTTTTACGACAACGTTGATCGGGAACGCTTTTCCTTCCCCGAATCCATCCTTGATGGCCTTGAGAGCTTTGATTGATTGATAATCGCTGCTGATTTCCGCAGTTGAATCGAATGATATCTGGTCATCATAGGTCAAGATGAACGGAAGCGTAATCACCACCGTGATGACAATGAACAGAAACGGACGTGCAACGGAGTGTTTGCCGAGAAACGCCCATAATTTGTTGTCACTGTGCGACAGCACTTTCTTAGAAGGCCAGAATAATTTTTCACCCAGTGTCACCATAAATAATGGCAGCAGTGTATAGAGAATGATCATTAAGATTCCCACACCGACCGCTACTCCTACGGCGGATTGGAAAATCGCAAACTTCGCAAATCCTAAAGCGGAAAATCCGATTAATACCGCGAATCCGCTGATAAATAAGGTTTTTCCCCCTGTGCGGTAAGCGATAAGCGCCGCTTCTTTTTTATCATGCCCGTTTGCCAATTCTTCACGGAATCGTGTAAGCAGCAGAATGCAGTAATCTGTTCCAATGCCGAACAGGATCGCAACTAAGAAGGTTTGCGTAAAAGTCGAGATAGGAAAATCAACATAGTATACAAGGATGCCAAGTATGGATTGACTGATCAGATAAGAAAAACCCACTGCTACAATCGGTATAAAAGGCGTCACAACAGATCGGAACACGATCAGCAGTAAACCGATGATCAGGCAGACTGTGATCACTTCCGTTTTCTTAAGCCCTTCCTCTGAGCTGTGAGCGAAATCCTGATTAATAAGGGAAGCTCCCGTAATATATGCCGTCAAATCATCAGGAACGATTTGATAAATCTCGTTCGCGATTTTTTCCGCCTTTTTATCAGAACCTGTAATCGTCACAGGAATGAGAACGGTTTTCTTGTCTTTCGACATCAACTGGTCTTTGACTTCTTTTTCAGCTGACAGAGGAGATGTGACCTCTTCTACACCATCGACCTTTTTGATTTTATCGATTATTGTCCGGAGTTGATTCTCTGTTTCTTTCTTTAGAGCATGGTCTAATGTAAAGACAACACTGATCGAATTATTGTCTTCTCCCGCTTGTTTTAAAATGGCGTTTGCCCTTTCTGAAACTGCATCAGCGGGAAGCTGGGCCTGCCCCTTTTGATTGGCCAGCTCCGTTAAGTTTGGAGAAAACAAACTCAAAACGACGGTAAGTGCTAATACTATAGCTGCAATTGCCCACTTGAATTTGATGATTGCTCTCATTCGGCAGAATCTCCTCCTTTAAATTTGCTCTTTAAAATGGTGAATATCTCGATGATGGAATGTAAGTGTTCCTCATCTATATCATCGATCAGCGGTTTGAGTGCGTTAAAGATGGCAGAATCTAATTCTTCCAGTATGTGTTCACCACTGGGTGTAATGTTAATAAGCTTAGAGCGCCTATCACTTTTTGCCGGACAGTCGTCCCATTGAACCAATCCTTTTTCGAGCAGCTTTTTCAGTCTGTTAGAGATCGCGCTCTTATGTACATTTTGATACATGGCCAGGCTGCCGGGAGAGGTTGGGCCTTTGACTTTTAAAATCTTCAGCAGGTCTGCCTGTTCCCTTGAGATATGCTTGAAGACATCCTGATTGATTTCACGATGCACAAACTCTGTCCCTTCAAGCAGGACTTCCACAAACAGGTTTATCGCCTGACATAGCTTTTGTTCATTCAACATCTTCCCCTCCTCATTATAGTTTACCCCGCTAAACTTTATGTTCAATTTCAATTAGTTTATCCCCCTAAACTATACATGTCAACAGATTTTATTCACAAGCACCCCACAAGGAACACCAGTTCGTGTACAATAGAAACTATACACACGAAGGGGGAAATTTAACATGTCAGATTTAGCATTCAAATTGTATGAATATAACGTCTGGGCCAATCAGCAAATATTCAACCGATTAAAAGAGCTTCCAAAAGAGGTATACCATCAAGAAATTCAAAGTGTGTTTCCGTCGATATCCCATGTATTGTCTCATGTTTACCTTTCTGACCTCGGCTGGATTGAAGTGTTTTCCGGCAAAACGATGAGCGATGCTTTGGCGTTAGCTGAACAGCTAAAAGAACAGACAGAGACAAAAGAAATGGAGGAAATGGAAGACCTGTTTCTGAAGTTATCCGAGCGCTATACACTATTTTTACAGCAAAAAGAACAGCTCAATCAGCCCCTCCAGATTCAAAATCCCTCAGGCGGAATCATGAAAACAACTGTTTCCGAACTGATTCCCCACGTTGTCAATCACGGAACGTACCACCGCGGCAATATCACGGCAATGCTGCGGCAGGCAGGATACGCATCCGCACCGACAGATTATGGGCTTTACCTGTACATGCAAAAAACTGAACAGGCATAGGAAAGCGGCTCCTAAATGGAGCTGCTTTCTTTCGCTGGGTAGTCCAAATCACATTAAAATTTCCTTTCATATACCCTTTATAGTAAAAAAGATAGAAATTTTAGTGTTATAATAATCATTAAAAATAGATTGCTGACTCAATAATCAATATTTAATGGAGGAACACATAAAGTGACAGACGACATGACGAAAGACAATATAAATCAGCAAACATTGCAGAGAGGCTTGAAAAACAGGCATATCCAGCTTATCGCCATCGGCGGGGCTATTGGGACAGGCTTATTTCTCGGCTCAGGCAAATCGATTCATTTTGCCGGACCGTCGATTTTATTTGCTTATATGATCACAGGAATCATTTGCTTTTTAATTATGAGATCGCTGGGTGAACTGCTGTTATCAAATTTGAACTACCACTCTTTTGTGGATTTTGTACAAGACTATCTAGGCGATATGGCAGCCTTTATCACCGGCTGGACATATTGGTTCTGCTGGATTTCCATTGCGATGGCTGACCTGACAGCCGTCGGGCTTTACACTCAATATTGGCTCCCTGGTGTGCCGCAATGGGTGCCCGGCTTAATCGCTCTTATTATTTTACTGATTATGAACCTGGCGACAGTCAAGCTTTTTGGAGAATTAGAATTTTGGTTTGCTTTGATTAAAGTCATTGCCATCTTGGCGTTAATTGTCATTGGCCTTGTGATGATTTTTAAAGGCTTTTCCACAAGCTCAGGAGTGTCCAGCTTCACAAATCTCTGGAGCCACGGAGGCCTGTTCCCGAATGGCATGCACGGGTTTATCCTCTCGTTCCAGATGGTTGTGTTTGCCTTTGTCGGCATTGAGCTTGTCGGACTTACGGCGGGTGAAACAGAAAATCCCGAAAAAGTAATCCCTAAGGCGATCAATAATATCCCTGTCCGTGTGCTGCTTTTTTATATTGGTGCTCTTCTCGTGATTATGAGCATTTATCCTTGGGATGTCATCAATCCCAGCGAAAGCCCATTCGTACAAGTATTTGTTGCGGTTGGTATCATCGGGGCAGCAAGCATCATTAACTTTGTTGTGTTAACATCCGCTGCTTCAGCATGCAACAGCGCTGTATTCAGTACAAGCCGTATGGTTTATTCCCTGGCGAAAGATCACAATGCGCCTGAGTCAATGGCGAAACTGACTCAGCGTAAAGTGCCTAGAAATGCTTTATTCTTTTCAGCTATCGTGATTTTAATCGGTGTTACGTTAAACTACATCATGCCAGAAGGCGTATTCACCCTGATCACAAGTATTTCAACCGTATGCTTTATCTATATTTGGGGGATTACGGTCATCTGCCATATGAAATACCGTAAAACAAGACCTGAATTAGCGAAAACAAACAAGTTTAAGCTTCCGCTTTATCCGTTTACAAATTACCTGATTCTTGCGTTCCTGGCGTTTGTTCTGGTTGTGCTGGCACTGGCACAGGATACTCGTGTTTCCTTATTTGTCACACCGGTTTGGTTTATTTTGCTGATTGTGATTTATAAAGTGAGAAAAGCGAAGCATCAATGACTCGAAACTCCTGCCTCAAAAATGAGAGCAGGAGTTTTTTTGATGAAAATGACCTTTGCTTTTGAATTTGAAGGTATGCTATAGTGTTTGTAATCAAAACAAGAAGGGATGATGGGTGGACAATGATTAACTAATCTTATTTTTTACCGTTTGAAATCAATATTTCAAATCAGAAAAAATAGGATTAGTCTGCCCATTTTCTATATATACGACACCGCTATTTATAAAGAATAGCTTATTTGATCATGCACAGGCACGGCTAATCCTTCCAACACATTTGGGAGGATTTTTTTATTCTCCCTTTAAAGCGAGGGATATGGATGAAAGAGATTATAACATTAACAAACGTGAGCTATGAAGTGAAGGATCTGACTGTTTTTAAAAACGTAAATGCCAGTGTTCAGCAAGGAGATATCATTGGGATTATCGGCAAAAACGGCGCTGGGAAATCTACGCTGCTGCACCTTATTCACAACGACTTAGCCCCTGCACAGGGACAAATCCTTCGGGCGGATATAAAAATGGCTTTAGTCGAACAGGAAACCGCGGCGTATTCCTTTGCCAATCAGACACCTGCCGAAAAGAAGTTACTGGAGAAGTGGCATGTGCCCCTTCGTGAATTTCATCAGTTAAGCGGCGGTGAAAAACTGAAAGCGCGGCTGGCGAAAGGGCTGTCAGAGGATGCAGATCTTTTACTGTTAGATGAACCGACAAACCACCTTGATGAAAAAAGCTTGCAATTTCTCATACAACAGCTGAAAAGCTATAGAGGCACTGTGATTCTTGTTTCTCACGATCGTTATTTTTTAGACGAAGCCGCAACAAAAATATGGTCGCTCGAAGCTCAAACGCTGATTGAATTCAAAGGGAATTACTCCGGATATATGAAGTTCAGGGAGAAGAAAAGACTCACCCAGCAGCGCGAATATGAAAAGCAGCAAAAAATGGTCGAACGGATTGAAGCACAAATGAATGAGCTCGCTTCTTGGTCAGAAAAAGCCCACGCCCAATCGACGAAAAAGGAAGGGTTTAAAGAATATCACCGGGTAAAAGCGAAGCGTACGGATGCCCAAATAAAATCCAAGCGGAAGCGGCTTGAAAAAGAGCTGGAAAAAGCAAAGGCGGAACCCGTTACCCCAGAATATAAAGTCAGCTTTTCAATCGATACAACCCACAAAACAGGAAAACGTTTTTTGGAAGTTCAAAATGTAACGAAGGCTTTTGGAGAAAGGACCCTCTTTAAAAACGCAAACTTTACAATTCAGCATGGCGAAAAGGTTGCCATCTTAGGCCCCAACGGCAGCGGAAAAACGACATTACTGAACATCATTCTGGGACAGGAAACAGCAGAAGGAAGTGTATGGGTGTCGCCGTCCGCAAACATCGGCTATTTAACGCAGGAGGTGTTTGATTTGCCTTTAGAACAAACACCTGAAGAGTTATTTGAGAATGAAACATTCAAAGCAAGGGGGCACGTTCAAAATCTGATGAGGCACTTAGGTTTTACAGCCGCCCAATGGACTGAACCGATCAAGCATATGAGTATGGGTGAGCGTGTAAAGGTCAAGCTGATGGCATATATTCTGGAGGAAAAAGATGTGCTGATTTTAGATGAGCCGACAAACCACCTCGACCTGCCGTCACGCGAACAGCTGGAAGAAACACTGTCACAATACACCGGCACATTGCTGGCTGTTTCACATGACCGATATTTTCTTGAAAAAACAACAAACTGTAAACTCGTCTTTTCGGACAATGGCATCGAAAAGCAATTGAATAACGCTCCATCAGAAAGAAACGAGCGGGAGGAACTTCGTTTAAAGCTTGAGACAGAAAGACAAGAAGTGCTGGGAAAGCTCAGTTTTATGACGCCAAATGATAAAGGGTACAAGGAGCTTGATCAGGCTTTCAACGAGCTTACGAAACGGATGAAAGAGCTGGATTGAAGCCGTGAGGACCTCTAAATAAATTGATAGGGATATAGGACAAAATAAAGCAAATAATATTGACAAACGAAATAGACACACAGGAGGTCCTATCATGGCACTAACACCTTATGATCCATTCAGACAATTAGCGAATATGAGAAAAGACTTTGATCATTTTTTCTCTGAGTTTCCTTTTGATTTGAGAAGCGAGCACAATGTAGGCAGCATAAAAGTGGATGTACACCAAACTGAAAATGAAGTGGTGGCTACATGCGATATTCCCGGGATTGAAAACAAAGAAGATATTAACATTGAAGTCGAACAAAATATTCTAACGATTAGCGGTTCAATGAATAAAACAAGTGAAATAAAAGAAGAGAATATGTATCGAAAAGAACGTTACTCAGGCAGCTTCCACAGAACTGTAACACTGCCGGCAGCTGTTTCTCACGAAGGCGTAAAAGCAACCTACACAAATGGAGTACTGGTCGTCAGAATGCCTAAGTTAACCCAAGGCAATAAAAATAAAATCGATGTTGATTTTCATTAAAAAGGACAACAGCCGTTGTCCTTTTTTCTTTATATTTTCAAGCCTTCCCATGACCTTAGTTTCTCTAATGATGACTTATAATACCCTGCCACTACATCCAAATAGGCATTTCCTTTTATCGGGGTAAACGGATCCGGTCCAGCCGCCACCATCTCCATAATAATCGGGCCTTTATAACCGATAGTATTGAGCGCTTCGATTTGCTCATTGAGATTCGCATGGCCGTTCCCGATGGCCTGGCGATTTGAATCGGCCACGTGATAGACACCGAGTTTCTGCCCTGCCAGTTTAATGGCCTTCACAGGATCTGCTTCTTCTATGTTCATATGATACGCATCGAGAAGAACTTCGAGATTGGGGCTGCTGACATCACGTATGCATTGTAACGCTTCTTTGCCAGTGACCACTTGATGATTTTCGTACCGGTTTAATACTTCGAATACGACCTGAATCTGCAATTCCTCCGCTTTGGCCATGATCTTTTTAGCGCTTTCGACCAATAAACTCCAATCCCGCGCATCATCACCGCTCCCTCTCACTTTACCAACATCGCCGTGAAGACAGATACGTGGAGCGCCTGCATCCACAGCCCAATCCAGTAAATCCAAGAAATACTGTACAGCCTCTGACCGAACTTCTTCATTCACACTTGAAATATCCACATTCCTTGGCGTTACCGATAAAATCTTTACTTGATGAGCAGCCAATGTGTCAGCAATGTCTTTCGGATTTAGCGAAATATCCCCTTCGACCTCAACCCCGTCTACTCCGATTTCTGCAGCCAGCCGGCATTTTTGTTCAAATGGAATGCTGCCGAAAGTCCATAAGCATAACCCATATTCTCTTCCCATATTAAAATCCCCCTTTTTAGAAAGATGAAGCTGTATTCTTTGACATGATTTCTCCTTCAATCTGTTCCAATGATTTGCCTTTTGTCTCCGGCACAAAATGATAAACAAAGAGAAAGGCAAAAACGCCAATGGTGCCGTATATGAGAAATAAAGAACCTGTACCGATTAAATCTAAGAGCAGCGGGAAGGACAGCGACACTGCAATATTTGCCAGCCACAGACAGGTACTGGCGACCCCCAGCGCCGTTCCCCTGACCTGCAACGGAAAAATTTCAGCCAGCACAACCCAAACTACCATTCCCCAGCTCGCTGAATACGCTACCATAAACAAGCATAAGCAGGATAACAGCAGCCAACCGGGTGCATGAAAGAACAGCGTACTGATGCCCAAAATACCAAGTGCCATAGACATTCCGACATTGCCGATCAGCATGAGCTTTCTTCGCCCTATCATATCAATCAGCAGCAGGCCGATAATCGTAAATAAGACATTGATGATGCCGATGCCTATGGTTCCTGCAATAGCACTTGAAGCGCCGAACCCGGCATTTTCTAGGATGGTCGGTGTATAATAAATAATCGTATTCGTGCCTATTACTTGCTGAAAGACGGCGACCCCAATACCGATAAATAAGATCGGCCTGATAGCCGGAGATAATAATGTTGATATGGAAACACGCTCTTCCGTCTTGATCTCCTTCATACTGCGGATCTCAGCATCAATTGTTTTCGTGTCTCTCGTCAAAAGCAAAATATGGCGTGCTTCATCCTCACTTCTTTTCTGCAGCACCCATCGCGGGCTCTCAGGCATAAAAAACATGCCGGCCATGAGAATGAAGGAGGGAATTACCGCTAATAGAAGCATCAGATCCCACCTGCCCGAAGATGAAAAAACAAAGTTTACAATATACGCCATGAGAATCCCGAAAGAATTCATCAATGTATTCAATGAAGCGATTCTGCCTCTGATCGCGGCAGGCGCCATTTCGGACAGATACAAAGGAACAATTGCCGAAGCTCCGCCAACCGCGACACCCAGCTCTATTCTGAATAGTAATAATATTCCGATATTATAAGCCAAGCCTGTTCCAATGGCTCCAATTGTAAAAAGCACACCGAGCCAGATGATTGTTTTTTTCCTGCCATAGCGGTCGGAAAACCTTCCGCAAAAGGCTGCTCCGGCTAAAGCGCCAATCAGTACTCCGCTTACAACAAATCCTTCTAACAATGGAGTCAGCTCCATGTCTTCTCTAATAAACAGCAGCGCACCGGATATTACACCCGTATCGTACCCGAACAGCAAACCTCCTAATGCCCCGAATAAGTAAATAAGACTGATATAGGCCTTTTTGGATGTCATCAAGAAACCTCCGACTGATTGTATTTAACGTTTAAGCAAGGGAGATCCCTTCGTTTAAGAGAAAGATCCCCCCAAATACTAAAAGGGTCATAACAGTGATGCCGTTGAATCCCGCACCATTAATGAAGGAGACAGCATCACACGCTGAATTACTTTCTTTGGTTTTGAATCGGCCATGCCGTCTATCAGCAGTTCAATTGCCCTTTCCCCCATTTCTTCAGTCGGCTGTGCGATCGTCGTTAATTGGGGATCACTGATCTTTGCAAGGAAGCTGTTGTCAAACCCAACCACAGAAAGAGATGAAGGAATAGAAATATGAAGCTGCCTTGCAGCCTGCAAAACGCCTAAAGCAAGCAGTTCAGTCGTCACAAAGACAGCCGTCGGTCTATATTTTTGATTAAGCAGCTTTAAACTGATGTCTTTGCTTGCTGACAAATCATACGGACAGTCCAGAATGGCTGATTCATCGATTTGGATTCCTGAAACCTGCAGCCCTTCTTTAAAGCCGATGACACGGTTTTTGATTGATGTATTGTTAATCTTTTCTGCTATGACAGCTATATTTGTATGCCCTAATTGGGCTAAATGGACGGCTGCCTCGTATCCCCCTTTAAAATCATCCGCCACTACGGTGTCTACAGGCAGATGCGGTATATCTCTTGACAGCATGACAACCGGCATGTCGCTTTCAATCAGTTCGCGTACCGCCTGACTGTTTTTGAGACCCGTCGCCACAATAATGCCATCTACATGCTTTTGCTTCAGCATGGTGATATATTCTTCTTCTCTCAGCGAATTGTTGTCTGTACTGCATATGATGACACTGAAGCCCTTTTTACGGCCGCTGTCCTCCACAGCTCTGGCCAATTCAGCCATAAATGGATTGGCAATGTCAGGAATGAGCAGCCCGATGGTTTTCATCATTTTTCTCGATGAAGTCACAACACTTGGCTGATATTGAAGCTCCTCAATCACTTTCCAAATTCTATTTTTCGTTTTTTCACTTATATTTCCGGTGTTATTAAGAACCTTTGAAACCGTAGAGATTGAAACGTTTGCTTCCTTAGCAACATCATAAATGGTTGTTTTCATTAAGAAGGCCACCTTTATAAAATAGATCCTCTCTAGTATAAACGAATGCTTACCAGAATTTCTTTTTAAAAAGGCGCTTCTTCTATCAAAAACTCAAACCATTTGCGGCACTCCATTTTTTAATGTGACAGGCCGCTTCGTTTTGCAAGATTCTATACAAGCTGCGGCAATAGCAAGTGCTGCACGTGCATCTTCGCCTGTTACCAAGGCTGGTTTATTATTTCGAACAGCATCAACAAACGCTTGTAATTCATCAACATAAGCATCAAATAACAAATCCTGGTCGTAGCGAATCGTGTTGTAGCTGACTCCGTCTTTGTTATACCTTGTCATGTTTGTATGGCGGATATCTCCGATGGTCAGCATGCCCTCAGACCCAAACACTTCTCCGCGGACATCATATCCATAAACGGCTTGGAAGTTTGCTTCCGCCGTTGCAATCGCTCCATTATCAAATTTGATCGTGACAACTGCAGTATCCAAAAATCCTTTGTCTTTAAAATCAGGTCTGACAAGTGCATCAGCCGCGGCATAGACTTCAATCGGCTTTGCATTTGGATTGAGGTAGAGTAACGTATCAAAGTCATGAATCAGCGTCTCTAAGAAGATCGTCCATTGAGGAATTGGTGTCGGATCGCCGAGTGCCGGGTCTCTTGTGATGGAACGCATTAACTGAGGCGTGCCGATTTTTCCTGCACAGATTTCCTCATACGCATTGCGAAAGCCTTTAGCAAAACGTCTGTTAAAACCGATCTGAAGCGGAACAGACTCTTCCTTTACTACCCTTATGACTTCATCCGCTTCTTCCAGCGTGACAGCCATCGGTTTCTCACAGAATACAGCTTTCCCCTTCCTCGCCGCTGCAATAATGTTAGCGGCATGCGTCCTTGCCGGCGAAGCAATGATGACCGCATCAATATCAGGATGTTCCAGCATGTCTAACGGGTCTGTAAACGCTTTAATATTTGAGCCGATTGCTTTTGCAAATGCTTCTGCATTCCCCGGAACCGGATCTGCAACTGCATACAAATCTGCTCCTTTCACACGGAACGCAATACTTTCACCATGAAAAGCTCCCATCCGTCCCGCACCTAATAGCCCAACCTGTACATTTCCCATGAGCACCACTCCCAATCTATGAAGTTAAGGAAAGACTTTCTCCTATATATCATTAGTACATAAAAACAATCCTTATAATCATTTATAATATTAATTTTAAATGGGAAAGTCTTTCCTAATTGTTTTCAATTGTAACCCCTTACAATTTGCAGGTCAATCTTTTTTTGCTGTGTTTTAAAGCAGGCCTCTCCTTCAGCCGTCGATCAAGTCTGCAATGACTAAGGGGGGCAAGGGCAAAAAAATATCAAGGGTGTGCGGCCCTTGATTGTTCAAATGAAAATTTCTCATATATAGAAGAAAGGTAATGTAATGGGTTCAAAAGGTCGCTTCCATGGTGACGGAAGAAAAAGACGCGTGCGTGTGATCACCAACTTGGGAGCTTACCAGAACTTTAAACATCTACATTGGCATCCTGTGTTTGGGAAACCGCTTAAGTAAGCAGCTTTTATTAGCATAGCTGTTTCCGCATACGTATATTGGTCATGGCATACCCCATCTTCTGATAAAGATGGATCGCTGTCTCGTTATGCGCAAACACATGAAGGGCCAGCCTTTCCGAACCAAGCTCTCTTGCTCTTTCATCAAGCTTTTGAAGCGCCAATTGAGCTAGCCCTTTTCCGCGAAAGGCTTCATACAATCCAAAGGAATAGATAAACGCTTCCTTTTGAGGATGAAACGGATCAGCATACAGCCAGAGCCAGCCCATTCTTTCCACTTGGTCATTTGTGATGTTCCAAAAATAATGATTGCTGCTGTCTCGCCCATTCGGAATCATGTTCTCATATGCCTGCTCCGATTTCTCAAGCGCCTCTTTTTCCGTCCAAGTTCCCGACGTTATGTTTTGTTTCGCATAATTTTGCACGGACATCCCGCGAAAGGCTTGGAACTCTTCCAAAGTCATGGCTTCCAAAGTTAATGTCATTCTGTACTCCTCCTTTATAAAAAAAGTCCAGCTTGTGCCGGACGAATAACGCAGAAATGGAGCTCTATTTCAATTACTCGGTTAATACCTGGGACTTTCTATTATTCGATAAGAGAAGGAGATCTCCTGCATATAGGTTTGTTACACCATGATTATCATGATAGACACAACCAAACAGATCATCGCAGGTATCGTCATAAGGACCGATTGTCGCGCTCGAAAAATATGCGCATGAAATTGCTTCCGCCATGAGAACGGCAAACAGTACACCTGCTCCTAACGCTGCATACCGATTCCAAGCTGTCATAGCAAGTGCCCCGGCTACTTCAAGAATGCCAGTAACAGTCAAAAACCAGAATGAATATTGATAATGCCGCCAATGCTCAAATTGAAATTGAAAGGGAACGCGGCTTACCTTTATCATACCTCCCGCGAGCATAAAAACTGCCAAACTGACTTTCATAATAATAGATATCACCTTATGTCACTCCCTTTCGGAAGCATCGCGTATATTAAAAGATTCACAACCTCTGCTGCGAGACTTGCCGGATCTTTGATTCCGGTTAACAAAAATGAATCGGTTAAATGTTCAATCATGCCGATCAAACATTCAGCGACCGTTTCCATGTCCAGCTCGGAGTGAAAATTCATTAGCGGCAGCTTTGAGTAATTGTTTCCGGCTTTCTTCTCCTTTCGTCCTTTTTTACTTTTCAACTAGGCCCCCCAAAAAAATAATACTCACAGAAAATTTACTTGCGAGTATTATTTCATGGCATTAGCTTCATTTTTACAAACTGATCCTGTTTGCCAGCTTCCTTTATTAAAGGGTCTCATGTATGTCGAATAACTGAATCAATTCATTGATTACTATATCAATGGCTTTTCATTCACTGATAAGTATTTGCTGAATAGATTGAAATTCAGGCTGTGACAAACTTTATTCTTTTTTTCTAACGAGCATCACTCCGGGGCCAGATAGAGTTTTGCCTGCAAATGCAAGGAACAATTGGGTGCAGCGGCGCATAATGTACTGTACAGAAAGATGGAAGGGTGTGATGGGATGCCGTCTACAGTAATCAACCTATATTATTTGAAGATCAACAGTATTTCGGGCAATGGTTCAATTACAATAGGCGAAGCTGCTTATAACAGCCCTACCAACAATCAAAAATCTCAAGGGACCAATTCTTCTTTCGGTGATACCTCGCCTACAGAATCGGTTATGGAAAACTTCTTAAACGATCCTGATGTAAATGATCAGACATCTATCGGCAACTCTGATACATCCAACGTTAATGCTCCTCCGATTGCACCACCGCCAATTTTAGATTAAAGGGGTTTCGTCTATGCCATATCAAATTAACATCGCAAATATTAAGATCAACGGCGTCACGCAAAACGGAAATATAGATGTCGGTCCGACTGTGCACAACAGCCATACTGCGAACAGCAAATATTTTGGAGCAAACTTTTCCTTAGGGGATCTTTCGCCTACGTCTTCACTTTTGAACACTGGAAATATTGATTCAGACGTTAGTGACCAAGACCAAATCGGAAACCCTTCTGCGCCGATTGCAAATCAAATTTAAGGAGAATCTCATATGGATTTCGAAAAAATTCGAAAGTGGCTTGAGATTACGAATGAATATAAACAAAGTGACTTTTGGACAAATGTGCTCAAATATAAAGCCCCGGAACATTTTTTTGATTCCGAAGCTTCTACGTTTTTTGTTTACGACTTTTATCAAGATGAAGAATATAATTTTATCATTGTGGAAATGCCCGGTGTGTATGAGGAAGAATTAACAATCCGCTTATTATCTAAAACCCAGCTGTTGATCAAAGGAACGATCACGCCTGTTTTTCCGGACGAAATGGTGGTGCTTCGTGAACGGTATTACGGAGAAATTGAGCGAACCATTCAGCTTCCCGAAGCTACCGAATCCCATTTATTACAAATTCAGCTGTTAAACGGGCTTCTGCACATTTCGTACCCAAGGCAAGTCGAAACCATCCCGTTGCAAAAAGGACTTTAAGATTGTTCCTTTCATTCCTTATCCACAGGGGCTGATATATGGTCTTTATATTGATCCACATAAATATCCCCATTACCCAGCAGCACT
>Ga0153917_1000612_pt1 | contig 20823 bp, 17 predicted proteins | sample TSFL001MetaG_FD_104695 | JGI IMG/M metagenome (GOLD analysis project Ga0153917, IMG submission 104695) | Attine ant fungus gardens microbial communities from Florida, USA - TSFL001 MetaG | ecosystem: Host-associated > Fungi > Mycelium > Unclassified | place: USA: Florida, Paynes Creek Historic... | reverse complement strand
TCCATCATGATGCGGTAGTATTTAGGGAAATGATATGCCGCATTAATACTGACGATCGTCAGCATGCATGAGCTGACGGCGATAACGATACAGGTTTTTAATCCGAGCGGCTTATTTTTTAATTCGCGTTCAAGCCCGATGACCATGCCAATCAATGTGGCAATGCCCAATTTTAATAAAATATCAGGATCAATATACCAGCTCAACAGCAAACTTCCCCCTTTTCTAAGGTGTTTTTAAATAAATATGATTTTCTCACAGTATTTATAGCAAAACAAGAGCACAAAAGCCACCAAGCTGCGCTTGATGGCTTATTGCTTACTTTTTGCGTTTTAACAGCTTTTCCATGACACCGAATAATCGGTAAGAGGCTTTTGCAGGACGTTTTGTGATCATGCTGATAAGGATGCCGGCAATCATGCTGAGAATAAACCCAGGGATGATTTCGTACACGCCGGTGGATTTTGCCAGGCCCGTTGTAATCCAGATCAACACGGTCGCAGCCCCGACAATCATTGAAGCAAGCGCGCCCCATTCGTTCATCCGCTTCCAATACAGGCTGAGCAGAATCGCAGGCCCGAAAGCTGAACCGAAGCCGGCCCAAGCATATCCGACTAAATCAAGAATGGTGCTGCTCGGGTTCAATGATAAGAGAACCGCGATAACAGCAATCACTAATACGGACAGACGCCCGATCATGACCAATTCTTTATCGGAAGCCTTTCGTCTGAAATACGTCCGGTATAAATCCTCTGTCACAGCACTTGCTGTTACCAAGAGCTGTGAGGAGATGGAACTCATGATCGCAGCTAAAATAGCTGACAATAGGAATCCTGTAATTAAAGGGTGAAACAAGATTTTAGAGAAGATAATGAATATCATCTCTGGATCTTTTACAGCAACTCCGAATTTATGGGCATAAGCAACACCGATCAAACCTGTCAGCACGGAACCGAGAACTGAAATGATCATCCAGCTCATGCCGATTCTGCGCGCAGGCTTTAAATCTTTAATGTTTTTAATGGCCATAAATCGGACGATAATATGAGGCTGGCCGTAGTAGCCCAAGCCCCAGGCTAAATAGGAAATAATGCTAATGACGCTCGCGCCTTTAAAGATATCCAATAAGTGTGGGTTAACAGCGCTGATTTCATGGAAAGTTGGAGTAACGCCGCCCACATGGGTAAAAGCAACGATCGGCACAAGCACTAGTGCTGCAAACATGATCGCACCCTGCACGAAGTCAGTCAGACTGACAGCAAGGAAACCGCCAAACAGTGTATATAACACGACTACTGCGGTAGTCAGAAACAAGCCTAATTTGTAATCCGCGCCAAAAGCAGATTCAAACAGCCGTCCGCCAGATACCATACCCGAAGAGGTATATAATGTGAAAAAGATCATGATAACCAAAGCAGATACGATTTTCAGCAGTGATGAAGAATGCTGGAATCGTTTATCAAAGAAATCAGGAATCGTAATGGCGTCATCTGCCGCTTCCGTATAAGCTCGCAGTCTTGGAGCCAGCAGCAAGTAGTTTGAGTACGCCCCGATTGTAAGACCTAAAGCAAGCCATAAGGTTGACAGCCCTGTCGCAAACATCGCGCCGGGAACACCCATCAGCATCCACCCGCTCATATCCGCCGCTCCGGCAGACAAAGCTGTGACAAACGGTCCGAGGCCTCTTCCTCCAAGCATGTAATCGTTGATATCAGTTGTTTTCTTAAACGAGTACCAGCCGATTAACAGCATGGCAGTAAAGTAAATTCCTAAAGATACAATAATTTCAATACTCACGATTTACCCTCTCTTCATTTCTAATAATGTTGCATCACCTCTCAAATTGATGGTGCCAGTTAAGCAGCCTGGCGTAAGTGCGAAACAAAAGAAATTCTTTTGTGGGTGCACTTGGTAACTTAACCTAACAAAGTATTCCCGGCCATTCAAGCAATGAAACCTTGATCATGAGCGGGAAATGCCGCTGCAAACCTAGAAGGGAATAGATAATAAAACGCTTTCAAAAAATAATTAAAGTAAAAATATTCAGAAAAATATTTCGTTTCTCCTTCGCCTCATTTTAGTATAAAATATATAGGGTATTGTTTCGAAAACACAGGCCTGTCTTAAGGCGTTTTGTTGCTTTAAAGGGCTTGTTTTTGATATGATCAGTATTATATGACTTAACGGAGAAATATGTGGAGGTGGATCATATGTCACGAATTTCAATAGAAGAAGTAAAGCACGTTGCGCACCTTGCACGACTTGCGATTACTGAAGAAGAAGCAAAGATGTTCACTGAACAGCTCGACAGCATCATTTCCTTTGCCGAGGAGCTTAATGAGGTCAACACAGACAATGTGGAGCCTACAACTCACGTGCTGAAAATGAAAAATGTCATGAGAGAAGATGAAGCGGGTAAAGGTCTTCCGGTTGAGGATGTCATGAAAAATGCGCCTGACCATAAAGACGGCTATATTCGTGTGCCATCAATTCTGGACTAAAGGAGGGACACAAGAATGTCATTGTTTGATCATAAAATCACAGAATTAAAACAGCTGATACATAAAAAAGAGATTAAGATTTCTGATCTGGTTGATGAATCTTATAAACGCATCAAAGCGGTTGATGATAAGGTACAAGCCTTTTTGGCATTAGATGAAGAAAGAGCGCGCGCATACGCGAAGGAGCTCGATGAGGCGGTTGACGGCCGTTCTGAGCATGGTCTTCTTTTCGGTATGCCGATCGGCGTAAAAGATAATATCGTAACAAAAGGGCTGCGCACAACATGCTCCAGCAAAATTCTCGAAAACTTCGACCCGATCTACGATGCTACAGTCGTTCAACGCCTTCAAGACGCTGAAGCCGTCACAATCGGAAAACTGAACATGGACGAATTCGCCATGGGATCATCTACCGAAAACTCAGCTTACAAGCTGACGAAAAACCCTTGGAACTTAGAAACAGTTCCCGGCGGTTCAAGCGGCGGTTCAGCGGCAGCGGTTGCTGCGGGAGAAGTTCCGTTTTCTCTTGGATCTGACACAGGCGGCTCCATCCGTCAGCCGGCATCTTTCTGCGGCGTTGTCGGATTAAAACCTACATACGGACGTGTATCCCGTTACGGACTGGTCGCATTTGCGTCTTCATTAGACCAAATCGGTCCGATTACCCGTACGGTTGAGGATAACGCATTTTTACTTCAAGCGATTTCCGGCGTAGACAAAATGGACTCCACGAGTGCCAATGTGGACGTGCCTGATTTTCTTTCTTCATTAACTGGCGACATTAAAGGACTGAAAATCGCCGTTCCGAAAGAATACCTTGGTGAAGGTGTCGGCAAAGAAGCGAAAGAATCTGTCCTGGCAGCGCTAAAAGTCCTTGAAGGCCTCGGCGCTACATGGGAAGAAGTGTCTCTTCCGCACAGTAAATACGCGCTTGCGACATATTACCTGCTGTCATCTTCTGAGGCGTCAGCGAACCTTGCACGCTTTGACGGCATCCGCTACGGCTACCGCACAGACAACGCAGACAACCTGATCGACCTTTACAAGCAAACACGTTCAGAAGGGTTCGGCGATGAAGTCAAACGCCGCATTATGCTAGGAACGTTCGCTTTAAGCTCAGGCTACTACGATGCGTACTACAAAAAAGCGCAAAAAGTGCGTACGTTGATTAAGAAAGATTTCGAAGACGTATTTGAGAAATATGATGTCATTGTCGGACCGACTACACCGACACCTGCGTTTAAAATCGGTGAAAACACGAAAGATCCGCTCACAATGTACGCAAACGATATCTTAACGATTCCGGTCAACCTTGCCGGCGTACCGGGAATCAGTGTGCCATGCGGATTAGCAGACGGACTTCCGCTCGGCCTGCAAATCATCGGAAAACACTTTGACGAAAGCACTGTATACCGTGTTGCCCATGCATTTGAACAAGCGACAGACCATCATAAAGCAAAACCTGAACTGTAAGGGGTGAAAAGAATTGAACTTTGAAACGGTAATCGGACTTGAAGTCCACGTTGAGTTAAAAACAAAATCAAAAATTTTCTCAAGTTCTCCAACGCCATTCGGCGCGGAGGCGAATACGCAGACAAGCGTCATTGACCTCGGATACCCGGGTGTCCTGCCTGTCCTGAATAAAGAAGCCGTTGAATTTGCAATGAAAGCCGCTATGGCGCTTAACTGTGAGATCGCAACGGATACGAAGTTTGACCGCAAAAACTATTTCTATCCTGACAACCCGAAAGCGTATCAGATTTCTCAATTTGATAAGCCAATCGGCGAAAACGGCTGGATCGAAATTGAAGTCGGCGGCAAAACAAAACGCATCGGCATCACGCGTCTTCACCTTGAAGAGGATGCCGGAAAACTGACGCATACAGGCGACGGCTATTCTCTTGTTGACTTTAACCGCCAGGGAACGCCGCTTGTTGAGATCGTATCGGAGCCGGACATCCGCACGCCGGAAGAAGCGTACGCGTATCTTGAAAAGCTGAAATCCATCATCCAATATACAGGCGTTTCCGACTGTAAAATGGAAGAAGGCTCACTTCGCTGTGACGCCAATATCTCTCTTCGTCCGATCGGCCAAGAGGAATTCGGCACAAAAACAGAATTGAAAAACTTGAACTCCTTTGCGTTTGTTCAAAAAGGCCTTGAGCATGAAGAAAAACGCCAAGAGCAGGTTCTTCTTTCAGGCGGCGTCATCCAGCAGGAAACGCGCCGTTATGATGAAGCAACGAAGAAAACCATTCTCATGCGTGTCAAAGAGGGATCTGACGACTACCGTTACTTCCCGGAGCCAGACCTTGTCGAGCTCTACATTGATGATGAATGGAAGGAACGCGTAAAAGCAAGCATTCCTGAGCTTCCGGACGAGCGCCGCAAGCGTTATATCGAAGAGCTTGGCTTGCCTGCATATGACGCGATGGTTCTGACGCTGACAAAAGAAATGGCTGATTTCTTCGAAGAAACCGTTCAAAAAGGCGCTGAAGCCAAACAAGCGTCTAACTGGCTGATGGGTGAAGTGTCAGCTTACCTAAACGCTGAGCAAAAAGAGCTTGCCGACGTTGCCTTGACACCTGAAGGCCTTGCCGGCATGATCAAATTGATTGAAAAAGGCACTATTTCTTCTAAGATCGCGAAGAAAGTGTTTAAAGAATTGATTGAAAAAGGCGGCGACGCTGAGAAAATTGTAAAAGAGAAAGGCCTCGTTCAGATTTCTGACGAAGGCGTGCTTCTGAAGCTTGTCACTGAGGCGCTTGACAACAATCCTCAATCAATCGAAGACTTTAAAAACGGAAAAGACCGTGCGATCGGCTTCCTGGTCGGACAGATTATGAAAGCGTCCAAAGGACAAGCCAACCCGCCAATGGTCAACAAAATTCTGCTTGAAGAAATTAAAAAACGCTAATAAAAAAGCAGCCCGCAGGGGCTGCTTTTTATGGTTAAATGGAGATAAAGACAGAGATCAGAGCGCGAAGCTTTTCAACTTCTTCGTTATTGGTTCCGGTCAAATTGGACAGCATGCCTTTAATAATCGGCTTGCGCGGTTTATCCTGAGCCAGTTCTTCCTCGATCACATCGAGTGACACGGTGATATCCTCGGGCAGCGTGCTGTTTTCTTTCACTTTCTGAATGTCCTCAAGCAGCTGGTCTTTCCCCGCAGGCATCGGGTTGAAAATGTCTTTTGGCACGATCGGATTGAGGTTTGAACGGCTCAGCCCCTGTACAAGATCATCCAGTCTCTCGATGATAAAGGCTGAGATTTCCTCTGCGCCGATATTAAGCTCACTGTTAAATACCATCACATTCATATAGGAATGCACAATGCCTCTTGCCATGATAGACAGATCCGCAACGTACCGCTCGATTCCTTTGCCATAGGATACCAGCAAGGCGTTTCGGTACAGCTTATCCGTCTCCATGGTTACTTTGTAAAAGTATTGCTTGATTTCTTGATTTTCCGGAATGATATTTTCGGTAAGCAAAAGAACGATAAAATCTTTATGATCGCGAAAATCTTCAAATTGAGCGCCAATTTGCTTTTTTAACACTTCCTTAGGCGGTTTTCCGGCGAGATCTTCCTCTATATCTTTCATTTTATTCATAGACATACCGATGTAATATTCACAGGCAGATAACAGCAGCGCTTCTTTCGATTTGAAGTGCAAATAAAAAGCGCCCTTCGAAATGCCGCATTCACTGGCGATTTCCTGGATCGTCGTAGCTGCGAATCCTTTTTTCGCAAATAAACGAATGCTGGTTTTTATGATTTTCTCTTTTTTTTCATTCATGACGTGCTTCCCCTTAATCCTTGAAAAATTTAGTAAAATTTTCTGGTATATGAGTTGACGTTGTTGCGTTATAACGTTTAGTATTATATAGAATGACCAGTCAGTCAATAAAAATGTAATGGAGGATATGATGAATCACGTTATTAATTTCGTTCTGAAAAACAAATTCGCCGTATGGCTGATGACGATTATTGTGACGGCAGCCGGCTTGTATGCGGGTATGAATATGAAGCAAGAATCTATTCCTGACGTGAATATGCCTTACTTGACGATCAGCACGACATATCCGGGTGCGACACCAAGCCAAGTGGCTGATGAAGTGACCAAACCGGTTGAACAAGCCGTTCAGAACTTGGACGGTGTCAGCGTTGTGACGTCGACGTCCTATGAAAACGCATCGTCGGTCATGATTGAATATGATTATGAGAAAGACATGGACAAAGCGAAAACAGAAGCAGCTGAAGCGTTAGAAAACGTCAACCTGCCTGATGACGCGAAGGATCCGGAGATTTCACGCTACAGCTTGAACTCATTCCCGATTCTGACGCTGAGCGTGTCCAGTGATAAAGATAACCTGCAAGAACTGACGAAACAAGTGGAGGACAGCCTCGTTTCTAAGCTTGAAGGCATAGAAGGCGTTGCGTCCGTCCAAGTATCAGGCCAGCAGGTGGAAGAGGTTGAATTCTCTTTCAAAGAAGACAAACTGAAGGAATACGGCCTTGATGAAGATACAGTCAAGCAAGTGATTCAAGGTTCAGATGTGACAACTCCGCTTGGATTGTACACATTCGGAAATGAAGAAAAATCTGTCGTCGTCAGCGGCGATATTGAAACAATTAAAGATTTGAAGAATATGAGAATCCCGACGGCATCTGCTTCAAGTGCAGGAAGCAGCGCAGCATCTCAAGCGGGTGCGCAGAGTGCTCAAGCAGCTCAAAGCGCGCAAGCGGCAGCACAGGCGCAGCAAAGCGCAAGCACAGCAGTGCCGACGGTCAAGCTTTCTGACATTGCCACAATTAAAGATGTGAAAAAAGCTGAATCCGTTTCACGCACAAATGGCAAAGACAGCATCGGCATCAACATCGTCAAAGCAAACGATGCGAATACGGTAGAGGTTGCCGACAATGTCAAAGCTGAGCTGAAGAAGTTCAAAGAAGACCATAAAGGCTTTAATTACAGCGCAACTCTCGACATGGCGGAGCCGATCACACAGTCAGTTGACACGATGTTAAGCAAAGCCATATTCGGTGCTATTTTTGCGATTGTGATTATTCTCTTATTCTTAAGAGATATCAAATCAACATTAATTTCAGTTGTTTCAATTCCATTATCATTGCTGATCGCACTCCTTGTGCTGCAGCAGCTTGATATCACATTGAATATTATGACGCTCGGCGCAATGACCGTTGCCATCGGACGTGTAGTCGATGACTCCATCGTTGTCATCGAGAACATTTATCGCCGCATGAGACTCAAAGACGAGCCGCTCCGCGGAAAAGCCTTGGTTCGTGAAGCGACGAAGGAAATGTTTAAACCGATCATGTCATCGACGATCGTGACAATCGCGGTATTCCTGCCGCTCGCACTTGTAGGCGGACAAATCGGTGAATTGTTTATTCCATTTGCCTTAACGATTGTTTTTGCGCTTGCCGCATCCCTGGTGATTTCGATCACGCTTGTGCCGATGCTCGCGCACAGCCTGTTCAAAAAATCATTAACGGGCGCGCCGATTAAAGCGAAAGAACACAAACCAGGCAGACTTGCAAACATCTATAAAAAAGTATTGAACTGGGCGCTGAGCCACAAATGGATTACGTCTATCATTGCTGTTCTGATGCTCCTTGGAAGCTTGTTCCTCGTACCGCTAATCGGTGCCAGCTACCTGCCGTCCGAGGAAGAAAAAACGATGCAGCTCACATACAGCCCAGAACCGGGTGAAACGAAAAAAGAAGCCGAAAATGAAGCTGAAAAAGCGGAAAAAATTCTGCTTGACCGCAATCATGTCGATACGGTTCAGTATTCATTAGGCTCTGGCAGCCCGCTTGCCGGAGGAGATTCTAACGGTGCGTTATTCTATATCAAATATGAAAGCGACACGCCTGACTTTGATAAAGAAAAAGATAACGTCCTGAAGGAAATCCAAAAGCAATCTGACCGCGGAGAATGGAAGTCACAGGACTTCAGCTCTTCAGGCAATAACAACGAATTAACATACTATGTGTATGGCGATTCTGAAAACGACATTAAAGACACGGTCAAAGACATTGAAAAAATCATGAAAGATGAAAAGGATCTGAAAAACGTAAATTCAGGCCTTTCCAGCACATATGACGAGTACACATTTGTCGCTGACCAGGAAAAACTAAGCAAGCTCGGTTTAACTGCGTCTCAAATTTCTCAAGCCTTAATGTCACAAACATCACAAGAACCGCTCACAACTGTGAAAAAAGACGGCAAAGAGCTTGATGTGAACATTAAGACAGAAAAAGACGAGTATAAGAGTGTGAAAGATTTAGAGAATAAAAAGATCACTTCTGCGACTGGCCAGGAAGTCAAAATCGGCGATGTGGCAAAAGTGAAAGAAGGATCAACATCAGATACCGTGTCAAAACGTGACGGAAAAGTCTATGCAGATGTCACAGGTGAGGTTACATCTGACAACGTCACAGCCGTATCAGCTGCTATCCAGAAGAAAATCGATAAGCTTGACCATCCTGATAACGTATCGATTGACACAGGCGGCGTATCAGCGGATATCGCTGATTCCTTCACGAAGCTCGGTTTAGCGATGCTGGCAGCAATAGCGATCGTTTACCTTGTGCTCGTGATTACCTTCGGCGGAGCACTAGCGCCATTTGCGATTCTGTTCTCATTGCCGTTCACAGTCATCGGTGCCCTGGTCGGACTTTACGTATCAGGTGAAACGATCAGTCTGAACGCAATGATCGGTATGCTCATGCTGATCGGTATCGTTGTCACGAATGCCATTGTCTTAATTGACCGTGTGATTCATAAGGAAGCGGAAGGCCTGTCTACGAGAGAAGCGCTCTTGGAAGCCGGCTCTACACGACTCCGTCCGATCCTGATGACAGCCATTGCGACAATCGGCGCCTTGATTCCATTAGCCCTCGGCTTCGAAGGCGGAAGCCAGGTCATTTCAAAAGGACTCGGCGTCACGGTTATCGGCGGTTTGATCAGTTCAACGCTTCTGACGCTCTTGATCGTGCCAATCGTATATGAAGTATTGGCGAAGTTCCGCAAGAAAAAACCTGGAACAGAAGAAGAGTAAAAAAACAAAAAGCCTCAGCTCTGCTGGGGCTTTTGTGCGTTTTCACCTGTAAGATTATGTACATTTTGTTGCGATTTTTTTAACTCATAGTATAATTAAAGGTTGTTAGTGTAAAAATGGATCGGATACTCTTAAGTAGGATGATGAGATAATGAAACGTGCACGCATAATATACAATCCGACTTCAGGACGGGAGATCTTTAAAAAGCATCTTGCCCAGGTCCTGCAAAAATTTGAACAAGCCGGCTATGAAACCTCCACCCATGCGACGACATGCGCAGGAGACGCTACACACGCTGCCAAGGAAGCGGCATTGCGTGAGTTTGACCTGATCATTGCGGCAGGCGGAGACGGAACGATTAATGAGGTCGTCAACGGGCTTGCACCTTTAGACAACCGTCCGACACTCGGTGTGATTCCAGTCGGCACAACGAACGACTTCGCCAGAGCGCTCGGCATTCCGCGAGAGGATATTTTAAAAGCGGCAGATACGGTCATTAACGGCGTCGCCCGCCCGATTGATATCGGACAGGTCAACGGCCAATATTTTATCAATATCGCCGGAGGAGGCCGTCTGACGGAGCTGACGTACGACGTGCCAAGCAAACTCAAAACAATGCTAGGTCAGCTTGCTTATTATTTAAAAGGAATGGAAATGCTGCCTTCACTTCGTCCGACAGAAGTCGAGATTGAATATGACGGCAAGCTGTTTCAAGGTGAAATCATGCTGTTTTTGGTCACGCTGACAAACTCCGTCGGCGGGTTCGAAAAACTCGCGCCGGATTCCAGCCTGAATGACGGCATGTTTGATTTGATGATACTAAAGAAAGCAAACCTTGCTGAATTTATCAGGGTCGCCACGATGGCGCTTCGCGGCGAACACATCAACGACCAGCACATTATTTATACAAAAGCGAACCGCGTGAAAGTCAATGTATCAGAAAAGATGCAGCTGAACCTGGACGGCGAGTACGGCGGCATGCTGCCGGGCGAATTCGTGAATCTGTACCGACACATTCACGTCGTCATGCCGAAGGAGAAAGCGGAACAGCTGGATGACTAAAACTTGGCTTTGTAAGCCAAGCTCAGAATGTTGACAAAATCCTAAAACAGTTTTCGTTTTAGGATTTTGTCATCTTTTCAGCGTGATTGAAAACCTTTGAAGTCTAGGAAGGACGAGCATTGGAGCGTACTTCCGCAGGATGCGGTGACAGCGGCGTTTGAGCAGGACGCTCTAGTTTTTAGCCGCTGGTCTTTTTACGTGAGCACCGAAGCACAGGCCTGACAACGAATGCGAAGGTTTGCCTACACGCTGAAACTTGGCTTGAATAGGCCAAGTTTTTCTTTCGCTTAAAACTAGAGGTGATTATAGATGAAAATGAAACCCCCAGTAGAAAAAAATGAATACTACGACGTGACGTTTGAGGATTTGACTCATGAAGGAGCGGGCGTCGCTAAGGTGCAGGGCTTTCCGATCTTCGTTCCGAACGCCCTGCCTGAGGAAAAAGCGCAAATCAAAGTGACCCGCGTCAAAAAAGGGTTCGCCTTCGGCCGCCTGATTGAGCTGAAGGAAGAAAGTCCGCACAGAACCGACGCCCCATGCCCGATTTACAAACAATGCGGAGGCTGCCAGCTACAGCACATGACCTACGAAGGCCAGCTCCTGTTTAAACAGAAACAAGTCAAAGACGTCTTAGAACGCATCGGAAAGCTGGACCTGTCAAACGTCACCGTGCACCCGACTCTCGGCATGGAAGACCCGTGGAACTACAGAAACAAAGCGCAGGTGCCGGTAGGAGAACGGGAAGGCGGACTTGTCGCCGGATTTTATCAGCAAAGAAGCCATGACATCATCGACATGAGCGCCTGTCTGATCCAGCAATCCAAAAACGACGAAGCCGTCCAAGCTGTCAAAGACATTTGCGCCAAATACGGTGTCAAAGCCTACAACGAAGAACGCCACAAAGGCTGGCTCCGCCACATCATGGTCAGATACGGCGTGGTTACAGGCGAAATGATGATCGTCTTCATCACAAGAACAAACGACTTCCCGCACAAAGCGAAGATCATCGAAGACATCACAGCGCAATTCCCGCACGTCAAATCCATCGTGCAAAACATCAACCCGAACAAAACAAACGTCATTTTTGGCAACGAAACAAACGTCATCTGGGGCGAAGAATACATCTACGACCTCATCGGAGACGTCAAATTCGCCATCTCCGCCAGATCGTTCTATCAGGTCAACCCAGAGCAGACAAAGGTGCTCTACGACAAAGCGCTTGAGTACGCGGAGCTGAAAGGCGAAGAAACCGTCATCGACGCATACTGCGGCATCGGAACGATTTCTCTATTTCTGGCGAAGCAAGCGAAAAAAGTGTACGGTGTAGAAATTGTGCCGGAAGCGATTGAAGATGCGAAACGAAACGCTGAATTAAACGGCATCACAAACGCTGAGTTCGCGGTTGGAGAAGCGGAAACCGTGATACCAAAATGGTATGAAGAAGGCATTGCAGCTGATACGCTGGTCGTCGACCCGCCAAGAAAAGGCTGCGACGAAGCCCTCCTGCGCACGATTGTGGAGATGAAACCGAAGCGGGTGGTATATGTGTCATGTAATCCTGGCACGCTTGCGAGGGATTTGCGGGTGCTTGAGGATGGCGGGTATGAGACGCGAGAAGTGCAGCCTGTGGATATGTTTCCGCATACGAATCATGTGGAGTGTGTGGCTGTGCTTGAACTTAGAGAAGGCAACTAACCCTTGGGGGTTGTTGCCTTTTTTGATTGTTATAAATGGAAAGGCTAAACTTCATGGTTTTTCTTGAATAATTTTATAGTTAGATCACTAATTTCACATATATGCCACTCAAGTGAGGTCATCGTTTTGTGGATTTCAAGCAGAAGTTGATAGCATCTTGAACATTGTTAAGATCAATGCGTTTACTCTTTTTTAGAAGATTATCCATATCGTTTATTATTGTAGACAAGTCAATTAGATTGTCTTGTTGTTCCTCGAATTCAACAGAAAGTATATTTGTTTGACCGTGGCTATTTATTTTTTCTAAGAGGTTTACGATTTTTCTTAATTGGTTATACATTACTTCCACCTATCTTGTTTTTTTAGGCTTTTGTTCGGTCTGAACATAACATTCTATCACCTTGTCACCTATTTCTTCAGAAAACGAGACGCAGCCTAAGCTGCGTCTCGTTCTTAACCAAGCGTTCCGTTTTCTGCAATCGTCATGTCCTTATCAAAGATGGCTTTGTCTGTTAGGGAGTTCGTTGAATCGTTTGCAGCTTTGCTTGTCATGTTTCTGGATGCCACATTTACTTCATTTCCTAAGGAAGAACTGATAAAGCTTACACCGATCAAAGCAACTACAGCGCACAACGTCAGTTTAAATTTCATACAAACAATCCCCTCTCTGAATTTGTTTGCGGGCATGAACCATCTTTTTGAAACAGATAACAGAATCATCCATCTGCCCAATTTCAGTATAAAACTTTGCGGCTAATAATGCCAATTCTTCCATATAAGGATATCCTTGGGATGTCTCTAATTTGTTGAAAACATTTAATAAAATGGACGCTTCTCCTTTTTTGACAAACAGCGCCTGTAATCCTTCAAACATAATTTTAAATAGGCCATCGTCGAATTTACATGCGAAGCGTACGCCTTTTCTGAAACAATCCATTGCCTGTTCTTGTTTACGTTGAAGAAAATAAATTAAGGCTAAATCGTGGTAAGCTTGTGTCAAGTTGTTGAAATTTGATTTTTTAAATTGGAGTATCGAATTCTCCATGTATTTTGCTGCTTTCGTCAATTCGCCCATTTTAAGATAACAATTTCCGATATTGAATAAAGCTTGGCCGTAAATCCGCTTGTTTTTGCTTTCAAGCAGCCGTGCGCCTTTTAGTGCCTGTTCGAGGTGAGGGAGTGCCTTTTCATGACTTTCTAAATCGTCGTAGTTTCCTGCGATTACAAAATGGCATTGTATGCGGCGGACTGAGTAAAGGTCGTGCGTTTTATAAATGTTATACGCCTGAGAAGAATAGTGCATGGATACGTGGGTTTGTTTCATATGATAAAACACTTCAGCCATTTTAAAATAAAATTCCGCCCGCTCGATTTCATCCGAAATATAAGGAATTGTATTTTCCGTTTTTTGATAGAATGTAATGGCACTTAAGAAATTGCCCTCTTTGAATTCATACATTCCTTGAAAAAAGTAATAGTAGTATTCAACGAGCTTCTCCATTTTCCTGTTGCTGCCTTCAATTCTCTTTAAATATTCTGATAACTCCATTTGGTTTCCTTCAGATGGAATCACATAGTCAATCATAAGCTGATGGCGAAATGTAATGAGCTGATAGTAAATCAAGAGGTCTTGGTCTTCTTCCATGATGTCAATGTCCCGTTCGATCTCAGTTTTAAGCATTTCAGCGTCAGTCACATTAAACTTTTGAATATGCCGGTTCCACTCATTAATTTTCATCCCAACGTGCGGAGACGAAATCGTGCTCAAACTTCTCATCCTTCCTCTTCTCACTAATTATGTAAATTTTATCAATACTGAAATTTAATAGGAAGGGGTTGAGCGACCGCAAAAAAAATTTTCGGTGCTGTCCGCAAAAGGGAGTTTGGGTGTTTTGCGTTATATTTGGTTGTGTGAAGGTTAGCGGAAACTCAATTCGTGAAGTTAGGATTGCGGTTATTACGACTGAGTAGTTTCGTCATACTCTTTTAGCAGTTTTTCTGTCTTATGCATTTCTTTGAGCATCGGATTCATGTAGTCGTTAGCTGATTCTAGATATGCTCTCGTCAGAGTGTCTAGTTTATTTCTAATTTTAGAGAGGTCTTCTTCGAATTTTCCATCCGATGATTGAAGGATAAATTCTTTTGCCTCTTCATATCTTTTTAATATGTTTTTCACCATTGGAGTTGGATTCTTTTGATTTGTTGTTTTTATTACAGTGATTGTTAAATTTGTTTGTTTTATTAATTCTTTTCTTACTGTCAAGGTGATGCTCCTTATATTCAATATATGTAAGAGACAAAAATCCCCTTGAGATTAAGGGGATCATAAAAAATATTTATTAACCTAATGAATCTTTGTAATTTTTGAACAGAGTTACAGTTAAATCATCGATTTCTGAAAAATGCCATTCAAATGAAGTCATTAGTTTGTGAATATTCATTAAGTTATTATCAATCGAATCGGGGTTATTATAATCTACAGTTTTGCTTTCTTCTAAAAGTTTATCTAACGATTCAATTAATTTTTTGAAGTCATGTAAATTTTCGTGTTGTTCTTTCAATTCCTCTTTAGAAATTATTTCACCTCCAACATGATTATTTAAATTTTCCAAGTGAGTTAAAATTGTTTTTAATTTTTCTATCATATGTTCTCATCTCCAGTTTTTTATTGTTCTGCCTGTTGCTTTCTTGGTTTTATCGATATTAATGGTCCCGTCTAGATTAAGAACGTACTTTACCTTCCCTTTTTTATCTATAACTTCAAGATGGTCCTTATGCATGCCATCTAGATAAATCCCAAAACCCTTTTTTAGATATTCATTATCAATTTTTTTAGTGAGTTTATAAATTGACTGACCATCATATTTAATTTTTGTTTTTGTAACAGAGTCTTTAATTAAAGTTCCAAATTCCATTTCAGTAAAGAACGTTTCCATGTTAGCTACTGGTTTGATATTACCTGTATAATTACCAGAATTAGATGTTTCAGATTTCATGTGAAGATTACTTTTTTCTTCAATTGCCTTTTTGAGTAATGATGTATTCTTCACGTTATGTGTATTTTCTATATCTTGAGCAATGCCGACCAAAGCTAGTTGTTTTTTATCTGTTATGAGTGAACTGAAGAAATCGTTTGTTTTTTTGACCCCTGTCTTCACATGAGTTGCTACTGTTCCACCTTCAACCACTTTACCTACCTTAGAAAGCTTGGTAGTCGTTTGCACTGCGGCACCTGCACCTTTTGGGCCAACGATATTTCCTATTACATAACTGATATAATGCCCTTTTTCGTAAGCATCGCCATTTACCATTTTATCATTCCATGAGTCGGCGAGGTTTGTCCAGATAATTTTTGAATAAGAAGGTACGCTCAAAACTGTTGTAATTGTTTTTGTCAGTTTAAGTTCGGTAGGGAGCTGCGAAAATTCCCATGTGCCCACGACCAAGTCTTTGACGCCATATATCGTATCGTCAATCACATCGTCAATTCCATCATTAACTCCATCGACGAAATCAATTACTGTCTTACCGGCATTGATCACACTTTCACCGGCAGCCTTCAGCTGTTTTGCTTGCTCAAGTTGCACCACATACTGTAACTGTGCAGGCTCAAGGTTCTCATACCCAATCTTCTTCGCAATTTCTAAATATTCATCAGGGTCAGATACACCATCCGCAAGCTTTTTCTTCAATTTTTCAATCTCGCGTTCCTTCGCTTCCTCTTTCTTAATCTTCAAGTAAGCCTCAGTCCGCTTTTCAATGTCGCCTTTTTTCTTATGTATGTCACTCTCACGGTACGCCTTTGCGTTGTAGTGGATGGGTGTAGCGTTTTTGCCTTTGCCCGTTGCTTCTTGGAGCTTTTGGAAATCGGACTTGATGAATTGTTCATTTGGCTCCGACAGGGCGTATTCTGTTTTCAGGTCTTCGTCCAAGGCGTCCAATTTTTCCAGTGTTTTTTTGCGTTTGTCGTTGGCATCGGCCAGCTCGTCTTTGAAGGTTTCTGTTGAAAACAGGTCGAGCGGGAGGATGTCGTCGATATCGTTCAGGATGTCTTTCATCGCTTTTTTCTGTTCGGACATGATGGATTTTGATTTTTTATTGGCATTTGCCAGTTCGTGCTCCAGGAAGGATTCTTCGATGTATGCGTCTGAGAGGCCTTTGTCCTCGGCGGCTCCGGCGATGCTGTTGAAAAATGCGATTTTCATGTCGATGTAGTCGATCCATTGGTCGGTGACGCCGACGTGGTCGTGGTAGAAGGCTTTGATGTTGCTGGCGCCTTTTCCTGAGAATTCACTGTCACTGAGATCAGCGACGCTTTTTAATGCTTTTCTCAAATTTACCATTTGCGTTCTTAGTTCTTTGTACTCTTTTGTACGGTCTGTCGCTTCCGAAAGCAGTGTTTTCGCTTCAAATACTTTCATGACCATTTCCCTTCTTTTGTTCACTCAATATCAAAATTTTACCACGGGGTGGGATGATGGTGGGTGTGAGAACGTGTTTTGGTGGAAAAATGAGTCATTTGGCATGTGTCTAAGTGCACGGTTTTGATATGATGATGATAGATCAATAAAAAGGGGAAGAGCTCATTTGGATAAAGATTTCTTAATCATAAAGATCAAGGATATTCAAAAAGGCGACACGCTAACGAACCGCGCCTGCGGGAACTGGGATATGAAATTGTCCAGAGCAAAGGAATGTAAACGGGCAATTGTTGTTCGGAGCGGTGTGATTTTAAATGTTTACAAGATCGTTGACGCTTGGGAATCTGATGAACCTGCAAAAATCACTAAAACGAATAATAGAGTCCGGTTTCAATTGGCAGAGTGCCGTGACTATTCTTATTTAATTGGCAGTACACTGAAAACAAAAACGCAAAATCCGGTTTCGAGTCTATCCTTAGAAACCTTAATGGAACTAGTAAAATAAAAGGAGCTATAGCATGTATCTCTATAAAGTAAATAACCAAAATCAGCTAGAAGATATTCGAGAGAAACCGTTTAAAAAAGAAAAAGAGATGCAGGATTTATGTGAGAATAATCTTCAGGAAATGTTAGGTCTCAGGTTTGTAAAATCCGAATTCAGAATTAATAATTTTCGCATTGATACGTTAGCATTTGATGATGAGACAAGTGCTTTTGTAATTATCGAGTATAAAAATACGAAGAACTTCAGTGTTGTTGACCAGGGCTACGCCTATTTAGCGGCAATGCTCAATCATAAAGCTGATTTTATTCTTGAGTACAATGAAAATCATGATTGTCCGTTAAAGCGGGATGACGTGGACTGGTCGCAGTCGAAGGTGATTTTTATATCTCCTGTTTTTACGGTGTATCAAAAGCAATCGATCCATTTTAAAGATCTGCCAATTGAATTATGGGAGATGAAAAGATACGAAAATGATCTGATCCAGTTGAATCAAATGAAGGCTGATGGCGTCTCCGAGTCGATTAAGACCATTTCGAAGCAAAGTGAAACCATTCAAGAGGTCAGCAAAGAAATTAAAGTGTTTTCTGAAGAGGATCACCTTGCAGATAAGCCGTTTGACATCGTAGAGCTTTATCAGCAGCTAAAGGAGTTCATTTTAAACTTGGACGATCATATATCAATCAAACCGACGAAGCTTTATGTTGCGTTTACATCTAATAAGCGAAACTTCGTTGATATTCTACTTTTAAAAAGTGGACTTAAGCTGTGGGTGAATATGAAAAAGGGTGAATTGCATGATCCTGATGAGAGAATGCGAGATGTCTCTGAGACCGGCCATTGGGGAAATGGCGACTATGAGATTTTCATAAAAGATGACGAAAACATTGAATATATTATGGGGTTGATCAAACAATCCTATGAGAAAAATAAGTGAGAACTTCCATTGAGAAGTTCTTTTTTATTGTGGCATAGCTAAAGAAGAATTCATTTCAGTCTCTTTCTGCTTCTGTAAAAATGAAATGTACAAACCGACAAAAGACCTATAAAATTAGAAAGCTACCATGAGAGAACAGAAGGGTGAGAAGAGACAATGAGTTATAAATTGGGTGCGCTGCTTTTATCTATTTTATTCCTATTATCGGCGTGTTCTAATAGCGGAGCTTCTGATAAGGATCAAGAAAAGCAAACTGTGAAGAAGGCGAGCGTTGCGAAGCTGACGGAGCAGGAAGTAAAATCAGCTTTGAAAAACGATATTGATTCGATCTTCAATGCATTTGATAAAGCGGGAAAAGAAAACGGCTGGAGCACAGCGAATAAGGCTGAATTCAGCAAGCTGCTGCCCAGTGTGCTGCCTTATGCAACAGAGACGTTTGCAGATCAGACCTTAAAGGATTTGGCCGGAGAGTACTATTGCGAGTGTGATGCTCCTTTTCAACCCGGCACTGATTTCGATGTGCGTTTTACATATGAACAGAACAAGAATAGGATAGAGGCTTCATCAATAGATCCGGCAACAGAATTAAACAACATGGGCACGTTATGGACGTTTGAATTGGTGCAGGAAGATGGCGATTGGAAGATCAACAATTGGGACAGTAAGTCGCTTCAAGGGGATGATATCAAGCTGACAAAAGAAGAAGCGAAAACGATTCTGTCTAGAAACGGTGAAACGGCGGAATTTGTGAAGTCCTATGAATCGAAGGCTGCCGGCGGAACAGCTTATCTTTTCAATGTGAAAAGTTCAAATGGGGAAAGACAGGCGGCGATCAGCTCAAAGGATACCAGTCTGGTAAGTGATAATGAAAACGAGACTGAGGCCCCGGAGCAAGAGACAGCTCAGAAGACTGCGGAAACCGCATTGCCTGATACAGCGGATACACAGAGCAGTGAGCAGACAACGGGAAACACAAAAACAGATTATGTTGTGAAATTGTCTGCGGCAGAAAAGAAAGAAAAGCACAATGATTATCAAAGTGATTATCAGATGATTGAGGATTACGGCTACAATTATCAAATGTGGGACGGATTGCTGAACGAGATATACGGCGTGCTGCAAAAGCAGCTTTCTGCCCCAGACATGGCAGCATTAAAAGTGAAACAGCGCCAATGGATGAAGGATAGGGATGCTGCGGCCCAGAAACGATATGATGAGGAGGGCGGCGGTTCATTATCCCGAGTCGTCCAAACGGAAGAGCTTGCCAAACAGACGAAAGAGCGCTGTTACGAGCTGGTGAATACGTATATGAAATAAGTGAAGGGCCTTGTGCCGCAACAATGTTGCAGGCACAGGTCTTTTTTATTCAGGTAATGAATCCTCTTTTTTATCGATATACAGTGTGCCGTCTGTTTGAACTTCTGCATAAAATACTTCTTTAGGATTTTGGATGCCTGCTTCTTTTAGCCGATCCATCAACCATTGCCTGTTCAGATGCAATTTTTTTAAATTGTCTTCTCTCACTTTTCCATCAGCTATGACTGAAGCGGAATGAGATACTTTCGCGTTTGCTCTTTGTATGTTCATATCCTTTTTTGTCACGCTTTGGTGTGCTTCCTTTTTCAAAACAGATACAGTGCCGTCCGATTCGAAAATAGCATAATCCACTTCGGCAATTGAAAATATATTTTTTTTGCGAAGCGAAGTTTGCAAAGTATCGATATCAATTCGGGCTTTTCTAAGCTCCTTCTCCATGATTTTCCCTTTTTTAATCAGAATGACAGGCTGTCCTACAACCGCATACCGAAAAGCGGGGAATGTAATATCCAGAAACCCGATGATGATTGTAAAAGCGCTCCACACCAACAAGGCGATGAATCCATTTCTCATACTGATTGTTGAGTCAATGGCAAGCGAGGCCCCGATCGTTCCAATGGATATGGCTGAAACAAAGTTAAAAAAGGTCATCTGGGAGATTTCTTTTCTGCCCATCAGTCTTGTTAACACCAGCAATGTGATAAAGGCGATGAAAAGTCTAATGATCAGTTGTGTGATTGGCATCGGCCATTCTCCTTTACATAGGATCTATTCATAGTGTTCCCATGCTTTTGTTTTTTTATTTTCATTAAAAGCTTTTAAAAAAGGGGATTTGAATGCTTTTGACAGGATGAAAAAGAAAATTCTTCCTTCTGTATTGTTTTCAAAATTTGGGATTGATAGAATATGACATATCTCATAGAGAAGGAGGGAAGCCGTTGAGTCAAGCCATACCGTCTTCGCGTGTAGGTGTTAAGATTAATGAATGGTATAAAATGATTCGCCAGTTCAGTGTTCCGGATGCTGAGATTCTGAAAGCGGAGGTGGAGCAGGACATTCAGCAGATGGAAGAGGATCAGGATTTGCTGATCTATTATTCTCTGATGTGTTTTCGGCACCAGCTGATGCTGGATTATTTGGAGCCGGGACAAACATACGGGAATCGCCCTACAGTGACAGAGCTTCTTGAAACGATTGAGACCCCTCAGAAAAAACTCACAGGCCTTTTGAAATACTACTCTTTGTTTTTCCGCGGCATGTATGAATTTGACCAAAAAGAATATGTGGAAGCAATCGGG
>Ga0153917_1000611_pt1 | contig 20853 bp, 19 predicted proteins | sample TSFL001MetaG_FD_104695 | JGI IMG/M metagenome (GOLD analysis project Ga0153917, IMG submission 104695) | Attine ant fungus gardens microbial communities from Florida, USA - TSFL001 MetaG | ecosystem: Host-associated > Fungi > Mycelium > Unclassified | place: USA: Florida, Paynes Creek Historic... | reverse complement strand
CAACGTGTCGCGGTAGACCTCCCAGGTCAGGTCCTCGGCGATGCCATTCACCTTCTCCAGCGCCTGGTAGAGCGGCACGGTGCCGATCGGGACCGGCGAGTTGCGGATGATCCATTCGCGAATATTGTGGATGTTGCGGCCGGTCGAAAGGTCCATGACCGTATCGGCGCCCCAGCGGATTGCCCAGACCATCTTCTCCACCTCTTCCGCCATGGAGGAGGTGACGGCGGAATTGCCGATATTGGCGTTGATCTTCACGAGGAAGTTCCGGCCGATGATCATGGGCTCGGCTTCAGGGTGGTTGATGTTGGCGGGGATGACGGCCCGGCCGCTCGCGACCTCCTGCCGGACGAATTCCGGCGTCACGAAATCCGGGATATGCGCGCCGAAACTTTCGCCGTCACGGGAAAGCGCCTCTTTCGCGGCCTTGCGGCCGAGGTTTTCGCGGATGGCTATGAATTCCATCTCGGGCGTGACGATGCCGGCGCGGGCATAGGCGAGCTGCGTCACCGCCTTGCCGTCCGTCGCGCGGCGCGGGCGGCTCAGCACCGGGAATTCCGGTGTCAGGCGCTCGCCGGTGGCAAAGCCGTTGTCCTCGGGGCGGACGTGGCGGCCGTCATAGGCCTGCGTATCGCCGCGGGCGGCGACCCAGCCTTCGCGAAGACGTGGCAGGCCGCCCTCAATGGAAACGACATGGGCGGGATCGGTATAGGGGCCGGAGGCGTCGTAGACGACGACCGGCGGCTCGCCGGCGGTCGGGTGCAGGGCGATTTCGCGCATCGGCACGCGGATGTCCGGGTGCAGTTCGCCGGGAATGTGGATTTTCCGCGAGGCGGGAAGGGCGCCCGTCGTGACGGTGGGGGTGAGCTTTTGAGCGGCAATATTCATCGTGAGGCTCCAAGTTGCGTTTGGAGACCCAGTCCTAGAGCCGGAATGATGGAAGGACGCGGAGACGGAATCCGGGTTTCGGATAGCCTGCCACAGCGCTTGCACCGTCCCTACGCCAGTATGAACTGGATCAGGTTCAACGGGTCACTGCGCTGCGAATGCCAGCAGTATCTCAGCCCCTTGTCGGGACCCCCCTGGTGAATGTCCCAAGCAAAGACGCTGGGAGGCGATTTGTCAACGGAGAAAAATAAGTAAGTATCTACTTACTTTTTGGCCTGCGGGCAAAAAGAAAACGGCGGAGCATTGCTCCGCCGTTCCTCTTGAAATCGCTTGCGAAAACTACTCGCGCTCGCCCGTGAAATTCAGCAGGAGCTGGAAGATGTTGACGAAGTTGAGGTAGAGCGACAGCGCGCCGAACACGGCCATCTTCTGCTGCGACTCGTGGCCGATATTTTCCGCATACTGCTCCTTGATGTTCTGCGTGTCCCAAGCGGTGAGGCCGACGAAGACGAGGATGCCGATCACCGAGACGGCGAACTGCAGGGCGCTGGAGCCGAGGAAGATATTGACGATGGAGGCGATGATCACGCCGATGAGGCCCATCATCAGGAACGAGCCGAACTTCGAGAGGTCGCGCTTCGTCACGTAGCCGTAGAGGCTGGTGGCGCCGAACATGGTGGCGGCGATGAAGAAGGTGCGGGCGATGCTCATGCCGGTGAAGACGAGGAACACCGAGGCGAGCGACAGGCCCATGACGGCGCAGAAGGCCCAGAAGGTCATCTGCGCGGCGCTGGCCGACATGGTCTGGATCTTGAACGAGAAGAACAGGACGAAGGCGAGCGGCGCCAGCATCACCACCCATTTCAGCGGGGAGGAGAAGATCGGCACGTAGAGCGCCGGCGTCGAGCCGACGACGAAGGCGATGAGGCCGGTGATGACGAGGCCGGCGCCCATGTAGTTGTAGACGCGCAGCATGTGCTGGCGCAGGCCCTCGTCGAAGAGGGCGGCGGACTGTGCCTGCGCGCCATAGCCGAAACGCTGTTGTACGGGTTCCATCGAGAATCTCCTTCGGTCTGGAAGCGGTTGATCAGTAGAGCGTGCGGGAAAGCGCCCGCGCGGTGTCCGCCAGGTCGTCGGCCTTGCGGCTTTCCGACACCAGCGCATAGGCGGCGTCGCCGATCTGCCAATAGGCGGCCCGGGCGTTGTCGGCATGGAAGAGCAGGACGTGCTGCACGGCGAAGGAGCCGGGGCGCACGGCGAAGAGCGACAGGCGCTCTCCCTTCGCCGGCTCCAGCACCAGCTCGACGCTCGGGCCGTAGGCGGAGGGGAAGACCTGCGTGTCGATGACGGTCCAGCCCTTCGGCAGGTCCGGCAGCACGATGGCCGTCGCCGAGCGGATCTCCGCCGGGTCGAAGGTCTCGATTTCCGGCTGCGAGGTCATGCTGTCGCGCAGCAGCGTTGTCCTGTGCGCTCGCACGGCCTCCTCGACGAAGGCGGGCGGCGGCGTGGAGGCGACGACCTGCGTCGCGCCGAAGGGACCGAGCGCCGCATGGGCGACCCAGCCTGCCGCGATGAAGAGCGCGATGGCGGCGGCGCGGCGGAAGACGGAAAAGACGCGGCGATGCGACAGCGCCCGCTCGAGAAGCCGCGCGGCCTCGCGGGTTTCCTGCCGTGTCACGGTGCGATGGTCGGCGAGCGCGAGGCGCAGTTCGTCGCGCACGCGCAGGTCCTTCATGATCTGCGCGGCCACTTCCGGCCGTTCGGAGAGATAGGCCTCGACCTCGATGCGCCGGCCGACGGCGAGCTGGTCGTCGACATAGGCGTTGAGGTCGGTTTCGAGGATGGGGTCATTGCTTGTCATCGCCGGTGCCTCCGACAATCCTGAGATGGGTGACGGGTGCGGCGCTGCCGCCCTGCTCGAAGCTGCGCAGCCGCTGGCGGGCGCGGGCGACGCGCGACATCAGCGTGCCGACCGGGATGCCGAGCGTATCGGCGGCCTCCTGGTAGGAAAGCTCCTCGATGGCGACGAGATGCAGCGCCGCGCGTTGCTCCTCCGGCAGGCCGAAGAAGGCGTTGCGCAACTGGGTGAGCCGCACCGAATGGTCCTGGTTGGCCGGCGCGGAGGTCTCCGCGATCTCGGCCGCCGCATCGTGGCGACGCTCCTGCGAGCGGCGCTGGCGCAGGCGGTCGATATGGGCATTGTGCAGGATCGACATCAGCCAGTTGCGGACATTCGCGCCGGTGCGGAAGGTCGACTGCCGCTCATAGGCTTTCACCAGCGCGTCGTGCACGAGGTCTTCCGCCTCGTCCGGATTGCGGACGAGCGACAGGGCGTAGCGCCTCAGCGCCGCAAGCTGTCCGATCACGTTGAAGCCGGGTGTCTTTCCGTTCATGCCCCAATATACGAGCGCCGGGAGACGCTCATTCCATCGCCTTGCGAAAAAAGTTCAAAGCCAGTGCAGCACGACGGCGGCAAGCGCGATGTAGCGGCCGAACTTGGCGAGCGAGACGACGAGGAGGAAGCGGCCGAAGGGCTCGCGCATGATGCCGGCCGCGACCGTCAGCGGATCGCCGATGACGGGCATCCAGCTGAGTAGCAGGCTCCACCAGCCGTAGCGGCGATACCAGTTTCCGGCGCGCTCCAGCGATTTCGCGGAAACGGGAAACCAGCGGGCATCGCGAAAGCGCTCGATGCCACGGCCGAGCAGCCAGTTGATCACCGAGCCCAGCACGTTGCCGATGCCGGCGACGAGAATGAGCAGGGCGGGCGTGTAGCTCTTCGATGCCAGCAAGCCGGCCAGCACCGCCTCCGACTGGGCGGGCAGGATGGTGGCGGCGATCAGGGCGGCGAGGAAGAGGCCGCCATAGGCGGCAAGCGCGCTCACCGCCGGTCGGCGGCCTGGCCGCTCCGTTGTTCCCTGCTGTCCATGCCGCCTCCGCCTTGGTCCGGCAGCTTTCGTAAACGGTGCCGTCCTATGGAGGAAGGGGAGGATGGTCTTTTGCTGGCATCAGCGGCAATCGGTAGCGGCAAAGGTGCTCTGCCGCACGCGATATTGAAGGCCCTGTCCGCACTATCGTTGAAACGGTCGCGAGGATCGGCGGCGGCCCGCCTGGTTCGGGCCGCCGACGCGATCGGCGCCGTGGAGGAACGGCGGCCGGCTTCAGCCGGTCAGCAGAGCGCCGACCGGTTCATCAGCATGATGTCGTTCGTGGTCAGCGTCATGCGGGACGGTTCGTCGATCTCGTCCAGCACGGCCCGCAATGCCTTGTCCAGGCAGAATTCGACGATTTCGGCATCCAGTGTCTTCGCCGATTCCAGCGCGAAGGCGACAAGACGCGCCAGCGCCATCAGTTCGTTGCCCCGGTCTTCGACCTCGTTCGTTTCGATTCTCATGTCTTGCGCCCCCGCAATTTCTCAAGCCCTGCACAAAGTATAGGCGTGACGCGCCCTTTTCGCGCGTGACTCAGGCGTGACACACGCGGAATGGGAAATTGCACGTTCTACTGCGTTTTGGGTTGATGAGCGGCGGTGCGCCAGAGCGAGGTGGCCCGGAACGTCCAGTCCGCGCGTTTCGCAGGGCTTTGCGGCTGGAAATCGTGAAGGGCCTGCAGCAGGGCGAGGGCGTCCTCGCGTTTCCGGTTCACCGTTTCTACATGGAAAAGTTGCAGGAAATCCTTGCGGAACGCGGCCAGTCCGGCCCTTTCCACGATCGCCGCCCAGGTCCGGTCCTTGTAGAAGAGAGCGGATGCGGCTGCGCGCAGGCTTGATATGTGAGCCTTATCAATGGCCTGGATATCGCCGAGGCGATCCAGCGTCGCATCGACATTGACCATGGGTAGCGAAAGGGCGGGATAGCCGAGTTCGGCCGGGCCGTGCAGCAGGGCGACATCCGCGTCGTCGATGCGCCGGCCGCTGGCATAATCCTCGTAGATGCGGCCGATGCCGATCATGCCGAAGCTGTCGCATTCGGCCGCGCGGAGCGCGCCCATGCTCGCGGCGCCGAAGACGGCGACGCCCGTCTCCAGCGCGTGGAGGATTTCCTTGTGCCAGACGGGGGCGACATGTTCGAAATTGCCGTCGATCAGGCCGATGGCGGTCGCGCCCGCCCTAGTCGCCGAGAGGACGTCGCCATGGGCCGCGGGCGGGCGAACCTCGATGCTCTGGCCGCAAAGCGTGGCGGCATCCGGCAGGCTGGGGCCGACGAAGACGAACTTCATGGCATTGCGAACAGCATGCGCGAGAGGGCGCGCGGGCCGACGGCATGCCGGCGCGCGCCTTCCGGGTTCTCCAGCGCCGGCACGATCATCTTGACCACGGAAACGGGCAGCGACGCATCGCCGAGCGGCACCGCCACGACCGGCGCGATGCCATCGGCGGCGAGCTTTTTGAGGCACCATTCAAGCAATCCGGCGGCGTCGCCTTCCGGCGCCGGATAGGTCGGGGCGGCGCCGGGCGCTGCCTCGAAAAGCGCGCGGGTTTCCACCGCGAGCGGGCGGCTGAAGGTCTCGGCGAAGAGATCGTCCCGCGCGCCGCTGATATAGGTGAGGCGCGATTGCGCGACCTCCGTCAGCGCGCGGATGACGGCGCGCGCCGCGACGGGATGGGTGCCGTAGCCGATCGTCACGTCATGGAACAGCGGCTGCCTGCGGGCAAGGATGCCGGCTTCGGCAAGCACCGCCGCATAGGTGGGCACGGCAAGGTCGCTGGTGATGTCGAAGAGGCGAAGGTCCAGCCCCGCTTCCCTAAAGCGCACGACAAGCGCTTCGGCGACGGGGTCCGCGATATGCGCCGGGTCTATCGCCGCGGCAAGGCGCTTTTGCCGGGGAAGCAGGCGCCACAAGCGATCGGCATCGCGCTCGATGCGCTCCAGCAGGCCATGCAGGATCGCCTCGGTTTCCGAATTGCCGGAGGCCAGGCCGTCCGAGGATTGCCAGAAGCGCGGCGTTTCCTCCGTGCGGTCGAGGATCACCGCCTCGCGCGGCACCCAGATGCGCTCGCCCGTCGCGACGTCGTGTCCCGCCAGCCAGTCGATCACCTCCTCCTCGCCGACGAAGGGCTGGCCGGCCGCTATGAAGATGTCGAGCGGCAGGCATGTTTCCCCTGCCTCAGAGAAGGCGCGGCGGGAGGAGCGGCGTGCGCGCACGAGCGGGTCGCCGGCGACGGCCCGCTCCAGCGCCTCCATGGCGGCGGAGACTTTCGCGTCGATATCCGTGATGCCCTTGCCCTGGTTGATGACGATCGAGCGGGCATTGGGGCTCACCGCATTCCAGACCGGGATGCCGAGGCGGTCGAGCCCCGTCAGGCGGGAAAGCCGGGTGATGCCGAACCGGGGCAGCAGCGCCCCGATCCGGCTCCAGGTCTCCTCCGGGCCGCAGATCCGGTCGGAACAGGGCCGGGTCACTTGTCCATGAAGCCGCCGGAAGCGTCCATGAATCCGCCCGAGACATCCATGAAACCGCCGGAAACCGCATCCGCCGAGGAGGCGAGGGCGGCAAGGTTCACGCCCTTGGTGATCGTTGCGCCGGCCTTGCGCAGGTCGTCCGCGGCCTTCAGCGCGCCGCCCGAGGGAACGCCGATCTGCGTCACCGTGCCGGCGTCGAGGTCCGCGACCCAGAGCCCGTCATCTCCCTCAATGCCCAAAACAACCAGTCGCGCCATGTTCAGTCCCTCTCTCGTTCGGTTGAATTCTCAGAACCCCGCCTTTTTCAGGCCTTCGTAATACTGCTGTCGTTGCCACTCTTCCTTGAAGGGGACGATCTTCATCCAGGCCTCGACGTCGAAGTTCGGATGGACGACGTAGGTGCGGCGCACGAAATGCCGCGCTTTCTTCATGTCCCCGAGCATGCTCCAGCAGGCGGCCGAAAGACGGTCGACCGGCGTGCGGTCCTTCATGCGGGCGATATAGTCGAGCGCCTGCTCATAGAGGCCGAGCGAATAGCTGGCACCGGCGGCGGTCCAGAAATATTCGTCGGGCGAGAGCGGGTTGAGGTCGATGGCGTGCTCGATCTTCCGGAGGCCGAGATCGGGCCGGGACGCCTGCACCAGCGTATCGGCATAGCTCGCGATGACATTGGCATGGTGCGGGCTCAGTGCCTCGGCCTGGTCGAGATAGGCGGCGCTTTCGTCGAACTGGCGGGCGTAGAGCTTCACGACGCCAAGCTCGCGGTAGCCGGAGGGCAGCCGCTCGTCGGTCCTGATGGTCTGCGCCGCATAGCCCTCCGCCTGCTGCAGCAGTTCGCCGTCGCCGCGCGCGGTCACCAGCCATTCGAGGAAGTAGCTGCGGGCGAGGCCGCCGAGGGCGGGTGCGAAATCGGCGCTCGTCTGCAGCGCCTCGCGGAAGCTCTTGCGGGCGCGGCGGATGTCGCGCAGGTCGAGGTTCTTCAACTGACCCTGGCCGACGAGGAAGGTGCGGTAGGCATCGGCGTTGCGCTCGTAATCGCCGCGCACCAGCTCGTTGTGTTCGATCTCCGTGGCGATGGCACCGGCGATCTGGTGGGCGATCATCTGGCGGGAGCGGGCGAGCCCCTCGGCCGAAAGCGGAAAGCGCTCGGCCCAGATGACCTCGTCGCTGCCGAAGAAGATGAGCTGGGCGAAGAGCGTGTGACCGTCGCCCTCGTCGCGCAGGCGCGTTTCCAGGATATAGCTGATCTTGTGGCGTTCGTAGGTGGTGGCCCGGTCCGCCTGCCGCGAGATCTGCGCGGCGGTGTGCGGGGCGATGATCGAGATCGAGCGCAGCGCACAGAGCCCGATCGTCACGTCCTCGATCAGGGCCTCGGCAAAGCGCGCCGCCGCGCGCGAGCCATGCGCCGTGGCCGGCGGCAGCAGCACGACGCGGGGCGGGTTCTGCCGCGGCAGCGCGATGCCGGCGTCATCCGGCGTCAGGATCTGCATGGACGGCTGGACGGTCATGAGCGCCGCCGGCGTTGCCGGTCGGCCGGTGAGGACCGCCCGCACCTCCTCGTCCTGCGGATTGGCCTCCAGCAGGCGGAGGGCGGCGGATGAGCGGACCTGCCGTGCGGCGCCGCTGTCGGCCGCCCTGTCGAGCAGGGCCTGGCGCAGCAGCGCCATATGGGCCGTCCGCTGCAGCGCGATCCAGTTGACGAGCGCGCGGTTGACCGGCTTGACGTGCTTGAGGAAATCCTCGGTAAGGAGGCCTGCCAGAACGGCAAGGCCCGCATCCTGCCGCAGCTTTGCGACATCGCTTTCGACCGGATCCGGCCCGAGCGCGATGGCGGCGTCGGTGAAGGCGAGATAGGCGCGGCCGAGATCGCGCTGCCGCTTCTGGGCGCGCGAGACGGTCTGCCGCAGGCTGGCAAAGGCGGCGGCAGCGTTGCCGTCGTCCCAGAAAAGGCTCGCCGCGTCGGCCCTCGGCATTTCCGTCAGGCCGCGCGTCTTGAGATAGCAGAGGATCAGCAGCGCCTTTTCGGGAAAGACGATGTCGTTACCGCCCTCGTCGAGCAGGCGAAGATGGCCCAGCGTCTGAAGCTGCGCCGGCATGCGCTATCAGATCCGCAGTTCCGATGCGCTGTCCGCACGTTCGCCCGCTTCCGCTCCGGCGCTTGCCTTGGAGAGCGCGGTCGCCAGCGCGATGATCGACTTGCGCACGCCGGCATCGTCGATCTTCAGGAAGGCGCGGTTGAGGTCGAGGCCTTCCTTGGAGGAGACGAAGGTGGAGACGTCGCCGGTCTCGTGGGCGACGCCTGCGGTCGGAACGGCGTTCTCGTCGTCCTGGAAGAAGAAGCTCGGCGGCACGCGGAAGACGTCGGAGATCGCCTGCAGACGGCTCGCGCTGATGCGGTTCGTGCCCTTTTCGTATTTCTGAACCTGCTGGAAGGTCACGCCCAGGCGATCGGCGAGCGCTTCCTGGCTCATGCCGACCATCAGGCGGCGCAGGCGCACGCGGGAGCCGACGAAGACGTCGATCGGGTTCGGTGTTTTCTTGGTCATGATACTTTCTCCCCTAGAGGGCATGCCGGGGCATACGATATCGGAATATGCCTTCACTGTGCTCGAATACCCGGTTCGATGCAACTGCCGCGGACCGGATTTCATCGCTACCGTAACGTGAGGCTGCGTGTACGCCGCCGCTATATGTCGTAGCTTTGCGGCGCGCTGAGCGAGGCGATGAACTTCTTCGTCCTATCCCGCTGGGGTGTCGAGAAGATGGCGCGGGGCGGGCCCTCCTCGACGATCACGCCGCCGTCGAGAAAGACGACGGCATCGGCGACGCGCGAGGCAAGGCGCAGGTCGTGGGTCGCCATCACCATGGTCGTTCCCTCACGGGCAAGGCGGCTCAGGACCTCCACGACTTCCTCGGCAAGCTCGGGGTCGAGCGCCGAAGTCGGCTCGTCGCAAAGCAGGACACGCGGCGAGGGCGCAAGCGCCCGGGCGATGGCGACGCGCTGCTGCTGGCCGCCCGAAAGCGTCGCCGGCCAGGCGTCCGCCTTGTGCGCCATGCCGACCTTTTCGAGAAGCTCCATCGCGCGGGCCCGCGCCTTGTCGGCCGGCCATTTCAGCACGGTGACGAGGCCTTCCATGACGTTGGCGATGGCGGTCTGGTGCGGGAAGAGCTGGAAGTTCTGGAAGACCATGCCGGTCTGGCGGCGCAACTTCTGGATCGCGTCCCAGCCGACCTTGCGGTCGGGGGCGAAATCGATTTTCTCCTCGCCGAGGCGGATCGAGCCCGCGGTCGGGATTTCGAGGAGGTTGATGCAGCGCAGAAGCGTGCTCTTGCCGCCGCCGGAGGGGCCGACGAGGGCCGTCACCGTGCCTTCGGCCAGCCGCAGGCTGATGTCGCGCAGCACGATATTGTCGCCGAAGCGTTTCTCGATATGAGTGAGTTCGATCATGTGCGGGCCTCCAGGAAGCCGCCATAGCGGGCGAAGCGCTTTTCGAGCCGCACCTGCAGGGACGAGAGCACCGAGCTCAGCGCGAGGTAGATCAGCGCGGCCTCGATATAGAGGATCAGCGGCTCGTAGGTGGTGGCGACGATGCGCTGGGCCGTCTGGAAGAGTTCCGGCACCGTGACGGCGGCGGCGAGCGAGGTGTCCTTGACCAGCGAGATGAAGGTGTTGGACAGCGGCGGCACGGCGACGCGCGTCGCCTGCGGCAGGATGGTGCGGCGCATCGCCTGCGACCAGCTCATGCCGATCGAATAGGCCGCTTCCCACTGGCCGCGCGGCACGGAGGAGATGACGGCGCGGATAATCTCCGACGTATAGGCGCCGACATTGAGCGTGAAGCCGATGAGGGCCGCCGGGAAGGCGTCGAGCAGGATGCCGACGCTCGGCAGGCCGTAGAAGATCACGAAGAGCTGTACCAGGAGCGGCGTGCCGCGGATCACCCAGACATAGAACCGCGCGACATCCGAGAACGGCCGCGGGGCGAAGAGCCGCACGACGGCGGTCAGCAGGCCGAGCGCGAGGCCGAGCACGAAGGAGGCGAGGGTGAGCGGAATGGTGAAGACGAGCGCGGCCCAGAGCAGGGGGGCAAGCGAGTCCAGCATCAGTTGAAGCCAGGGCGGCACGGGGGCGATCCTCCGAAATGCGGCTGGCCGGGTCATCCCCGGCCAGTTCGTCGGTCTATCTATATGTCAGGAACAGGCCGGCGCGAAGCGGCCGGTCGAAGATTACTTCGAGACGTCCTGGCCGAAATACTTGTCCGAAATCGCCTTGTAGGTGCCGTCGGCCTTGATCTCGGCGAGCGCCTTGTTGATCGCTTCCAGCAGTTCCGGCTCGCCCTTGCGGATGATGATGCCGGAATAGTCGGCGCCTTCCTGTTCGGCGGCGATCTTCACATTGGCGTCGGGCTTGTGCTTCTTGAAGTCGAGGAAGGACAGGCTGTCGTTGATCGTCGCGTCGGCGCGGCCGGTCAGGACGAGCTGGATCGACTGGTCGAAGCCGTCGGTGCCGACGAGCTCGGCGCCCGATCCTTCAGCAAGCTTGCCGAAGTTGCTGGTCAGCGACTGGGCGGACTTCTTGCCCTTGAGGTCGGCGAAGCCCTTGATGCTGTCGTCGTCGGCGCGCACGATCAGCACGGCCTTGGAGGCGATATAGGGCTCGGAGAAATCGTATTTCTGCTTGCGCGCCTCGGTGATGCCGACCTGGTTGATCACGGCGTCGTAGCGGTTGGCGTCGAGGCCGGCGATCAGGCCGTCCCACTTGCCTTCCAGGAATTCGGCCTTCACGCCAAGCTTCTTGGCGACCGCCTCGCCGATCTCGACGTCGAAGCCGACCAGCTTGCCGTCCGTGTCATGGTAGGTGAAGGGAGCGTAGGTGCCTTCGGTGCCGATCTTCAGCGCGCCGGCCGACTGGACGGCGGCGAGGTTTTCACCGGCAAAGGCAGGGGCGAGAGCGGCGGCCTGCAGGGCCGCGGCGGCGGCAAGGGTCTTCAACCAGTTCATCTTGGGGACTCCGTTTCTGGCTCACATGTTCGATGGGCGATCAATCGCAGAAATCCATGAAAAACGATGGGCAGAAAACTGCGATTTATTTGGGCGAATGCAAATATTTTTCTCATCGGCGGCCGCTTACAGGCGGCGCCGGCGGCTTTGGAGCCCTTGCACGGTGACAATCGATAGACGGGACGAAGGATGAAAGATCGTCGAGGAAGGGCCGATGAATGCCATTTTCAGCGCGCCGCGGGAGGCTTATACCAAGACGCTGAAACCCAAACGCAGGAGACGGGATGGCCGAGAGCCGCTTGCCGCATATCGTGCTCTTTTCGGGCGGCACCGCCTGCCGCACGACCAATCTGGCGCTTCTTTCCAAGCCGGTGCGGCTGACCCGCATCGTGCCGGCCTGGGATAGCGGCGGCAGTTCGAAGGTGATCCGCGAAAGCCTCGGCGTGCTCGCCGTCGGCGACATCCGCCAGGCGCTGATGACCATGGCGCATGGCGAGGGCCGCGCCGGCGACGTGGTGAAGGTGTGCAATGCCCGCCTGACCAGCGGCGCGCAGGAAGATGCCCGCACGGAATTCGCGCTCTATGCCGAAGGCCGCCATCCGCTGCTGGAGCGCATGGAGCCGGGGTTGCGCGGCGCCATCCTCAACTACCTGCGCACCTTCCGCGCGGCGACCGGCAGGGATTTCGATTTCCGCAACGGCAGCATCGGCAATTTCATCCTCACCGGCGCGCATCTCGCCCATAACAGCGATATCAACACCGCCATCTTCGTCTTCCGCAAGCTCTGCGACATTGCCGGCCATGTCTGGCCGTCGACGGCGGAGGGCGGGGTCGACCTTTCCGCCATCCTCAATGACGGCACGCGCATCGAGGGTCAGCACCGGGTGACGGCGCTGGAGGAGGAGGCCGGGCGCACCGGCATCCGCGAGATCACGCTTTCGGCGGCGGGCGGCAGCGTGGCGGCCAACGACGCCGTGCTCGAAAGCCTCGAAAGCGCCGACGCCATCGTCTTCGGGCCGGGCAGCTTCTTCACCAGCGTCCTGCCGCATTTCCATGTCGAGGGCATCGTTCCGACGATCGCCCGCAACGTGCATGCCCGCCGCGTCTTCATCGGCAATATCCTGCAATGCCGGGAGACCCGCGGCTTCGATCTTGCCCGCATGCTCGATATCGCCGGCGCATTGTGGCAGGCGCGCGGCGGGGCGGATGCGCGCCCGTTCACCCATGTGCTGGCGAACCGTCAGCTCCTGCCCTTCGAGAAGACCGTCGGGGCCTTCGCCTATCTCGGCAACGGTGCGTTGGCGGAGACCTGCCTGCGGCTCGGCGCGGAGGCGGTGGTCGAGGAATTCGAGGATCCCTGGCAGCGCGGACAGCACGACGGCCGCACGGTCGCCGACGTCCTCAGCTCGCTCTTGCCGACGTAGGGTTCGCTGGCATCCAGGCGCGTGCCGTGGCGAAGGCGAGGAAATCGTCGGAGGCCATCGGGCGCGCGAAGGCGTAGCCCTGCAGGATATCGCAGCCGAGGCGGCGCAAGAGTTCGGCATGCTCCATCGTCTCGACGCCTTCCGCGACCGTCTCGATGCCGCGCACCTTGCCGATATCGACGATGGACTGGACGAGGCTTTGCTGCGCGGCCGATTCCAGCAGCGGCTGCACCAGCCGGCGGTCGATCTTCAGCCGCTTGGGCGAGAGTTCGAGGAGGCTGACGATGGAGGCATGGCCGCTGCCGAAGTCGTCGATCTCGATGTCGATGCCGAGCGCCTTGATCTCCTCGATCACCCGCTTGAGCCCGTCATCCGCGGCATCGAAGGAGATCGATTCCAGCAGCTCGAAGGTCAGCGAGCCGGGGCGGATGTTCATGGCCCTCAGCTTCTCGACCAGCCCGTCGTCGTGCAGGCGCTGGCAGGAGACGTTGACGGAGACGCGCGGGATATCGAGGCCGAGGCCCTCCCAGCGGATGTTCTGGAACAGCGCCTGCTCGAGGATCGCCTCGTCGATCCGCGCCACGACATTGAGGCTTTCGGCGACGGGCAGGAAGACGTCGGGCGGCACGAAGCCGCGCGACGGATGCTCCCAGCGGGCCAGCGCCTCGACGCCGACGATCTCCAGCGTTTCGGCATCGAACTGCGGCTGGAAGAAGGGCCGGAACTCCTGGCGCTCCAGGCCGCGCAGGATCTCGTCGCTGAGGCGCTTCACCTCGACGGTGCGCAGGCGCAATTCGTCGTTGAAGGCTTCCACGCGGTTGCGGCCGCGGCGCTTGGCCTCGTAGAGCGCGATGTCGGCATTGACGAGAAGCTGTTCGGCGGATTCCTCCGCGTCGTTGCGCGTGGCGATGCCGATGCTCGCGCCGATGCGACAATCGTGCCCCTCGATCGCCATGGGCTCGCTGATCGCCTCGATGAGGCGGGCGGAGAGGGTGGGGAAATCGGCTGCGGCGGGATCGCGGTGCGACAGGAGCACGAATTCGTCGCCGCCGATGCGGGCGATGAAGTCCTCGGCAGGCACATGCGCGCGCAGCACGCCGGCCGCCTGTTTCAGCACCTCGTCGCCGGCGGCATGGCCGAGCGTGTCGTTGATGTCCTTGAAGCGGTCGAGGTCTATATGCAGCAGCGTCAGCGGGCGGTTGTCGTCGCCGGCAAGGGCGAGCTGCTGGTCGAGGAAGCGGCGGTTGGGCAGGCGGGTCAGCGCGTCGTGCAGGGAGTTGTGCTCCATGGCGCGGCGGGCGTCCTCCAGCGCGCGGTTCTGCGCCTCGGCCGTCAGCTTGGCCTTCAGCAGCTCGGCCTGCAGCTCGATGTCCTCCGTCACGTCCCAGTTGGCGCCGACGATGCGCTTGGCGCCGGAGGAAGCGCGATAGGTCATGCCATGGGCGCGGATATGGCGGATGACGCCGTCCTTCGCGAGCACCCGGAATTCGGTGATATAGGGCTGTTCCATCTCGATCGCCGTCGCGAAGGCCCGCTCGGCCTCCTTGAGATCATCGGGATGGAGCGCCTTGCGCCAGTCCTCGTAGCGACAGACCGGCTGGGAGGGGGGAACGCTGTAGAGTTCGCGCATGCGCTGGTCCCAGGCAAGGGCCCCGCTTTCGCAATCGTATTCCCAGACGCCGACGCGCGAGGCATCGAGCGCGAGCTGCAGGCGCTGCGAGACGGTCTCGAGCCGCTCCTCCCGGTCCTGCAGCGCGATGATGTGGCGGTGGCGGTCCTTCATCAGGTAGCCGACCCAGAACATCGGCGCGACGATGATGACGGCGAGCAGCGCAAGGCCGGCGCGGAAGGCCCCGAGGCTCGCCGAAGGCTGGCGCCAGCCCTTGAGGGGAGCGGCCGAAACCGTCCAGACCTCATGGCCGATATCGATGGTCATCACCACCGGCTCCGTATCGACCGGGGCCGGAGTGCTGAAGAAGGTCCGGGCCTCCCCGCCCTCGTGCGACCGGCTGGAGATCGACACGGCAAGGCGCATGTCGTCCTTGAAGCCGCTGCCGGCGAGCAGCTTGTCGAGGTCGATCACGGCGGAGGCGATGCCGAAAAATGCATTGTCCGTGCCGGCATGGATCGGATAGCGCGCGATGACCCCGCGGCCGCCCTGCACGAGATCGACGGGGCCGGTGACGATCAGCCGATCGAGCGCCCGCACCTGCAGCGCGGCGGCGCGCTGGCGCTCGTTCTTGCGGTAGTCGAGGCCGACGCTGCGCTCGTTGCCCTTTTGCGGATAGACGAGCGAGACGACGAAATCCGGCGCGATGGCGAGATTGCGCAGCTCGGTGCCGTCGCGGAAGATGCGGCCGGCAAGGTCGGAGAAGCGCTGCTGCGACATGCCGGGCTCGGTCGAGAAGGTCGCGATGAGGCCCTCGACCAGCTTGACGTTGCCGAGGATATTGCCGAGGAGCCGGGAGCGCAGCAGGCCGAGCTGTTCGGTGGTGGAGGAACGCAGATATTCCTCCTCGAGCCGGCGCTTCTGCACGTCGGCGAGGAAGGTGGCGGCGAGCACGGCAAAAGCGACGACGATGGCGGGGATATAGTATCCCAGCCCCCGGAAGGAGAAATGCGCATTCCGGTCCGTCATCGCGTCTCGCTCGTCTCCGCGCGCTTGCCCTCTCGCCGGACTTTTACACCCGCCGGTCAGGGACGATGGCAGACGCAACTTAATATTTGCTGACGAGGCGATGCCCGGTTTGCAGGATGCCGGGGCGCCGGGCAGGGCGTTTCAGTCCGCCGGGCGCATCTCGCCGAATACGGTCGGGATCAGTTCCGAGACGGTGGGGTGGATGTGCATGGCGTGGGTGATTGTGGTGTAGGGCTTGCCTGCATACATCACGTCCAGAATGCTTTGCACCGCCTCGTCCCCGCCGGTGCCGAGGATCGAGGCGCCGAGGATTTCCCCGGTGCCGGCATCGGCGATTACCTTCATGAAGCCGAGCGTTTCCCCCTTTTCCTTCGCGCGGCCGACGCGCGTCATCGGCCGCGTGCCGACGAGGAGCCTGCGGCCCGTTCCGCGCGCCTCCGTCTCGCTCATGCCTGCGCGGCCGAGCGGCGGATCGATGTAGAGCGCATAGGTCTGGATGCGTTCGCTCACCTTGCGCGGCTCGCTGTCGAGCAGATTGGCGGCGACGATCTCGAAATCGTTGTAGGCCGTGTGGGTGAAGGCCCCGCGGCCGTTGCAGTCACCCATGGCGAAGATGCCCGGCACATTGGTCTCCAGCCGGTCGTCGACGATGACGTAGCCGCGTTTGTCGGTCGCCACTCCGGCCGTGTCGAGGCCGAGATCGTCGGTGTTGGGCCGCCGGCCGGTGGCGAGCAGGATATGCGAGCCGATGATCTCGGGCGCCCCTTCCGCGCAGTCGACGCCGACACCGACATCCTTGCCGCTCCTGACGAAGCGGATGCATTCCGCCCCGGTGCGGATGGCGATGCCTTCGCGTTCGAGAATGTCGCGCACGGCGTCGCTGACATCCTCGTCTTCCCGCGAGATCAGCCGCGGTCCCTTTTCGACCACCGTTACCCTGGAGCCGAAGCGGCGGAACATCTGGGCGAATTCCAGCCCGACATAGCTGCCGCCGACGATGACGAGGTGCGCCGGCAGGCGATCGAGCTCCATCATCGAAACATTGTCGAGATGCGGCACCTCGCCGACACCCGGAAAGTCCGGCACGACGGCGCGGCCGCCGACATTGAGGAAAATCTGCCCGGCCGAAAGCCGCTCCTCGCCGACGCGGATGGTCTTCGGGCTCTCGAAGCGGGCATGGCCGCGGATGAAGGTGAGGCCCTTCATGCCCGCCAGCCAGTCCTCGTTGGCCTTGCGGGCGTCGAAACGCACCTTGTCCTTGCGCGCCATGACCCTCGCGAAATCCACGGAAACGTCTCCGGTCACCACGCCGTATTCCGCGCCGCGGCGGGCAAGGTGGGCGGCATAGGCGCTCGCTACCATGGCCTTGGTCGGCATGCAGCCGGTGTTGACGCAGGTACCGCCCACGAGCTTCCGCTCGATGAGCGCCACGGTCCTTCCGGCAGCCGTCAGCCGGCCGGCAAGGGAGGGGCCGGCCTGGCCTGCACCGATGATGATGGCGTCGAATGTCCGCATGATGCCTCTCCATGAAATGCCTGCGGCGCGGGGCTCCACGCGGCGATATGGAAACGAAGCTCGCGCCAGAGTGTGGGATGCGTTTGGCGATTGCAACGTGTTTCTATTGCCAATCGCCGCTCTTCGCGCGATCCTGAAAATGCTTTGGCCGCGCGCGCTTAATCGTGTTCGCGCGGCCTATTTTTTGCGATTGCCTGCCATATATGAAATGCCTTGCCCCGACGGGCCGTTCCAAACGTGGTGAAAATACCATTCCGGATTTCCCGCACAGCACGAAAGGTCATCCCATGCGTCCAGCCGTCAAATTCCTCGGAGCTGCCCTCGCGCTCGGTCTTGCCGCCGGCGCCGCCCAGGCCCAGGTCGTCGTCTCCTCCAAGATCGACACCGAAGGCGGGGTGCTCGGTAACATCATCCTTGCCGTGCTGAATGCCAACGGCATCCAGACCGCGGACCGGGTGCAGCTCGGCGCGACGCCGGTCGTGCGCAAGGCGATCATTGCCGGCGAGATCGACATCTATCCGGAATATACCGGCAATGCCGCCTTCTTCTTCGAAAAGGCCGACGACCCGGCCTGGAAGGATGCGACCAAGGCCTACGAGCTTGCCAAGACGCTCGACTTCGACGCCAACAAGATCGTCTGGCTGACGCCGTCGCCGGCCAACAATACCTGGGCGATCGCGTTGCGCAAGGACGTCGCCGAGCCGAACAAGCTGGCGACGCTGACGGATTTCGGCAAATACGTCTCCGGCGGCGGCAAGGTGGTGCTCGCCGCCTCGTCCGAATTCGTCAATTCGGCCGCGGCGCTTCCGGCCTTCCAGACGACCTACAGCTTCACCCTGAAGCCGGAACAGCTCATCACCCTTTCGGGCGGCGACACGGCCGCGACCATCTCGGCCGCCGCCAACCAGACGAACGGCGCCAATGCCGCCATGGTCTACGGCACCGATGGCGGCATCGCCCCGTCCGGCCTCGTCGTGCTTGAGGACGACAAGGGCGTCCAGCCGGTCTACCAGCCGGCGCCGATCATCCGTGAAGCCGTGCTGAAGGACAATCCGCAGATCGAGGACCTCCTGAAGCCGGTCTTCGAGAAGCTCGATCTCGTCACGCTGCAGGACCTGAACGGCCGCGTCCAGGTCGGCGGCGAGCCGGCCAAGGCCGTTGCCGAGGACTTCCTCAAGAAGAACGGCTTCCTGAAATAGCCGGCCTTGCCCTTCGCCTTTCGCGGCGAGGGGCCTTTCGAAAGGCATTCATGACGTTCAGGATCGACAAGCTCGGCGCGGTGATCGCCGCATTGCTGGCCTACGGCGCCTTTCTGGCGCCCTTCGCCAGTTTCCGGGCCAACCGCATCGTGCCGGGCGAGGGCCGGCCGATCCTCGAGGCGCTTCCCGGCGGGCTCGGGCCCGCGCTCCTCGCCTTCGTCGCCGTAGCCATCATCCTCGTCGTCCTGAAGACGCCGACGGTCCTGCGGCTCCTGCTCGGCTTTGCTGCCATTCTGGCTCTCGCCGTCCTGATCGGCCTTTCCGCCGGCCATCTCACGCCGCCGGAAAACAGCTATGCCCGCGTCGCGCCGGCCTCCGGCTTCTGGCTTACGGGCTTTGCCTTCGCGCTTCTGGCCGCCGATGCGCTGACCCGGCTGAGGCTGTCGCCCTATGCCCGTATCGCGCTGCTTGCCGCCGTCGTGCTGGCGGCGGCGGTGCTCCTGATGTCCGGCGCCTGGGACGGCCTGTCGCTCATGAAGGAATATGCGAACCGCGCCGATACGTTCTGGCTGGAGGCGGGGCGGCATGTCGTGCTGGCGCTCGGCTCGCTCGCCGCCGCCACGCTCGCCGGCCTGCCGCTCGGCATCCTCTGTCACCGGGTGGAGGCGCTGAGGGCTGGCGTGCTCAATGTGCTGAACATCATCCAGACGATCCCGTCGATCGCGCTCTTCGGCCTGCTGATCGCGCCGCTCGGCTGGATCGCGCTGCATGTGCCGGGGGCTGCGGCCATCGGCATTCGCGGTATCGGCGCGGCGCCCGCCTTCGTCGCGCTCTTCCTCTACTCGCTGCTGCCGGTCGTCGCCAATACGGTGGTCGGCCTTGCCGGCGTGCCGCGCGATGCCGATGACGCCGCGCGCGGCATCGGCATGACGGATCGCCAGCGGCTCTTCGGCGTCGAGCTGCCGCTCGCCTTCCCGGTCATCCTCACCGGCATCCGCATCGTGCTCGTGCAGAATATCGGGCTTGCGACCATCGCCGCCCTCATCGGCGGCGGCGGCTTTGGCGTCTTCGTCTTCCAGGGCATCGGCCAGACGGCGATGGACCTCGTGCTGCTCGGCGCGGCGCCGACCGTCGCGCTCGCTTTCGCCGCCGCCGTCCTGCTCGATGCCGCGACGGAAATCTCCAGCAACAAATCCGGCAGGCCCGCATGATCGAGATCGACAGCATCACCAAGCGCTATGGCGATACGGTCGTCGTCGACAATGCCTCGATGACCATCGCCCCGCATACGATCACCGTCATTGTCGGCACCTCCGGCGCCGGCAAGACGACGCTGATGCGCATGATCAACCGCCTCGTCGAGCCGAGCTCTGGCGAGATCCGCATCGACGGCGCGCCCAACACCGCCATTCCCGGCTACGAGCTGCGCCGCCGCATCGGCTACGCCATCCAGGGCCACGGTCTCTTCCCGCATCGCACGGTCGCTGAGAACATCGCCACCGTGCCGTCGCTGCTCGGCTGGGAGAGGGCGCGCATCGACGCCAAGGTCGAGGAGCTGCTGTCGCTCTTCCAGCTCGATCCCGCCGCCTTCGGCCCGCGCTATCCGCATGAGCTCTCGGGCGGCCAGCAGCAGCGCGTCGGCGTTGCCCGGGCGCTCGCCGCCGAGCCGAACATCCTCCTGATGGACGAACCCTTCGGCGCGCTCGACCCCGTCATCCGCGCCAAGGCGCAGGATGACCTCCTGGCGATCCAGAAACATTTCGGCACGACCATCGTGCTCGTCACGCACGACATGGGAGAGGCGTTCCACCTCGCGGACAGGATCGCGGTGATGGACGAGGGGCGGATCGTGCAATATGCCAGACCCGCGGAAATGCTGGTGAAGCCCGCCACCGGTTTCGTGGAGACGCTGATCGGCGCGGGCGAGCGGCCCTTCCGGCTGCTCTCCATCGGCACGGTGGGCGATGCCGTGGAAAGCGGCAGTGCCGAAGGCGAGCCGCTTGCGGCCGGGACGAGCCAGCGCGATGCCCTGTCCGCGCTGCTCTGGTCCGGCCGGGAGGCGCTGCCCGTCGCCGGGCCCGATGGCGCGCCCATCGGCCGCGTCACGCTTGCCGGCCTTGCCCGCCGCGCCGCGAGGCCGGAATGAGGCGCCTGCTGCCCAATCTGCTGCGGCTCGCGGTGCTTGTCGTGCTGATCACGTTCCTCGTGCAGCCGGCGCTTTTCGAGCCGCTGCTGAAGCCGCTGGTGCAGGCCAATGCGCCGGCGGTCTACAATCAGGGCAGCCTGCTGTCGCTGACGCTTTCGCATCTCGCCACCGTCTTCACCGCAACGCTGGCCGCGACCGTCGTGGCGGTCGGCCTTGCCATCCTTGTCACGCGGCCGGTCGGGGCGGAATTCCTGCCACTCTCGCGCAGCCTCGTGAATATCGGCCAGACCTTTCCGCCCGTCGCCGTGCTGGCGCTTGCCGTGCCAATCCTCGGCTTCGGCACGGCGCCCACGCTGGTCGCGCTCTTCCTTTATGGCCTCCTGCCGATCTTCGAGAATTCGCTCACCGGCCTCACCACCCTGCCGCCTGCCGTTACCGAAGCGGCCCGCGGCATGGGCATGACCGGGCTGCAGCGGCTCACCCGCGTCGAACTGCCTTTGGCGCTGCCCGTTATCCTGGGTGGCGTGCGCCTTTCGACCGTCATTTCGCTGGCCACCGCCACCATCGGCTCGACCGTGGCGGCGCGCACGCTGGGCGAGATCATCATTGCCGGCCTCACCGCCAGCAACACCGCCTTCGT
>Ga0153917_1000610_pt1 | contig 20903 bp, 13 predicted proteins | sample TSFL001MetaG_FD_104695 | JGI IMG/M metagenome (GOLD analysis project Ga0153917, IMG submission 104695) | Attine ant fungus gardens microbial communities from Florida, USA - TSFL001 MetaG | ecosystem: Host-associated > Fungi > Mycelium > Unclassified | place: USA: Florida, Paynes Creek Historic... | reverse complement strand
AGCACCCAGGTTATGACTTGATAAAAAAGAATGGCAAACGTTACTTTATTTCTTACCTTCAATCATCCTATCAAAATTGGAGCTACTATAACGTCATCCCCTTTGATCAGATGTTCGCAAAAATTTCCTTTATGAAAACAGTGATTGGTACATGCTTTCTTCTCTTTTTCTGTGTGGTTTTGCTTTTCGGAAGGAAAATCGCCAACAGCATCACGGAGCCGATTGAACAGCTTGTGACCGCGATGAAATCGGTACAGCACGGCGGCATTGAAGCGGGTGTGTCGCTTTCTCTGCCGGAGCAGACACAAGATGAGGCTGGCATGCTGAACCGCCATTTTACTGTCATGATGAAACGAATTAATGAGCTGATGGAAGAAAATGTGGAAAAACAGCTCATCATTAAAGAAACCGAATTGAAAGCACTGCAAGCCCAGATCAACCCGCATTTTTTATATAACACGCTCGAGTCAATCAATTGGCTCGCAAAGGCGAATCAGCAAAAGCAAATCTCTAAAATGGTGGAATCGCTCGGTTTTCTTCTGCGAAACAGCATACATATGAAGAAGGATATCGTGACCATTCAAGAGGAGGCGGACATCGTACTCCACTATATGACTATTCAGCGATTTCGATTTGAAGAGCGTCTGAACTTCTCGTTGGATATTGACGATGAGGTCAAGCATTGCCTCATTCCGAAACTGACGCTCCAGCCGCTTGCGGAAAATGCGATTCAATACGCGCTTGAACCCTTTACAAGGCCATGCGCCATCCGGATTCAGGCGAAAAAGGCGAAGGACTGTGTCTGTATGACGGTCGAAGATAACGGCCCTGGCATGGATGAACGGATTCTTGAATCAACAGGAGGAAGAGGAATCGGACTGTGGAATATTCGTGAGCGCATCAGCCTGACATTCGGAGAGCCATACGGATTGCGTATTCAAAGTAAGCATGAAAAGGGAACGAGGATTGTGATCACAATACCGTGCCGAAATGAGGTGGTGTAATGTATAAAATACTGCTGGCTGATGATGAGAGGATTATCCTTGATGGAATGGCGGGAATCATTGAGTGGGAGACGCTTGGCGCTTCACTGATCGGTAAAGCGCAGAACGGACATGAAGCATATGAAAAGATTGTACATAAGCAGCCGCATATCGTCATCACAGACGTCAAAATGCCTGGCATGGACGGGCTTGAGCTGATCAAAAAGGTATCAGCCGTCAGCCCGTCGGTGCAGTTTATCGTCCTGTCCGGGTTTGGAGAGTTTGAGTACGCAAAGGAAGCTATGAAATATGGGGTGAAGCATTATTTGCTGAAGCCTTGCAATGAACAGCAGATTATCAGCTCGCTGGAGGAAATCATTGCTGAGCTGAAGCGGCAAGATGTGCGGAAAAAGAAAACAGACCACCTGATACACGAGCTTGACCATATCCGCTCCTTTGCTGCCGATCAATACTTGGAAGGCTTGATCGCCGGTGTCGTCCAGCTGTCTCCTCCGCCTTCACTTGCCGGAAAAAAGGTGCGCCTCTTGATCTTAAAAGGGGAACAATCTATTGATGCCGCAGCCAGAGAGGCACTCGGGTCGGCACTTACAGCGGTTTGCAGCAGCGGAGAATGGACCGTGCTCGCCGTAGAGGAGAATGCCGCTGAAAAGGCGGCGGAGGTTTTTGCGGACCGCAAGCTGGCCATCAGTCAGGCGGGAGAACTCCGGCACGCGGGGCAGCTGTTTCGTGACACAGCTGAAGCGTCTGGTGACCTGCACGGGAGCGCAGTGATTTCAAAAATGATCAGGCTTATTGCCGACGAGCTCGGAAATCCGAATCTGTCCTTAAAATGGGCGGCGAAGGATATGCTGTTTATGAATCCTGATTATCTCGGGAAGTTATTTAAGCAGGAAACAGGCGAAAAATTTTCCCAATATGTTACACGAGTGCGTCTTGAGTATGCGATGAAGCAGATGAAAATGAGGCGGGACGCGAGTGTATCAGAGATTGCTGAAGAAATCGGGTTTGGCGATAATCCGAAGTATTTCAGTCTTGTTTTTAAAAAATATACCGGTCTGACACCGTCAGAATTCAGAAGAAAACAGGGAGGCGCTTCCGCAGGATAGCCATCTCTGTTTTTTTGACTTTCGCCACTGTTTTTTGAGTGTTTCGCCCTATCCGAACGCTTTAAAATAAAATGTAAGCACTTACATTAAAGGGGGGATTGGTTTGAAGAAGATTTGTTACGTGCTGTTATCGCTTGTCTGCGTCTTTTTTTTCAGCGGTTGTTCAGCGGGTGAAGAGGCCTCGGGGAAAAAAGAAGACGTTACACTCAGAATCGCATGGTGGGGCGGGCAGCCAAGGCATGATTATACAACAAAGGTAATTGAACTTTACGAGAAAAAGAATCCGCACGTCCATATTGAAGCGGAATTTGCGAACTGGGATGACTACTGGAAAAAGCTCGCGCCCATGTCTGCCGCCGGCCAGCTTCCTGATGTCATCCAAATGGATACCGCTTACTTAGCCCAATACGGAAAGAAGAACCAGCTGGAAGATTTAACGCCGTATACAAAGGATGGAACGATTGATGTCAGTTCAATCGACGAGAATATGCTGTCGGGCGGAAAAATTGATAATAAGCTCTATGGGTTTACGCTAGGCGTCAACGTGCTGTCTGTGATTGCGAATGAGGATTTGCTGAAAAAAGCCGGTGTGTCTATCAATCAGGAAAACTGGACGTGGGAGGATTACGAGAAGCTGGCGTATGATCTTCAGGAAAAGGCCGGCGTCTACGGCTCCAACGGAATGCATCCGCCTGATATATTCTTCCCTTATTATTTGCGCACGAAGGGTGAGCGTTTTTATAAAGAAGACGGCACTGGCCTCGCATATCAGGATGATCAGCTGTTTGTCGATTATTTTGAACGGCAGCTGAGGCTGGTGAAAGCGAAAACGTCCCCAACACCTGATGAAAGCGCACAGATTAAAGGGATGGAGGATGATTTTATCGTCAAAGGAAAATCAGCGATTACATGGAACTACTCCAATCAATATTTGGGCTTTGCCCGGTTGACAGACTCGCCGCTGTCTCTCTATCTGCCGCCGGAGCAAATGAAGGAAAAGGCGCTGACACTGAAGCCGAGTATGCTGTTTTCCATTCCGAAAAGCTCTGAGCATAAAAAAGAGGCCGCCAAATTTATTGATTTCTTCGTGAACAATAAAGAGGCAAACATGCTGATCAAAGGCGAGCGGGGAGTACCAGTATCCGACAAGGTGGCGGATGCGATTAAACCGAAACTGAATGAGGAAGAAGCCAACATCGTGAAGTATGTGGAAACCGCATCAAAAAACATCAGCAAAGCCGATCCGCCGGAGCCTGTGGGAAGCACGGAGGTCATCAAGCTGCTGAAGGACACGTCTGATCAGATTCTGTATCAGAAGGTATCGCCGGAAAAAGCCGCCAAAACGTTCCGGAAAAAGGCCAATGAGATATTAGAGAGGAATAATTGACGGGAAATGGGGCTGACGCAATGAAACAAAGCCGGAGTATGAGAAAAGACAATCTGGCGGGATATGCTTTTATTTCTCCGTTTATCATCGGATTCCTATGCTTTACGGTGATTCCGATGGGGGCGTCCCTGTTTCTGTCCTTCACAAGCTATGACTTGTTTACGGCGCCGAAATGGATCGGGCTCGGCAACTTTAAGGAAATGTTCACGGGTGACGAAAAGTATTGGCAGTCGCTGAAGGTGACGTTTACGTATGTGCTTGCCGGGGTTCCGCTCCGCCTCGGCTTCGCACTTTTTATCGCTGTCATTTTAAACAATGCAGCAAAAGGAACGGCCATTTACAGAACGCTCTTTTATCTGCCTTCGATCATTGGCGGGAGCGTCGCCGTGGCGATTATGTGGCGCAATATTTTTGGCAATGACGGGGTCATCAATGCGCTGCTGTTTTTTGTCGGGATTGATCAAAAAATTCTTTGGTACCAGAATCCGACAAGTGCGCTGTGGACATTGATTCTGCTGTCCGTCTGGCAGTTCGGGTCGTCAATGCTGATTTTTCTGGCCGGGCTGAAAAACATTCCGTCTTCGTATTTGGAAGCGGCAAGTGTGGATGGGGCAAATCGGGTGCAGCGTTTCTTCAAGATCACGCTTCCGATCCTTACACCGATTATTTTCTTTAACCTAGTGATGCAGACGATTTCTGCTTTTATGACATTTACACCTGCCTATATCATTTCGAAGGGCGAGGGCGGGCCGCTTGACGGGACGCTTCTGTATTCGCTCTATTTGTTCCAGCGGGCGTTTAACTATTTTCAAATGGGCTACGCATCAGCGATGGCGTGGGTCATGCTTGTCATTGTCGGGCTGATTACGCTGATCCTGTTTAAAACATCGTCCTATTGGGTTCACTACGAGTCAAAGGAGGAATGACGGATGGAGCCGGTCAACCAGCCTGTCAGAGAAGTCCCGGTTTTTGAGAGAAAAAAAGCTGGGCGCGTCAGGCCCAAACACATACTGTTCCATGTTTTTACGGTATCGCTGGCGGTGTTATTGCTGTACCCGGTCATTTGGCTGTTTGTCAGCTCGTTTAAGGAAAGCGCCAGTATTTTTACAACCTCTCATTCTCTCGTTCCCGACCCTTTTATTCTCAGTAACTATACTGAAGGGTGGAAGGGTATCGCGGGACAGCCGTTCCTGACGTTTATTAAAAACTCGGCGATTATTGTCGGGCTTTCAACAATCGGCGCCGTCCTGTCATCGGCTGTCATTGCGTATGGATTTGCGCGTATTCCGTTTAAGGGAAAAAAGTTTTGGTTCGCTTGCATGATGGGGACCTTAATGCTTCCCCATGAAGTGCTGATGATTCCGCAGTATATTATGTTTGCGAAATTAGACTGGCTGAACTCCTTTAAACCGATTGTCGTTCCGCAATTTTTCGGGCATGCGTTTTTTATATTTCTGATGATCCAGTTTATCCGGACGATTCCCGAGGAGCTGGATGAGGCCGCGCGAATCGACGGATGCGGGCGCTTTGCCTGCTTTTGGCGGATCATTCTCCCGCTGATTGCCCCGGCGCTTGCGACGTCTGCGATTTTCTCCTTCTACTGGAAGTGGGAGGAGCTGATTCAGCCGCTTTTGTATTTGAATAAACCGGAGCTTTACCCTGTTTCACTTGCGCTGAAGCTTTTTCTCGATACGGAATCGGCTTCGAACTGGGGCGCGATGTTTGCCATGTCAGCCGTTTCGTTATTGCCTGTGATTCTTGTATTCTTTTTGTTTCAGAAATATATCGTTCAGGGCATCAGTACGACCGGATTAAAATAAAAAGGAGTGTTGCAGATGGCACAGCTTATCTTTGATGAAGAAAAGGTGGCGTCCGTCATTGATCGGATCGTGAAACGGACATTTCAGATGGATTTTGCGTGGGATTGGCCGGGCGGCGTCGCGTTTTACGGCGTGGCGGAGGCCTACGAAGCGACGGAAAACGAGGAATATATCAATCTGCTAAAAACGTGGGTGGATGAACAGTTGGAGGATGGGCTGCCGCCGCTTTCGATCAATGGGGTTTCTATCGGGCATACGCTTTTGTTCCTCCACAAGGTGACGGGTGATGACATGTATTTGGAAACAGCGGGCGAGATGGCGGAATATGTGCTGCATAAGGCGCCGCGCTTTGGCGAGGGCATCCTTCAGCATACGGTGAATGCGGCAGAATACGTATTCCCTGAACAGGCATGGGCGGATACGCTGATGATGGCGGGGCTGTTTATGCTGAGAATCGGGCGCGTGATGGAGCGTGAGGATTATTTTGAAGATGGTCTGCGCCAGTTTCACGGACATGAGGACGTGCTTCAGGACCCTGTCACGAATTTGTACTACCACGCCTGGGACAACAAAGCGCAAAATCATCTGTCGGGAATTTATTGGGGCAGGGCGAACGGCTGGGCGGCACTCACAATGGCAAAGGCGCTCCCGCTCATTGAGGTGACGCATCCTTCCTTTATGATCATTGACGGATCGCTCAGAGACCAGCTGAGCGCGCTTGTCCGGCTTCAGGATGAATCAGGGCTGTGGCATACGATTTTGGATGATCCGGATTCTTATCTAGAGGTTTCGGCCTCGGCCGGCATTGCCTCTGCTCTGCTGTCGAGCGGAAAGCTGTATACAAAATATGTGCAGAAATCGCTTGCCGCCATTTTGGATGCGGTGGAAGAGGACGGACGGGTCAGCAAGGTATCGGCCGGGACAGCCGTCATGAAAAATGCCGAAGGATACAAACAGGTGCCTTGCAAACGAATACAAGGATGGGGACAGGGGCTTGCGCTGACGTTTCTTGCTGATGTGTTGAGAACGAAAAAACGCGTGTATCAGTAAAGACCAGCGGCGGGGGGAAAGGGATGAAAAAACAGCCTCAACAGAAGGAACGGGTTTCTCACTGGAAGGGAACGTATTTCAAAAGAAACTTTTTCTTCATTTTGCTGATTGCCTGTATTCCCGGATTGCTGACTGGCGGCGCAATCTATTTTCTTTCGATCGACAAGGTGGAGAAAGAGCTGCAGAGATCGCATGAAGCACAGGTGGCGCGTGAGGTCAGCCGAATGGATGAGAAGCTGGGAGTGCTTGAGCTGGCTCTCACCCAGATGGCATACGATTCTTCGCTGATGAACGGATTGGCCGAGAGAGATTTGGAGAAAGACTTTACGTTCTCCTATCAATTAACGAAAAAGCTGTTTCTTTTGCGGGACCAGCAGCCGCTGATCGAGCAGGCTTCCATCTTTTTGAACAGCCCCCGGCCACTTGTGCTGAGCCCTGAATACAGCGCTTTGACAGAACAGGAGGCGCTTCGCAAGTATCGCTCGCTGCTTGCCTCAGACCAAAGCATTTATTGGAAACGGTCGGGAAATCAAGCGAAGCTGATCCAGCTCATTCCGGGCGCGGCGGAGAAACCGTTCGGCGCGATCATGCTGACGGTTGATCTGAAAGAAATGGAATCGATCCTGCAAAGCTTGTCCCCTTATCCTGATGGCAGTGCGCTGCTTTTGGATCAAAGTCAAGAGGTTCTCTTTCATGAGGGGGAAAAAGATTTTGAAAAGACTTTGCTTCATGAGGTAAAAAAACAGCCGAATGAGGAAGGCCATTTTCAGATGGAATGGGACGGCAAGGTGTATTCCGTCTCCTTTGGAGAAATGAACCGAATGCATCAGCAATGGACCTTTGTTTCAGCGGCGCCTCTTTCTGCCATTACAGCGCCGATGGTGTTTTTATCCAAAGTGATCCTCTTGATGCTTGTCATTTGCATCGGTTTGGCAGTATGCATGACATGGTATGCATCAAAAAAAATCTATCATCCCATCCAGCATTTGCTTGGCTTGTTTAACGGTGGAGAGAAGAAAGTATGGCAGGCATCCGGACAGGATGAATTCAAGTGGATTGAAAAGAGATGGCAGGATCTATCCCTTGAAAGCCGGAAGCTCCAAGAGCAGCTCCTGCGGCAGACGCCCCATATGAAAAAGAGTTTTTTGCAGCACCTCTTGCAGGGTGATTTTTACTATGACAACGAGGAAAGTCTCAGATCTCGGATGGAGGAGGCCGGCTGGAACATCGGCGAAAACGTGTTTCATGTGCTGGATCTTCAATTGACAGGAATCTTCTGTGAAAAAAGCATTTTCTGTTGTGATGATGAACAGCTCGCTGTGTTTACACTGACTAATATCGCTGAGGAATTGGCGGCTAAACGCGTTTTTCAGCTCTTCATACTTGATATCGGCCGGCTTTCTGTCACCATGCTTGTGATGACAACAAACAGTTCTGATCTCAAGGTGTATATAACGGAGCTGGCACGCCAATTTGGGGATGTAACCGGACTAAGCCTGACCGCGACATTGAGCAGCAAGACGGATCGTGTCACGGAAATCCCTTCTTTATTTCAGGATGTGAAAAGCGGCAAATCCCGCAGGCAGTTTGCCAACCGGGATCAGGTCATTGACTTGCAGGCCGACTTCCCTCAGGATGAGCAGTTCGCTCCTTATTACCCTTTTGAGCTGGAAAAACAAATTGTTCAGGCCATCCGGCTGGAAAGAAAACAGGAAGCCAAGGAACTGATAAATAGATGTATGAAGGAACTGGCGGAAAAGGCGGCCATAGACAGGCATGTGCATTCCGCCCTGATTCAGCTGTTTTCCCGCATTCAGGAGGATATTTTGCATTCCGGGCTCAATCCCAGCGAACTGTTTCAGCACCGGAATCTGTTTCTTGATATTTCAGAATTACGCGAACCTAATGAAGCGGCGGCCTGGCTGCTGGATGTAGTGGTGAGGCCTTACCTTTCCAAGCTTGAAGGCAGAAAAAACAGACAGCAAAAGCAGCTGGTAGAACGTGTGATTGCGATGATTCACGAACAGTATATGGCGGATATTTCATTGGAAAGCTGTGCCGATGCGCTTGGCATGAATTCATATACGTTAAGCAAGGCATTTAAGCAAGTGACTGGCATTAATTTTATCGATTATGTGACCCAGATCAGAATCGAAAAGGCGAAAGAACTGCTGGTCAATACGAATAAAAAAATTCATGACGTGTCAGAAGAAGTCGGCTACCGCCACAATTACTTCAACCGGATTTTTAAAAAACAGGTCGGCATGCCGCCGGGTGTCTTCAGGCAAATGTATCAGGAAACGCCGTGAAAGGAGAGAACATGTGATGAAGAAACCGATTCAAGTATTTTTGGCCGGGGATTCCACTGTGAGTGACTGCCCGCCTAATGAAGCGCCGATGGCGGGGTGGGGGCAGGTAATCGGGCAATTGTTTTCTGAAGAGGTAGTGGTGCTTAATCACGCCAAAGGAGGAGCGAGCACCAATTCTTTTGTGGAGGAAGGGAGGCTTCAAGCAATTGCCGAGCGCATCACACAAGGCGATTATTTGTTGATTCAATTCGGCCACAATGACCAAAAACCGCGGGGGACGAAGCCGTACTCCACATTTCAGCAGTTTCTTACCTTGTTTGCAGATACGGCACGCGAAAAGGGCGCGCATCCTGTGTTCGTCACATCGGTGCAGCGCCGCCGCTTTGATGAAAACGGACGGATTGAGCATACGCTCGGTGAGTATCCAGATGCGATGAAAGCACTGGCGAAGGAGCTCGATGTACCTGTGATTGATCTGCTTGCGAAAACAAAGGTTCTGTATGAAGCATACGGGCCGGAGGAGTCGAAGCGATTGTTCGTTTGGTTTCAGCCGAATGAACATCCGAATTACCCGGACGGCATTGAGGACAATACGCATTTTTCAGAAGAAGGTGCAATGGAGGTTGCGAAGCTTGTGGCAGAAGGCATTGAAGAGCTCGGACTTCCGCTTAAGGACCATCTTGTGAGCCGGGAGGGAAAAGAACATGTATAAGGAAGGCGCTTGCCTGTATCGCAATCCGCTCCGGTCAGAAAGCGATGTGAAGGACTGGCGGATGGAGGGAGGCGGACAGATCTCATTTGATGATCATAGCTTGCACCTGTCACATGTCCAGGACGAAGCGCACTTTGTCTTTTGGTGTCCGGAAACCTTTCCAGACGGCATCATGGTGACATGGGATTTCTTTCCGATTGAGCAGCCTGGACTGTGTATGCTGTTTTTTTCCGCTACGGGGATTGGGAGCGAGGATTTATTTGATCCAAGTCTCCAGAAAAGAACGGGAAAATACCCCGAGTATCATTCAGGGGACATCAATACTCTACACCTGTCGTATTTCCGCAGAAAATACCCGGAGGAAAGAGCATTCCGCACCTGCAATTTAAGAAAAAGCCGCGGTTTCCACCTCGCCGCAATGGGAGCCGATCCGCTGCCTTCTCCAGACGACGCTGATTCTCCGTATCGTATGAAGCTCATTAAAGACAAAGGCTATGTGCACTTTTCAATCAATGATCTGCCCATTCTTGAGTGGATGGACGACGGCAGCACATACGGGCCTGTATTAACAAAAGGAAAAATCGGGTTCCGGCAGATGGCGCCCATGAAAGCCGCTTACAGGGATTTTGCCGTACATCAAGCGGTGAGAAGATGAAGACGACCGTAACGGATGCGCTCTATGCAGGCTGCGAAGCGGTGGTGAAAATCGCATGGCTCAACGGGCTGTGGCTGTTGTTTACCCTTTTGGGCGGCGTTCTTTTCGGATGGGCCCCGAGCACAGCCGCGATGTGTGCCGTTATAAGAAAATGGCTGATGGGGCAAAAGGATGTACCGGTATTTCCGTTATTTCTCGATACCTATAAAAAAGAGTTTCTCAAAGTTAATGCGATCGGATTGGCGTTTTCGGCTCTTTTGCTCATATTGTCCGCGAACTATCATTATTTTTCGGCCAGTACGGATTGGCTGTCCTTTGCCGTAACAAGCTGCACGCTGCTCGCGGGGCTATTGTATATCATTGCGCTGATGTATGTGTTTCCCCTTTATGTGCATTACCAGCTCCCGCTTCGCAAATATATTCCGCAGGCGCTGCTGTTTGGCGCCATGAGGCCGATGACGACCTGCTGTATGCTGATCGGGTGCGGATTTGTCCTTTATTTGCTGTATACGCTTCCCGGCCTCATTCCATTTTACGGCCCATGTTTATTTGGGCTTGTGATGATGTTTTTTGCTTTTAGGGGATTTCAAAAGGCGGAGGCCCAGCATCACCAAGCCGGGTAACAAAAAAATGACACATACGCAAAAAAGTGCAGTGTCCGAAATAGGCAGATGCAAAAAAGTGAAATTGAAGACAGCTCACACAGCGCATAAAATCCAATTTAAGTAAGCGCTTACAGATAAATGAGAAGGAGCTGTCTGATGATTACACGAAGGAAACGCATGTTTACCGCTGTTATGTTATTGGTCTTGTTGGTGATGGGAGCCTCTGTATATCCTGTGAAAGCTGAAGGGGCAGCGCGGCAGATGGAAGCGCTGAACCGGGGGCTTGTAGCGGTCAAGACGGATGGAGGCATTTTTGTCAGCTGGCGGTTTCTTGGAACCGAAAACGCATCTTCTTTGTTCAATGTGTACAGAGACGGGCAAAAACTGAATGCTGCGCCTGTCAAAGCCACGAATTATGTGGATAAAAACGGATCGGCCGGCTCAACGTATACGGTTCGGGCCGTCGTTAACGGAACCGAACAGGCGGCATCTGAAAAAGCCTCCGTATGGGCGCAGCCGTATCATTCCGTCCCGCTGGATAAACCGGCTGGCGGCACGACACCAAAGGGTGAAGCTTACACGTACAGCGCCAATGACGCAAGTGTTGGCGATGTGGATGGTGACGGGCAATACGAGCTAATCCTGAAATGGGACCCATCTAACTCAAAAGACAACTCGCAGGATGGCTATACGGGTGACGTGCTGATTGACGCCTATAAACTTGACGGAACGAAGCTATGGCGGATCAATCTCGGCAAAAACATCAGAGCGGGCGCGCACTACACCCAGTTTATGGTGTATGACCTTGATGGTGACGGAAAAGCGGAAGTGGCGATGAAAACGGCGGACGGGACAAAAGACGGCACTGGAAAAGTGATTGGAAATGCCAATGCTGATTACAGAAATGAACAGGGGCGTGTGCTGTCAGGGCCGGAATACCTTACTGTGTTTCAGGGGGCAACCGGGAAAGAACTTGTGACTGCAAATTTTGAGCCGGCACGCGGCAATGTATCGGATTGGGGAGACAGCTACGGCAACCGTGTTGACCGTTTTCTCGCCGGCATCGCCTACCTTGATGGACAGCGGCCGAGTCTGATCATGACTAGAGGGTATTATGCTAAAACCATGCTTGTCGCTTATAACTTCAGGGACGGAAAGCTGTCAAAGCTTTGGACGCTTGACTCCTCAAAGTCAGGAAATGAAGCGTTCGCAGGACAAGGGAATCACAACCTGAGCATTGCGGACGTTGACGGGGATGGAAAAGATGAGATTATTTTCGGCTCAATGGCTGTTGATCATGACGGCAAAGGCATGTACTCAACCGGCTTAGGGCATGGGGATGCCCTCCATACCGGGGATCTTGATCCGAGCCGGCCGGGGCTTGAGGTGTTTCAAGTACATGAGGACAAAAACGCCAAATACGGCTTAACCTTCCGTGATGCGGCAACTGGAAAAATCCTTTGGGGCGTTTATGCCGGCAAGGATGTAGGCCGCGGAATGGCTGCTGATATCGACCCGCGTTATCCGGGGCAGGAAGTGTGGGCCAACGGTTCCCTTTACTCAGCGAAAGGGACCAAAATCGGAAGCGGGGCTCCGTCCTCGACCAACTTCGGAATATGGTGGGACGGCGACCAGCTGCGAGAACAGCTGGACAGCAACCGAATTGATAAATGGGATTATCAAAACGGCGTATCGAAAAATGTGCTGACCGCATCAGGCGCAGCCGCTAACAACGGTACAAAAGCAACGCCGTCACTTCAGGCTGATCTGTTTGGTGACTGGCGTGAGGAAGTGGTGTGGAGAACGGAGGACAGCAGTGCGCTCCGCATTTATACGACGGCCATTCCGACTGAGCACAGACTGTACACGCTGATGCATGATCCTGTGTACCGGCTTGGCATCGCCTGGCAAAATGTCGCCTATAACCAGCCGCCGCACACAAGCTTCTTTTTAGGAGACGGCATGGCGGAACAGCCAAAACCGAATATGTATACGCCTTAACTGAAAGGGGGAAGGAACGGGCTGCGCGCAGCCCATTCCCATCAAATTGAAACCAAAAAAGAGGCAAATGGAATACTTGACCAGAGGTTTGATTGCGGTAAAGACAGAACAGGGCGTGTTTGTCAGCTGGCGTTTTCTCGGAACAGATCATGAGACGACGGCTTTTCACCTTTATCGAGATGGAAAGCGGATCACCCGCGAGCCTATCGCTGACAGCACCAATTTTCTCGACCAAAACGGAACGGCAGACTCTGTTTATCAAGTGGCGGCTGTTAATAAAGGACGGGAAGAAAAGCTTTCCAAGGAAGCTCGTGTTTGGCAGGAAAATGTCCTTGAGGTTCCGCTTGCCAAACCGGAAGGCGGTGTGACGCCGGACGGAAAGCCGTACACTTACAGCGCCAATGATGCCAGTGTCGGAGATGTAGACGGGGATGGAGAATATGAAATGATTCTGAAGTGGGATCCGTCCAATTCAAAAGACAACGCTCATGACGGTTATACCGGTGAGGTGCTCATAGATGCCTATAAACTGGACGGCACCTTTTTATGGCGCATCAACCTCGGCAGAAACATCAGAGCAGGCGCGCATTATACCCAGTTTATGGTTTATGACTTGGACGGTGACGGAAAAGCAGAAATCGTCATGAAAACAGCCGACGGCACAACAGACGGGAAAGGACACATCATCGGCGATGAGCATGCCGATTTTAGGAACGAACAGGGCAGAATCCTATCCGGCCCGGAATATTTGACCGTGTTTAAAGGAGAAACCGGTGAAGCGCTCACGACCGTGGAATATGAACCGCCCCGCGGCAAGCTGGAGGATTGGGGAGACGGCTATGGAAACCGTATGGACCGTTTTCTCGCCGGAATCGCTTACTTGGATGGGGAACGGCCGAGTCTCGTAATGGCGCGCGGCTACTATACGAGAGCCGTGCTCGTGGCATACGATTTCAGAAACGGAAGGCTCAAAAAACGCTGGGTATTTGACTCCAACCACCCGGGATATGAAGCGTACGCAGGACAGGGGAACCACAGCTTGAGCGTGGCAGACGTGGACGGAGATGGAAAGGATGAAATCATATATGGCGCAATGGCGGTCGATCATGACGGAACCGGCCTGTACTCAACGGGGCTCGGACACGGAGACGCGATGCATGTAGGGGATCTGGATCCGTCACGAAAAGGGCTTGAAGTGTTCCAAGTGCATGAGGATGCCGCGAAGCCGTACGGACTGTCACTGCGAGATGCCGGAACCGGTGAGATATTATGGGGCATCCACGCTGGAACTGATGTTGGACGGGGCATGGCGGCTCATATTGATCCAAGCTACAAAGGGTCGCTCGTCTGGGGAATTGATCCCCCGGGCAATGATGGCATGTCGTATGGGCTTTATACGAGCAAAGGAGAAAAAATCAGCGACAAAGCGCCCGCTTCAGCCAATTTCGCTATCTGGTGGGACGGAGATTTGGTCAGAGAACTGCTTGATCATGACTGGGACGGAACGATTGGCAGGCCAAAGATTGAAAAATGGGATGCTGAAAAGCGCTGTCTGAAGACGATATTTCAGCCGGCCGGCGTGTTGTCCAACAACGGCACGAAAGGAAACCCGGTTCTTCAGGCCAACCTGTTCGGGGACTGGCGGGAAGAAGTGATATGGAGAACGGAAGACAGCAGCGCACTCCGTATCTATACAACGACACATCTCACTCGCCACCGTTTTTACACGCTGATGCACGATCCGGTTTACAGGCTCGGCATCGCCTGGCAGAATACCGCCTACAACCAGCCGCCGCACACGAGCTTTTATCTCGGTACAGGGATGAAAAAACCGCCGAAGCCCGCCTTGTACATAGCGGGCAGTAAAGCTGAGGCACCGATGTAGGAGGACTAAGGGATAAGAAGCAGCCGTATAAAAAACGAGGAGGAATGAAAAAATGGCAAATCATATTTATCTTGCCGGCGATTCGACTGTTCAAACGTATGGAGACAGCACAAATCAAGGGGGCTGGGGGCAGTTTCTCGGCTCGCATCTGCCGGAGCATATTCAAGTAATCAACAGAGCGATCGGGGGAAGAAGCTCGAAAACATTTGTGGAAGAGGGCAGGCTTCAGGCGATTCTGGATGTGATCGAGCCGGATGATTGGCTGTTTGTGCAGATGGGCCATAATGACGCATCGAAAAATAAGCCGGAGCGCTACACCGAGCCCTATACTACCTATAAACAATATTTAAAACAGTACATCACCGGCGCGCGGGAAAAAGGCGCCCATCCGCTTCTCATTACCCCCGTAGCCCGATTTCACTACGAAAACGGCGTGTTTTTGAATGATTTTCCTGATTATTGCATTGCCATGAAGCAGACGGCTGCTGAGGAGAATGTCCAGCTCATAGATCTGATGGAGAAAAGCCTTGCTTTCTTTACTGAGAAGGGCGAGGAAAAAGTGTACACCTATTTTATGGTTTCAGAAGGGATTAACGATTACACGCACTTTACAAAGAAAGGCGCAAATGAAATGGCGAAACTTGTGGCAAAAGGCATGAAGGAGCTCGGCCTGCCATTGACAGAATCGATCATCAAAGAAGGGTGAAGAATGTGAGGAGTAAACTATATCATGGCGCTTGCTATTATCCGGAATTATGGGATGAAGAGACGATTCAGCAGGACATTGACATCATGCGTGAAGTTGGCGTGAATGTTGTGCGGATCGGCGAATTTGCCTGGTCTGTCATGGAACCTGAAGAAGGAAAAATTGACATTGATTTTTTCAAAGAAATCATCTCCCAGCTGTATGATAGCGGCATCGAGACGATCATGTGCACGCCGACGCCTACCCCGCCGATTTGGCTGTCACACGGACGGCCCGAACGCATGCATGTCAATGAAAAAAGAGAGATCATGGGGCATGGCTCCCGTCAGCACGCCTGTACGAACAACCCGTACTTCCGAAAAAAAGCCGCCATCATCACGACAGCCATCGCCAAGGAGCTTGGCCGTCTCCCGGGGCTGATCGGCTGGCAGCTAGACAATGAGTTTAAATGCCATGTTGCAGAATGCATGTGTGAGACGTGCTTGCGCTTATGGCATGACTGGCTCAAAAATCGCTACGGGGTGATTGAGCGGTTAAACGAAGCATGGGGAACCGATGTGTGGAGCGAAACCTATCAGACGTTTGAGCAAGTGCCGCAGCCGGGACCTGCCCCGTTTCTGCATCACGCCTCTTTAAGCACCATGTATCAGCTGTTTTCGATGGAGATGATCGCTTCGTTTGCGGATGAACAGGCCAAAATCATCCGTTGCTATTCAGATGCGCCGATCACGCATAACGGATCTGTCATGTTCAATGTGGACAATGAGCGAATGTTTCAGAATCTCGATTTTGCCTCCTATGACACGTACGCTTCGCAGGAAAACGCTTCTGCTTTTTTACTGAACTGTGATTTGTGGAGAAATTTGAAACAGGGGCGCCCGTTTTGGATTTTGGAAACGAGTCCGTCGTATGCTGCCTCGCTTGAAAGCTCCGCTTACCCGCACGCAGACGGGTATTTGCAGGCCGAAGCCGTATCGTCCTACGCCTTAGGAAGCCAGGGGTTTTGCTACTGGCTATGGCGGCAGCAACGTTCAGGCAGCGAGATTTCCCACGGTTCGGTTCTCAGTGCCTGGGGCGAACCCACTATCGGCTACCAAAATGTGCTGGCTGTTGAGCGGGCAAGAAAGGAAATCGAGCCTGTTATTCTATCGACTGAACCCGTTCAAGCCGAGGCGGCGATGACGTACTCTGACAGAGCAAAAGCATTTATCAAAACTGAGCCTCACCGGGGACTCCGGCATCGTTCGCTTGTGACGCATTTTTATGAACGTATTCTCAACACGGGGATTCACCGTGACCTCATTCCAGAAGGCGCTCCGCTGGACGGCTACCGTTTGCTGCTTACACCATTTGTGCCGTATTTGTCTTCTGAATTTATCAAAAAGGCTTCGGCATTCGCTGAAGCCGGCGGCATTTGGATCGCCGGCCCGCTGACAGGAGGGCGCACATGCGAGCATACGATTCATACCGATTGCGGACTTGGCGAACTTGAGGAAGCGTCTGGGATCAAAACGCTGTTCACCTTTCCGATGAATGAGAACGTGAATACAGGAAAAGCGTTTGGCATCACGGCGCCGCTCGGACTATGGAGCGCAGTGTTTGACACAGAGAGCGGAAACACCCTTGGCACGGTTGAATCAGGACCGGGGGCGGGCCATGCTTTTTTGACGGAACGGAATTACGGCGAGGGGAAAATCGTCATGCTGGGCTCGCTTCCAACCGGGAAAGAAGGGGATGCGATGCTGGAAGCGCTCGTCAGGCATTACGCTGCTGAGGCAGCCATTGCTGTCCGATCGGAGGTGACACCCGGCACGATCGTTGTCCCGCGCAAAGACGATAACGGCCTAGTATGGATCATCGTGAATATGGATGGAAAAGGCGGAAGCGTGACACTGCCGGAAGCGGGAACGGATCTGTTGAAAAAACGTTTGGAAAAGGCGGGGAGGCTGGCGGTCGGACCGCATGAATACCGTGTAATTCAGTTTGACAATCACAGCTGATTCTTTGCATCGAATCAGCTTTTTTCTATGGAGGGAGAGGACCGATGAAAAGGATCAAATGGTTATCAGAACAGCCAAAGGTGACAAGCGGTGTGACGTGGGGCGTGCCATGGAAAAAAGGAGAATGTAAAAAAGGAGACCGTCTGGCGCTTATAAGTGAAAACGCGGAAATCCGATATGTGCAAAGCGAACCGTCGGCCTATTGGCCTGACGGGAGCATCAAGTGGACGAAGCACGCGGCGGTGTTTGGCGGTCAGGAGAACCAAAGCTTTACAGTACAAAAAGGAGAAGCACCGCAGCCGACAAAACCGATCAGCATTCACGAGTCAGCGCATGACATCCAAGTGAATACAGGAGCACTCGTCTGTACCATTCATAAAACAGGCTCTGATTTCATTCAATCATTGCAGATCAACGGAAAGCCGATCGCCGCAGGCGGGAGGCTTGTTGCTATAAGAGAAACGAGAACAGAGTCGGCGGCGGAAACGGTTCTTTTTCAAGAAACGTCTGTCAGCCTTATCAAACAGGCGGCGATTGAGCAGAGCGGTCCTGTCAAAGCAGTGGTCAAAATCGAGGGCGTGCATGTGCTCCATAAAACGAATGAAGAATGGCTGCCGTTTGTCATCCGATTGACGTTTTATGCCGGGCTGTCTGAGATCGGCCTTGTGCACACGCAGCTTATTGACAGGAGCGGTAAACAAGAATTCATTAAGGGGCTCGGTATCGAATTTGACCTTTTTTTGGAGGGAGAGACGTACAACCGCCATTTTGGTTTTGCGGGAGAGAAGGGGATGTACAAAGAACCCGCCCAGCTGTTTGGCACACGTAAATTCAATGAACGGTATCCGCTTTATGAAAAACAAATCAAGGGTGAAACGCTGTCACCAGATGAAGAGCATAAGGAATGGTTTGCGCACGGAACACAGAATGCGGTATGGGACGATGTGAAGCTTGTTCAGGATTCTAGCGATCATTACAGCCTGTCAAAACGGACCGGAAAAGATTATGCGTGGGTCGGCATGCTGCATGGCAGCCGGGCGAAGGGACTGTGCTATGCGGGCGGCGTAAATGGCGGTGTGGCTCTCGGCCTGCGGTATTTCTTTGAGAAATATCCGTCAGCACTGGAAATCACAGGTCTTGCCGGCAGCCGCCCAAAAATGACCGTCTGGCTATGGCCCCCGGATGGAGAAGCGATGGATTTGCGGCATTATACAGGAAATACCCATGTGGCCAGCGCGTATGAAGGCTTTGATGAAATGCGCTCTGATCCGACCGGCATTGCGAACACAAATGAAATCAGCCTGGCGTGCTTTGCGCACATGCCGTCTGATGATGTCCTGAATGCGCTCGCTGACAAATGGCAGGCGCCGCCGCTCTTGGTATGCGAGCCAAACGTCTATTACGAATCAAAAGCGCTCGGGGTTTGGAGCATCATTGACACATCTCATCCGTTTAAAAAAGAGCTGGAAGAACAACTTGACGCCGCCTTTCTGTTTTATAAAAAGGAAGTAGAGCAGCGCAAATGGTACGGATTTTGGCATTATGGCGATGTCATGCATACGTATGATCCAATTCGGCACATGTGGCGGTACGATCTCGGCGGATACGCATGGCAAAACAATGAGCTCGTTCCGACCCTATGGCTGTGGCAGGCGTTTTTCCGCTCAGGCAGAGAGGATATCTTCCGAATGGCAGAAGCCATGACCCGCCACACGAGTGAAACGGACAGCTTTCACCTCGGTGAATACGCCGGGCTTGGCTCACGGCATAACGTTGTGCACTGGGGATGCGGCTGCAAGGAAGCGAGAATCAGCATGGCCGGCCTTTATAAATTCTATTATTATCTGACGGGTGATGAGCGGACGGGAGATCTTTTGACAGAAGTGAAGGATGCCGATTATGCCCTTGTCAAAACCGATCCGATGCGCGCTTTTTACGAGAAAGGCAAGCACCCGACTCATGCCAGAACGGGGCCGGACTGGGCGGCGTTTTGCTCGAACTGGCTGGCGGAATGGGAGCGTACCGAAAATCCTGAATATCTCAAAAAAATCGAAACGGGAATCAACTGTCTGAAGCAGCTGCCGCTCCGCTTATTATCCGGCCCGACATTTGAATATGATCCGGCTACTTCGATGCTTCATCACATGGGAGACGGCATTGCGGGCGGATATCATATGATCATTGCCTTCGGCGCGCCGCAAGTATGGATGGAGCTGGCTGAGCTTCTTGATGACCGGGAATGGGAGGAAATGCTGAGTGAATTCGGCGAATTTTACACCCTCAGTGATGAGGAAAAACGAAAAAAAAGCGGCGGCGCTCTTCATGACGGGCATTTTCACTGGCCGATGTTCGCCGCTGCCATGACAGCCTACGCCGCGAGAAAAAAACAAGATCCTCATCTCGCCGCCAACGCATGGAATCTTTTGCTCGATGATAAGCTCAGCCATACGCCGCTTCCGATCAAACCGGAACGCATCGAGACATGGACGCAGCTGGAGGAGCTTCCATGGGTGACAACGAACACCGTCTCCCAATGGTGTTTAAACGTCATAGCAGCGCTGGAACTGATCGGAGATTCCCTTCCGGCAAAAAAAGAAACATCGGGCAAAAAAGGATAACAGCCGGAATTTCATAGGAGAAATGAAGCAAAAAATGAAGATTGCAAGAATTTATGTAAGCGCTTTATATTGAGAGGGGCAAAGGGGAAATGCAAAGTGAAAAAAAGGGGGACTTACGCATCATGAAAATAAAAATGCGAAAAAAATGGCTGGCCTTGCCGCTTGCTGCCATAATGATCGCCGGATGTAGCAATTCGGAAACATCCAGTCAAGCAGGCGGTTCAAAAGACACGATTAACATTATGGCGCCGCTCTTATCTCCGGAAAGCCCGAGTGAAAAGAGCCCTTCATTAAAAGCGCTCGAAAAATACACAGGCAAAGAGATTAAGGTCACATGGGTGCCTGATTCATCCTACAACGACAAATTCAACATCGTCATGGCTTCCGGAGAGATGCCTCATGCCATTGTCATTAAAGATAAGTCAGCCGGTTTTATCAAGTCTGTCAAAGCAGGGGCGTTTTGGGAGCTGTCTCCTTATTTAAAAGACTACAAGAATTTAAGCCAGGCAGATGAAAAGATTTTGAAGAACAGCTCGGTGAACGGCGAGGTATACGGAATCTACAGAACGAGGGACCTGATCAGAGCGTGTATGATCATCAGAACCGACTGGCTGAAAAATGTCGGTCTGGATATGCCGGAAACGCTTGATGATTTCTATGAAGTGCTGAAAGCTTTTAAGGAAAAAGATCCTGACGGGAACGGCAAGGATGACACGTACGGCATGGTCGTGCCGAAATGGATGGGGCTCGGCAACGGAAGCCCATGGGATGTTCTGCAAATCTGGTTCGGCGCGCCAAACCGCTACGGCGTTGAGAACGGAAAGCTGATTCCTGATTTTACAACGAAGGAATATATGGACGCGCTCACGTTTTTTAAAAAGCTGTACGATGAGGGCTTGATCAATAAGGACTTTGCGGTCATGGATTCAGCAAAGTGGAATGATCCTGTTGTGAAAGGAAAAGCGGGTGTCATCGTTGATACAGGCTCCAGAGCGTCTCAGATCCAAAGCGCGATGGAGGAGGCGGATGAGTCGAACAAGGATGT
>Ga0153917_1000609_pt1 | contig 20904 bp, 15 predicted proteins | sample TSFL001MetaG_FD_104695 | JGI IMG/M metagenome (GOLD analysis project Ga0153917, IMG submission 104695) | Attine ant fungus gardens microbial communities from Florida, USA - TSFL001 MetaG | ecosystem: Host-associated > Fungi > Mycelium > Unclassified | place: USA: Florida, Paynes Creek Historic... | reverse complement strand
GGGGCAGCTTCAGCATCTGCACGGGGACGGTCTGCCCCCGGCAGAACAGTTATATCTTCTGGTTGCATAAAAAATAAGCAAGGCCGCGTTCTGACAATCCGCTGCTGTTAATGCGACAGAACCCATTCAAAGGCATTATCTTAAGCACGTTCTTGAAGTTATTTTCCTTATGTCTGAGTCGATCATCTCCTTACCTGTGACAGTAACTGTGACGCTGACCATGTCCGTGATCATTCAGAGAGTAATCGCCCCACTATTTTCACCACTGAATAGAGCTCGCGGGGACTTTATCTGATAGCAAACTGGTGCTAACCTGCGAGATAATCATTCGGCAGCCCATAGGCTCTGAACATCCACAAACCGGCTATAATGGCACCTCTTATAAAGGTGTAGACCTTAAACAGTTTCTCATTAGCTCCTGTTTTGTCAGCAAAGGAATTTTGCATTTCAATAAAGAGAGCAACCCAAGCTTTATTATATTTATATCCAGTATGTCAGTTTTCTAAAATCAGAGGGTTTTCATTATATATAGTATCATTTACCAACTCAGAGTTATAAGTGTTAGTAAAAGGATTGTTTTTATTATCAGTCACTTGAAATTTTTATGCATCTATATCTGACCATGTTAGTTAATAAAACAGAAATGACCATTGGTCTAATGCCCAAATAATGCTTGCAATTGCCCCCCCTATTGCGATGAAAATTAAAACCAAAGATAGTAATATGATTTGGTTGTTGGTTATTTTTATCTGACATAGACTCTGGTGGCATAACCGCCAAGTAGAACGGAAATGGTCGCGTGAAAACACATGAATCAAACAATAAATACCTTTCATTTTTTTATGAAACCATGTTGAATTTGAAACGAAAAGCCAGCTAGTACAACCGGAGGCTTCTTTAGGTAGAAAACATGCAAATGTAGTAGAATGCATTTTTCATTCTGACGCAACGCTCTTAGTAAAAATAAGCACTTGCTTTAAGTTTTTAACATCACTTTCGCATCGAGAATACAGATGACAGAGTAAATGAATGTTTTCTTAGTTCAAATGGTTTAGTTAAAATAAATATCGATCATGTTTTTTTTCTTTGCAAATGACCTTTTTTCGTATTAAATAAAAAAGTAACCTTTTAAGTTAACAAGGAGTTGTAGAGGTTTTCACAGTTAGCATGAGATGATGTGAAACTTTTACGATCATAAATCTCGCATTAAGAAAAAGAATTTTGTTATCAATGTGTTATGAAAGCTTTAATTTAAGCAGCCAAATTTCTTCTGTTGCAATAAAGCAATAAAAATAAGACTTCATATTAACCACAGAAGCTAATTAGGCGCATTTGACGCTACCAAAGGAAGTTAGTTATGGATATTGTAGATCGCGTTCTCGCAGAGTTTTTCCCTAACCAGGTAGTTTCGCCATTGAAACGCCGTCTGTTTGAATGGGCTATTATTAATGAGGAAATGACATCGTTCCTCTCCATGATTCACCAGAAAAAAGGATTAGATTGGGTCTCAAGCGCGATCGAAGCGTTACAACTTAGAATAGAACTCCATCCTGGCGATTATCACCATATTCCAGCTACCGGCGCCACGATAGTGATTGCTAACCACCCAACGGTAGTTGATAGCATTGCAGTCATTAATACCGTGGCGATGAAGCGAAAAGATATCAAAATCCTTGCCAACCACCTGTTACAGGTTGCCTTTCCTCAGGTAGAAAATATTACTATCGGCATTCGTAATATGCAGGGGGAGTTCAGCCGAAAACAGTTTAAAGAGATCAGTGAGCATCTGAAAAATGGTGGAGTGCTGATCATATTTCCGGCCGGTAAGATTGCCAGTTTTTCGCTGAGTGGCCTACGTGAATCCGCATGGCATCACGGTTTTGTACAACTTGCCCGGCGATTTCTAGCCTCCCTGGTGCCCGTTCATGTTAGTGGACGAATCAGTTTCAGCTACTATCTAGCCGCCAACATCTGGCGGCCAATATCTAATTTGATGCTAACGCGAGAATGCATGAAACATCGTGGAGGTATGTTGCGGCTTAAAGTTGGCAAGCAGTTCTACCTTCATAACGAAAGTTTGTCTAATCAGAGTTTTGAATATACTGCTAAGCAGATTAAAAACTATCTCATGCAAATGACAAAATACTCGCCAAATAAGTTACCGAGCATTGCGGGTATCGCCGAGCCAGAGAAACGGACTCTTCTGGTTGATGCACTTAATCAGTGCAAAGTGCTTAAAAAATTCCTGATAGTAAATTACTATACCTCTATTATTGCCAGGCCAGTCCCAGCTCTTCTATTTTAAATGAACTTGGTCGCCTGCGGGAAGTATGAAATGGCAGCGGGAAGACGACCTCTATACGCATGATGTGAGGTCTTCTGACGCCAGATTCAGGTAGCGGACATTGCCTGAATGTGGATATCTTTACCGAACGGGATAACATCAAAAAGCACATTGGCTATATGACACAGCATTTTTCCATGTGGGGGAGCCTAACGATTCGCGAAAATTTGATATTTATCGCCAGTTTGTATACGCTGGATGATCCCCGAAAAAAGTGGAAAAAACCATTTCAGATTTAGGATTAGCCTCTCGTCAACATCAACTGGCGAAAGAGCTTTCCGGTGGCTGGAAGCAGAGAGTAGCGATGGCGGCCTGTATGTTGCATCAGCCCTCGCTGCTATTCTTGATGAACCTACAGCTGGAGTAGAGCCTAAGGCCGTCGGGAATTCTGGCAAACGCTACATCAACTTTCCAACAATGGCATATCGATCTTGGTGAGTACCCACTATATGGATGAAGCAGATCGCTGCCACAAAATTGCATACCTTTCTTACGGTCAGCTGCTGGCAAGCGGCACGACGCAGGAGATAATCGCAGCACAGAATTTGACGACTCTACAAATTCGCGGCCATCAACTCTTGCGACTGGAGGAAAAGCGGCTTGGTTACACCTGTGTTGAACAAACAGTTATTTTTGGTAATGCGTTGCATGTAACAGGAAGGGATCAGGCCGGACTCAGAGCTGCATTGTTCGCCACCGTACCTGATGGTTATGAGATTCGCCAAGTGGAAACCACCTTAGAAGATGCGATTACCTTACTAATGAAAACAAACGATGAATAACTTTATATTTCGCTTTTCACTTAAACGTTGATTCGGCATCGTGTTAAAAGAAATCAACGAACTGCGACGAGACAAAGTTAGCATAGGAATGGTATTTTTCACTCCACTGCTGCAACTGGTTATCTTGGGGTATGCGGTCAATATGGATCCGCGAACTATTCCCACCGCATTGCTTAATTATGACACCGAACGGATGGGGCAGGTGTTTGTCACTGCTGCTCAAAACACCGACTACTTCAATTTGCTGCCAGTTGCTTCTGAGAAAGAGGCTGAGCAGGCCTTTATTTAGGGCAATGTCATTTTTTTATTATAACCATCCCGAAAGGATTTACCCAAAAACTACTCCGTGGAGAGAAACCGCAAATCCTGATTCAAGGCGACGCGATCGACCCCATGACAACTGGGAATGCACTGAGTGCAATTGTTCAGGCATCAAAAAATATGTTCAGCCACGATCTACCAGATTCTGTGCATAGCGTTGTTGCAAAACAAGGTGAAGACATTGAGCTTGTTATTCATCGTATGTTTAACCCAGAATGAATTACACAGAATAACACAATACTTGGGATTATTGGTTCGATATTAAGCACTACGCTAATTTTAACGACCGCTCTTTCGATTACCAGCCAACGAGAAAATGGAGCAATGGAAAACCTGCTAATCTCACCAGTGACAGGGCTGGAGGTGATTCTCGGTAAGATTACACCTTATGTTATTATTGGGATATTCCAATCTATGATAATTCTGATCTTTGCTGTATTTTTATTTAACATTCCGATGCTAGGTAATATTTTTCTGCTTATCTTTGTCTTGGTTCTATACATTTTTTTATGTCTTTCGATAGGCATAAGCATTTCTAGCTTGGCTCAAAATCAGCTTCAAGCGCTACAGATGTCATCTTTTTATTTCATCCCTTCCGTCATGTTATCTGGTTTTATCAGTCCATTTATTAGCATGCCGACCCAGGCACGGATTATCGGCTCATGCCTTCCTTTGACTTATTTTATACGCCTTATAAAGGGATTAATACTGAAGGGTTATACGCTTAATGATTTGCTTCCTGTAATATTTCCTCTTATGGGTTTAACGCTGGAAGTAATACTGATTGGCTTGAAAACATTTCGACAAACCTTAATTAATAAGTCTCCCTGCCGATGCCAACGAACCATCGCCGTTGGTGCGTTTACTGATAAGTTACGCTGGGCGTTGATAACAGTTACTGCTCAGCACATGATTCACTCTACTAGCTCGCCGGATCAATTTCCTCACCGCATTACCCTGTTCCTCGCTCTGAAAATAATTATCAGGAATAGCTCATCGGTCGACCTGAAACAATAGGTGTTCTACTGGGTTGGGGAGATTTTACTCATCGTATTTTGAACGATTTTATATATTCCGGTAAATTCCCTGAAAATAACGCGTATAAAATTATGAGTTGTTCATTATTAAAATCCCATAAAGCACCCTTAGAATCAATATAAGCATAATCTTGTGGTTTGCCAGCCAGAATTAAGTTCTGCAAAAAACTATCTTAACAAGAGAAACGCTCTGTATATTTCGTTTTTTTACCTTTTTTTTTGGATTTTGTATTTAAATAACCATGCTGCACAACGATGTAGTGGTCTTATGGATTTACTCGCATCCATCATGTTTTAATAGGAACGGATACAAGGCGCTACTCCATCACGTCCATAACCAACAACTTATGGATTAATATGCTTTGCATCCACTATTAAAGCTACTTGTGCAGAGTTTTGCTCTCTCACTTATTTCTACGGTGCTGCGTTTAAATTCTATGTTAGATAGAAAGGATTATGAGGATAAATCACATGTCGATAAAGCTGCAAAAACAAGAGCCAGGGAAGTCAATTGATCAAATTCCTCTTGGTAATGTTAGTACATCCTTAGAAGTGGTGCCTGGAACTCGGTTATCTATCCAGGATGCTCATCATGAGATTACTAATATGTACCGAAATGGCTCAATGCTGGTAATTAATACATCGGATGGTAATCAAATTAATGTTAAGGGTTTTTTTGATACGTCTGAAAAAGGTCTCAGCTCATTAGTGATCAGCGGTGGCGTATTTTCCGGAGACGACCAAAAAATAGTCTTAGGTGATGCAGAACTTTATGCCAATGGTTCTGAAGTATTACCCCGTACGCCTGAAGAAATGAAGGCACTGATCGCAAGCAAAGATTATTATCAGGAACGTGCAGAAGAAGTCGGTGCGGGAAATGAAGATGATAAAGACAATAATGGTGGCTTTCTTGCGCTCGGTATTTTAGGTGGCCTCGGTGCTGTTGGTTTAGCTGCTTGGGGCATCCACAACCACAATAAAAAAGCTGGCGGCGAGCATCATGATGATAAGCCGACACCGCCGCCAGCGCCAGAACCCACGATTCTTACTGTTAACCCAACTAACGGTTCCAGCTTGAGCGGAACAACGGATACGCCAAACACCAAAGTCTACATTGAGATCGATGGCAAAACTCATGAAGTCATCTCGGATGCGACTGGCAATTGGAAACTCGATTTTGACACTAAGCTTCCTGACGGCACTCCGGCTCACGTTTGGGTGAACAATAGTGCTGGTGAGAAAGTGGCGGAAGTTAACATTGTTGTTGACGGCAAAGCCCCAGAGTTTGAAAGTATTGTCGTGCCGCCTGATGATGGTAAAGAACTTTCTGGCGTCACCGAACCTGGTGCTAAGGTTACAGTCGATCTTGATGGTGATGGTAAGCGCGTTTATAGCACTACTGCAGATGCAGAAGGCAACTGGAAAATTGAGCTGAAAGATGGCGAGCAGCTGGTGCCAGGCATTAGCACCATCACTGCAGAAGACAATGTTGGTAACGTTAGTACTGTCATCGTCCCAAAAGATGCAGATCCCTCTATACTGGGTATCAGCCACGGCGATGGACCAATTAATATAAACGGGAACAACGTCCACAATGGCGCGGTACTGAATGGTCGTGGTCTCGCTGGTTCTACCGTTACGGTTCTGTCGGATGACAAAATTATTGGGACTGCAGAAGTGGGCACTGATGGCAAATGGCAGCTCAAGCTTGACGGTATCGACGCTGGCAATCACAAGCTCAGCGTACGTACATCGAAAGTTGGCGATATTAATTTCCAGATCCCGGGAGACGATAAAAACGTCAATCTGGTAACGGATACCGATCTTACCCGCCCAACGGAAAGTAACGACGCCATCGACAGCCCGGTCTCCGTGACACGTTCTTTGCCCGGTGGCGGCTATCTGATTGCCTATGCTTCGCAGGAGTCGGCAGGAGCAGAATTCTACGACATCAAAGTCAAGATTTATGGCCCGGACGGTAGTCTGGTGAATGAAATCACCGTTGGTCAGCAGGGGACTGCCGACGGTTATTTTACCAGCGGTGACCAGGACCATCTGCGTAACTTCGATGTTGCAGTTAATCCGAAGGATGGCTCTATTTCAGTAGTTTACGTTCAGAGTTATGAGAAAAATCACGACTCTTACACCGAGAACAATTTGGTTTATGAGCGTTTTGATTCCAACGGCGTCCCACTGAGCGATGGCCCTCAATTACTGAATAAATTTAACGATTACGGTGGCCTGGAGGGCATTCTCAAAGGCGTATTGCCGGACGGATTAGCCAACGTTATTCATGGCGTGGTAAAAAACTTTACTGATTTTATTAATAATTTCGATGGTCTGGCGGGTATCATTGGAGTAGATCTTGAAAAACTGACTGAGCTATTCACAGATGGTATTGCTAACCGCATTGTCGCTTCAATCATTAGCTCTGGACGCCTCGGTACCGAACTGGTACAGATGGACGACGGTACACTGGTAGTGATGGGAACCATCAACAATGAGTTGGGCAATCTGGAACACTTTGTTGATCGTGTAGATATTGGGGGGTTCATTAAGGAGCTTCTGAGCGGGCTGGGTATTGAGATTGGCATCGTTAACGGCCTGATTGACGCTATCAGTAATATTGCCGATGACGTATTGAATCTGATCACCGATTGGCTGACCAATGGCGATAACCTAATGGAGCTTGGCTCAAGCCTTTATTCCCTGCGCCTTGTTCCTAATGAGAAAGGGGAGTTGGTTCCGGTCAGCGATCTGGAATCACCTGAGGATATGAACCTGATTAGTTCCATTCTGGAAAAGAATGGCTATATTTCAGGCACGCATACCATCCTTGAAGGGGTTATTGATAGCATCACGGGCTCGCAGACGCGCGGCGATTCATTGGGCTTAGATAGCGTGGCGCTCGGAGATGGTAAATATGCGGTTATCTGGCAAACTGCTGGCACCAGCGAAGTTATTGACAACCTACTGAAGGCGAAAATTTCGCTTGAAATGGCTATCGTCGATAGCAAAACGGGTAAAGTCGAAATGGTGCCGGTGGAAATTGAAACACCGGACGACAAGCACGCGGTCGCGCCCAAGATCGTCAAACTCTCCTCCGGAGAGGTGATTGTCACATGGGTCCAGATGAATAAAGATGATGGCGGCGACATCTGGATGCAGCGATTCCGCTACGCTGGAGGTAAGCTAGTTGCTCAGAATGATGCAGAGGTGATCAATAATGGGGCTGAAGGCACTCAGGGCTTGCTACCTAATACGCTGAAAGACGCTTATGACGTGGTCGCGCTGGAAAATGGTGGCTACGTAGTGAGTTGGCTGAGTACTGAAAAAGATGGTTCCCAGCAGATAATCACTCAAGTCTATGATGTTGCAGGTAACAAAACTTCTGAAGAAATTCACGTTAGCACTAATAACGAAGGTGGCATTCCATCCGTCACTCCGCTGGAGGATGGTGGTTTTGTAATCAGTTGGAACACCAACACCAGAAATGATGAAGGTGGAATCAGCGGCAACATCTATCATCAGGTTTACAATCAGGATGGTTCCCTGCGCGCCATAGGCGAAAACAGCGAGACCTCTTCCGATCTGATCACTGGCAATTTGGGCCAAGATCTGACAGGAACTGAAAACGCCGATGTGATAGATGCTCGTAATGGTGCAGGAAAAATCAACTCGCACGATGGTGATGACCGCATTCTAATCAGTGAGAAAGGATTCCAGCACATTGATGGTGGCGACGGATTCAATACTCTGGTCTTTTCCGGCCATGATAAAATGACTGTAGGTAGCGATCTATTATCAAAGGTTGAGCATATCAATGAGTTGCAGTTTGGTAAGAACGGTGGCGAAATAAATATAAATTATGAAGATCTCATTAAATTAAACGACGAAAAAGAATTGTTTATTTCTGGTGATGGAGATTCTGTTGTTTATATGAATAAAAACGAATGGCTTTCTACCGGAGTTGTCGCCAGCAAAGGAGGTACGCAATATGATTTGTACGTTTATCAGGAAGAGCCTCACGCTGAAATTTGGATTCAAAATAATATTTCAGTAGTGTAAATAACTATAATTAACTGCTTTATATTTAAGGGGGGCGGGGCTCCCCCTGTTTCTATTTCCACATAGGTTATAAAAATGAATGCCGACATTAATATTACTTCGCTGGCGCAAGGCATCGTAATGATCGCCAGAGAGCATGGGATACATGCTACTGAAAATAGTCTTAAATTATATTCGAGCTTACCCAACGACGAATTTATACAAGAAAGTTGCGGCTATCTTGGTATGAATTTCCGGCAGATTTCGCTCACACTTGACGATATTCCTTCTATTCTATTTCCAGTACTTGCTAGCACCAAAACGGGCGGTGTCATAGTGATTTTTTCTGTCGGTGAATCGAGTGCTGAAGTTACGTTCTGCAATCAGCAAGCCTTTCGCACTAATGTTAATAAAAAGCAATTAGAACAAGAACTCGATGTTGAGTTCTGGATCATGCGTCCTAAGGTCCGCGGCCAAGATTCCCGCATTGATGAATTTTTGCTTCCGCACCAGGAAAACTGGCTTACAGAACTGATAAGAAAGGATCTTCGCTATTATGGTTTAATCGCCCTAGCGGCGCTTTTCGGAAATATTTTGGCGCTCTCCAGCGCACTTTTTTCCATGCAGGTGTATGACCGTGTTATTCCGGCACAATCATTTCCAACACTCTGGGTTTTATTTAGCGGAGTGATATTTGCGTTGCTGGCTGATATGGCTTTAAAACTTTTGCGCACTAAGTTGGCCGATGCGTTAGGTAAACGCATTGATATCCGCCTATCTTCATTCTTTTATATACGAGCGCTATCGGTAAAGAATATCGCCCGACCGCAGTCAACGGGCGCGTTTATAGCCCAGTTGCGTGAAATAGAACATATACGGGAACTGTTAACCTCCACAAGCATAGTGGCATTAATCGATATTCCATTTACTGTCATGTTTATCGGTTTTATCGCCATGATCGGCGGTCCGCTGGCATTAATCCCACTCTCTGCGCTGCCACTTATCGTGATTCCTGGCATGCTGGCACAGTATCCGATGGCGAAACTTTCCCGTGAAGGGCTACGCGAAGGTGCGGTACGCAATGCTCTGTTGGTTGAATCCGTTGAAGGGGTGGAAGACATCAAGCTGTTACAGGCGGAAAATCGCTTTCTGCGCCTGTGGGAGCGCTGCAATTCCGTTTCGTCACAGGTGATGCTCGAACAACGCCATTGGGCATCGATGCTCATGAACTGGACCCAGTTTATCCAGCAACTTACCTACATTAGTATTATTGCTGCCGGAGTGTACTTGGTTATCGAAAACCACGCCACGACAGGTACGCTTATCGCTTGCTCGATCCTCTCAAGCCGTGCCGTAGCTCCGCTGGCCCAGATGGCCCAAATCCTGACTCGTTGGCAGCATGCGAAAAACGCCAAATCGGGCCTCGACGAACTGCTGAAAAAACCTCTTGATCAAAAGAATTTTCAGCAGGCTCAGCATCTTCACCAGGTGCGTGGCGAATACGAATTTCGCAACGTGCGCTTTCGCTTTCATCCGGATGCGCCGTTGACGCTTGATATCGACAAACTCCGCATCTCACCTGGCGAGCGTATCGCCATACTCGGTCCCATTGGTGCAGGGAAATCGTCGCTGCTGCGCCTGATTTCCGGCATGTCAGACACCAGCGAGGGTGAGTTGCTGCTTGACGGTGTGCTGATGAAAGATATCGACGTTAATGATATTCGAAGCAACCTCGCTTATTTGTCGCAAAACGCCACCTTGTTTCATGGCACCCTTCGCGACAACCTAGCGCTTTGTGGTCATAACGTTGATAACGAGCAGATCGCCAATGCAATCAATATCGCCGGTGCGGGAAGCATATTACAGCACGGGCAGGGACTGGATCAAATGATCGCTGAAGGAGGACGTGGACTTTCAGGCGGCCAACAGCAGGCGGTGCTCCTGGCACGTACCATCCTCAAAGATAGCCGTATCGTTTTACTTGATGAGCCAACGGCCTCAATGGATACAGTTATGGAAAAACATGTCATCAGCGCGCTAGATAAATGGAGCAAGAATCGCACAGTTATCATTGTCACCCACCGTAGGGCGCCACTCGATATGGTGAATCGCATTCTGGTCGTGGCGAATGGACGTATTGTGATGGATGGTCCGCGCGCCCAGGTGCTAGAACGCCTGCAAGGATAAGTGAGCAAACCGATGCAAACACAGAATCAACTTCGCTATTTAACCCCTGAAGAAAAAATGGTGAAGGTTACTACCCAAATTATTCTGACTATTGTCATGCTGATATTGGTGCTGGGTGTGTGGGCAAAACTCGCCATTCTGGACGAAGTGGTTACCGGTCAGGGTACCGTAGTAACTTGGAGTCGCGGTCAAGTGATACAAAACCGCGATGGCGGCGTCATTAGTCAGCTGAATGTGCGCGAGGGAGATCGCGTAACTAAAGGGCAATTGCTGGCCATGCTGGACCAAACTCGCTTTCGGGCAAGCTATGACGAAATCGACGCAAGGGTACGAGCCTTAGCAGTGAGCGTTGCGCGCTTACAAGCAGAGGTGACTGACATTACGGCAAAACCTGATTTTCTGAGCGCATTAAAAAAATATGCTTATTCTTTTTCTCCGCAGTCCCCCTCGGAAAATGACAAAATGCTGCTGAAAGATAATGAAGCACTGATCAAGCACGAACTGGCGTTATTGACTGCAAGAAGACGTAGCTTTAACGAAAATATCAGCGGACTGACCAGCAGCCTGCGGTTGGCAACTCAGGAAATGGCGATGACCAAACCACTGGTCAAACGAGGAGCTGTCAGTCAGGTGGAGGAACTTAGACTCCAACGGGAAGAAACTAATTTAAAAAATAAGATAATCGAAGCTCGCAATCATTATTTTGAGCAGGCTCGCGAGGAAATGGTTAAAAATAAAAACGAACTTGACTCACTCTATTATCAATTGTTGCAACGTGAAGATCAGGTCGCTAGCACAAAAATACTTTCGCCGGTCGATGGCGTGGTTAAGGATGTGCGTATCACCACTGTAGGAGGTGTTCTTGAAGCTGGCGGAAAACTCATGGAAGTTGTGCCCTCGAATGATCAGTTGTTAATCGAAATAAAAGTTAATCCGCGTGATATAGCTTTCATTCGGCCTAATCAAAAGGCGATAGTAAAAATAAGTGCGTACGACCCATCTATTTATGGAACGATGGAGGCGGTCGTTGAACGTATATCCCCAGACACCCTTCAGGATGAAGTTAAACGCGAGCAGTACTATTACCAGGTTTATGTCAGAACCATGCAGTCATGGCTGCTGACCGCGGATAACGTGAAGCATGAAATTGTGCCCGGCATGCCTGCTGTTGTCGATATTAAAACCGGTGAAAAGACCGTATTGGATTACATTCTTAAACCTTTGAATAAAGCTAAAGAAGCACTCAGGGAAAGATGATGAATATAAAAAAGAAACTCGGCATTCTTTTATTATTAATACCCGCATGTGGTCATGCTGTTACACTACAGGAGGCCGTTTCAGCAGCAATAATGCGCTCGCCCGGGCTGAATTCCGCCCGCGAGAAAATGGCATCGGCAGAAAGCGGCGTTGGCGAAGCGAGCAGCGCTTGGTTCCCGTCTGTTTCTGTAAACGGTGGTTCGCCGCTGTCGAGTGGTGACAACGATCGTGATAACAGCTACTCGCTGGAAGTCAGGCAGCGCTTATTTGATTTTGGTAAAGCGGGGGCAAAAATCGATCATGCCGAATCAAACCAGCAGGCTGAAAAGCACAGTGTCCAAAATGAAAAGGAAGTCGTCGCTGCTAAGGTGGCCGAGGCATTCGTGTCAACATTGAAATATAAGAAGATAATCGATAACACAAAAAACCATTTGCTGGCACAGCAGGAGATCCTGAATCTGGCCACCATCAGGGCTAGTGGTGGTGTAGATAACTTAGGGGACGTGACCCAAGTGCGCGTTCGTATCATGGCTCTAGAAGCTGAACAAACCAACTATCTCGCGCAGTTGAATGCGGCGGAGCGTGACTATTTCACACTGACTGGTAACAAACCCGTGGATCTGGAAGAGCCGGATTCGGGATTGTTTATTCAGCCAGATCCCGCAGCGCTGCGCAATAAAATCCAGGAGTCCCCGTCAGTTGTGGTCATGCGCGACAAGCAGGAGATGGCTCGTCATGAGTATGACTATACTAGCAAAGGTTGGCTGCCTGAACTTTCCCTGAGCGTCAGCACAGGTCGTGATGGCTATAAAGATAAGAATGAAACCACTGTGATGCTGAACGTCACCAGCAACTTATTCGACGGTGGCGGACAAATCTATCGTACTCAAGGGGCAGCCCATCGAATGAGCAGCGCCCGTTGGGATGTCGAGCATAAAATTGAAGAACTGACCACACGTACTTCGCGTATGGTCCAGGATGCTCTGAGTCAGCTACGCCAACAAAAAATTTATGCTGCCAAAGTTTTGCAAGCTGATAAAGTGCGCGAGCTTTATCGTGAACAGTACAAGGTTAATCGCCGCTCAGTGCTGGATATTCTGAATGCTGAGCAGGATTACTTCCAGACATTGAATGGGCTGGCCAGCAGCAAATATGACTTTTTGGTGCAGATGGCCCGCATATATTCTGAACTTGGCATTCTGCTAACCAATCTAAGCCGTAAATCTTTTACCCCAGCTGAGGGCAGTGTTATCTCTGGGGCACAGAGTAAAGTCGGCATAGCCGAAGATATGTTGCCGGAGCAAAGTAAGGCGTCAATGCGTTTTGTCGAGGCACTTGAAAAACAGCAAGTGAGCCGAAAGACCTCCGCTCAGCCGACTGCGAATCATAAGGCGCAAGAATACTCGGCTTCTGACATTTCTATCCCTAAAAAATCGCAAATACAAACAGATGAGATAGAAGCAAATCAATTAGTTGATCCATTTGTCCTGATGGGACTTCGTTAATTCGCCCGAAAAAAGGTTATTATTATGCAACATTCTATTAAAAATGTTTTGATTGTTGACAACAATCGTATTGCAAGTCACACTATTTACGACCTATTGAAAAACGAAAGATCGTTTAATATACATTCGCCCGTTTATATGGCGAAGGATGCGCTTACCGCTCTTAAAAACCATGTGTTTGATTTGATTATCATTGATAATAATTTACATGATTTTAATATATTCATTCTGATACGCCTTGCACGAAAGGTAAATAGCCACGCTAAATTCATTGTTATTGAGACGGACGATACCCCATATATGCAAAAGCATATCATCAACATGGGTATCAATGGTGTTATTAATAAATTTGGTAAAGTTGAAACAATTCTTACCATAGCTAAGCTTGTGATGGCAGGGTATAACTGCTTCCCTGACACCATTAGATCATCTCCCGAAAGAAAGCTGACAGAACGTGAGTTGCAAATTCTCAACTACATATATAAAGGTATGTCGAATAAAGAAATCGGCGAGCAGTTATTTATAAGTCCTAAAACGGTAAGTGTCCATCGGCACAATATTTTGTCAAAAATGGGTGCCAAAAACACTTTTGATCTGATTCGTAGTAGTACCATTAACAGCAATTCAGCGAATCCATGACCGGATATGTCCGATCATAGACGATCATTGGCACCACACTGAAGGGACTGCTTACGCGTGGTGCTTTTTTTACAGCGAATAATAAATTTCTGGATGGCGAGAGTAGAGCGCAGGCGGGTTTATATTTGCACAAAGCTTATACCCCTTCATATGCCAGTAATCGATGAGTGACCATCCTCAGTAATCTTCTACCGATGTGCAGGCAAACTCTTTTCATTTGCTTCGGCATTGGTTATAAAGATAATTCCAATCAACGTTACGTATACAGTGACCGGCAGCAAAAATAAAACAAAGTCTTTAATTTTTCTAGGCATTATTTAGTACTCCTAAGACTATTAAAAAATGGGCAATGGTTTCTTAACTATTATTGCTAAATCTTTATTAAACAGGAATGGTAAAGATAAGCAGGGTATTAAATTCTGATAACATTGATAAAAAAAGCCCCATTGTTATTATAAACAATTATATTAATAATAAGCAGGAGCCGAAACCACGCCAATATAACTAAGGATATAGTAATTCTTAGTATTCCTAGGTTGTTAATAATTTATTTAATAACTTCGGCAGAGTTAACCTCTGCCGAAGTTTTCTTTATAACTATCCAATTTACTTGCAATTTCATCTTTACCAAAAACAAGGCCTCCCAGACCTCCCCACGCGATACCGAGTACACCGCCAACAACTGCACCTACAGCCTGTACGAGAGGCGAGAGCAAGCGATCAGTTTTGCTCATCGGGCCGCCACCAAGACCAATACCCAGCGCCAAGCCTTCACCACCACCTAAATGGCACCTTCTAGCGAATCGGAAATGCTATGGCTCCATCCGCCAGCAACGGCTTCAATTTCAGTATTGGATAAATCACGCATATTGTAACTCCTTTAAATTTACCTTTAGCTTCCTTTTTAAGAGCAAATTAATCCTAGCAACTTTATACTTCTTAAACAATGTACTGGTGATAGTTCAAGATTTTACTTATAAGCTATTGGTATAATCTTGTTATTTATCTCTTTCGTGCGGTTAAAACCAGCCGTTAATATAAGCAAGTTTAGACGCGATTGGTGCCATTGAGTTAATGTATTGACATTCTGACTCACGGCATTCATCCATGATTGCTGTGTCGATAACACTTCCAACATACTTCCCATACCGCTGCGATATCGTCCTCTTGCCAGTTTATGTGCCAACTGAGTATTCTTTAGCATCTGCTCGCTTTTGCGGGCATTTTCTATGGAAGCACGCATTGCATGGAAATTAGACCAGATAGCTGAAGTAACTTCGAGTTGTTTATCGCGTAAGTTATTTTCGCGCAGTTGAATGTTATTTTGCGCATCGATTTGCTGGCTATACTGTTGCAAGCGATTAAACAGTGGAATTCTTACTTGTAAGCCCATCCACAGTTCATCATTATGGGTTGGGACGCTCGGAATAATATTCCTAGAATCAGTTCTGCCATAGCTACCTACGAACGAAAGTGAGGGTAGCATAGCAAGCCCGACGGCATTTTTACCGTAAACGTCGAAGTTTTTTAAGTGTTCAGCCGCTTTAATCACAGGGTTATTGAGCAACGCCTGATGAATATATTCCGTCACCGACTCAGCCAATGTGTCGTCAGGCATCGATAGCTGTTTATCCGCCAAACTCATAGTAAGGTTTGCAGCCACACCCATCACCGTCAACAGTTCGCCTTTGGCATGGGCAATATCCGATTCATACTGAATGCGGCTCATCGTTGCCTGTCCGAGCGAATTTTCTGCCTGAATCTTATCCGTTAGCGGCACAATCCCTGCGTGGTGACGTGCGGTGGCATCATGCATCACTTCATTGGCTATACGTTCCTGCTCGTAAGCCATCTCCACCAATGTTTGCAGATAGACCAGCGCGTAGTATTTTTGCGCTACATCAAGCGTCACCTGCTGAAATTCAGCTCTGTTCAGAGCCCGGGTGGCCGCCAGCGATTCTTCGGCACGAGAATATTCATTTTCACGCTTGCCGAAATCAAATAACAGCCAGTCGACGTTAACTGCTAGATCTGTCACCTTTGGCTTGTATTGCTGACGAAGTTCATATGATTCATAACCGTATACCGATTTCTGTTTTCCATGCCTCTGAGTCATCGTGGCGCTTACATCTGGAAGCCAGGCTCCAATGCGACGAAGTTCCTCCGTTTCGCTGAATTTAGTCTGCAACCATGCAGCGTGGAGGCGAGGGCTATTACACAGGGCAATATTGATCGCTTCGCTTAGTGTCAAATTCGTCAGCGAGGGAGTTCCTGTTGGGCAGGTGGGGTGGGGGTTTATATGTTCAGGTTGTACAGCAGATGTTACCGCCGCAACCGATGCCTTCATTTCCCTAGGCTGATTGGTCTGCCAATGATGATTATTCATAATTTCATCGATAATACTGGTCGCGTTGGCACAGAACGAAGTCGCAATCAGTGCAACCAAGTAACCCGATTTTATTATCGCTTTCATACTTCCTCCTCAACATACTGAAGCAGTTGATGAGGCTCCAGCACTTGGGCTATTTTTCCCTCTTTCATGACCAGAATACGCTGTGCCATTGCTAGCGTATGTGGGCGATGGGCAATGACAATACGCGTCAGGTTTAACGCTGCCAGCATCTGGTTTACCTGCTGTTCCGTGGAAAGATCGAGATGGCTGGTGGCTTCGTCGAGCAATAGTATCTGAGGTTTTTTATACAGCGCGCGTGCCAGCAAAATACGCTGTTTTTGCCCGCCTGAAAGCGTTGTGCCCATATCACCAACCAAGGTATTAAATTGCATTGGCATGGCCTGAATATCGTGATAAATAGCGGCCATTTGAGCGCATTTAACGGCAAAGGTTTCATCGCATTGATCAGAGAAAAAAACAATATTATCCATGATTGTACCGGAAAGCAGGACATCGTCCTGAAGTACCGTGGCAATATGATTTTTAATCTGGGAGGGGGCCCAGCAATGACCTTTTTGGTCAATATATACGACACTCCCTTCCGTGGTGGAATGGTTACCACACAGCAATTCCAGTAGCGTGCTTTTTCCGCACCCAGAGTTGCCAGTAATCGCGACAAAATCCCCGGCTTGTATATCAAAACTGAGGTTTTGCAGGATCATAGGTTCGAGATCGCTATAGCGCCAGGATACATTTTTCACTCTCAAAGCGAAGCGGTGATCACCTTGATGGTCGATAAGTTGTATAAGCGGTTTTTCACGCTCAGTCAAAACTATATCGGCCAGACGTTCGGTCTGAATACGTAGCATCTTCAGCTCGAAAAATTTATCGATTAGATTACTTATCCTACTGCTGAACTGAGACTTAAATGAGCTAAAAGCCATAAAGGCGCCGACCGTAAGTTGTCCTTCTATCACTAGTCCGGCGCCAAGGCTTATTATTATTATGCTCTCCAGCCCTGATAAAAAGGAAATACTCTGCCGGTAGATCAGCTGCAATTTTTGCACCCGTACGCCTGCGTTAACTTGGTTAACCATGTAGCTTACCCAACCCGCAGCCCTTTCGCTCTGCTGTTGAAAAAGGCGAATGGTTTTGATGGCGCGAATGGATTCAATGAAATGACTCTGCTGCTTTGCGCCGTGAATAATTTGCTCTTCCGCTGCATTGCGCAATGGCGTGAAGTATAGGGCACGCAGAACGGAGTAAAGTAGGATTGAGGCTATAGCAATGAAGCTGAGCTTAATGCTGTAAATAAACATTACTGTAAGGGTGAAAATAGTCACCGCACCGTCCAAAAGGGCGACGAAGAAGGCACTAGTTAATGTTGTCTGAATCGCATCCACTGCACCAAAACGCGAAACCACGTCCCCCAGATGTCGCCGTGAAAAATAACTGGTGGGGATATGCATCAGGTGGTTAAAAACGTTGCTTCGCCACTGTACGTTTAACGAGGTGGTGATAAATAACATACTCCAATCGCGGGCAGTTGAAATGAGATGGCGAGTTATCATTACCATCGTAAACCCCGCAGCTAACAGAGAAAGAAGGTTATAGTCGGACGCAGGGATAACCTGGTCTATAGTCCACTGTGTGAGAAAAGGCATCAGCAGGCTGAACACCTCCAACACTAATCCCATGGCCAGCACCAATATCAAACTAGTTTTGATCCCACTTACCGAGCCGATCACTTTACGCAGCGATATTTTCTCTCGCGGAATGTGAGGATTGAAATGTTCATTCGGCCAAAATTCGACTGCCACCCCAGTAAAGGATTTGTTTACTTCCTTCATCGGGATTTTGCGCACACCAAGCTCGGGGTCATGAATAATCAGATAATTTTTTTTAACAGCTTTCAGTACTACAAAGTGTTTAAAATCCCAGTGCAGCATACATGGTAGCCTGAGTTGATTAAGTTCATCCGTTTCCAGCCGTAGCGTACGTGTGGTTAAATGAAGCTGTTGGGCAATCGAAAGCAGCATAGAAAGTTTGGCGCCACGCTGGGAAATGGGAAACTGGTTACGAAGAGTGAACAGCTCTTGGCGGTTGCCGTAATAGCTCGCGATCATTGCAATGCAGGCGAGGCCGCATTCTGATACTTCCCCTTGAAATATCATCGGTAGTGTCTTTCGATTCAAGCCGAAATTAATTCTCTTAGTTAATGGCATAAATCCTGCTTATTGTTGATTATTGCTTTTCAGTGATAAAATAGGTTCAAACATCCACTCCAACAGCGTACGTTTCTCCAGTAAGATACTCGCTTCCAACCGCGCGCCGCTGCGCAGTGCGTACGTTTGACCATAGGCTTTGACCTCTTCGGATAACGGATCAGCGATGATGCGATAAAAAGATGCTTCTTTTGATAAATCACTGCTAGGAGAAAGCTCATCCGCTAACTCGCTAACGGTGAAGGTTGAGCGTGAGACAGACGTAATTTTTGCCGGGTATTGACCAAATTTTTCCCATGGCCATGACTGATAGCGTAATAATATTCTGCTTTCCGGGCGTATGAAACCGATAGAACGCCCGGGAGCATAGAGCCATGCCACCAGACGGGAGCCGTCAGGTATAATGCTCGCAAGCGATTTATTTCCATCTGTGTATTTACCTTCCCATGCGTTAACTGCCGTTACTGTTCCAGAAACGGGAGCCTTAATAGTAATTTCACGCCGAGTCTCGTTCTCTAAAAGATCTTGTTCCAGCAGGGCCAATTCACGACGAGTTCTTTCTATATCAGAATCGGCGCTGTATTTGAGTTTGGTTATTTGTAATTGTCGAGTTATTTTTTCCTGCTGAGCATTGATGATTTCACGTTCTAACTCGTCGAGACGGGATTTTTTTTCAATGTATTCCTCGCGAACACGCTCTTTTTGTTCAAAAGAGATATAATTCTCGTTGTATATTTCCTTATATTTATTCAGTCGCTGTTTCGTTATGGTCACTACCTGTTGTAAGTTCAGCCTCTGATTTTTGAGTTTGCGAATAGATGCATCGACGTGAGCAAGATTTAGCTGGGCAGTAGAAAGTTCGCTAGTGTATTGTTTTTTTATTGATTCTAATTCACGTTGGAGTGACCTGACTCGGTATTTAATTTCCTGACTGACTTTCTCCTGCGTGCTCGTTTGTTTTGAATTGACAATATGCCGCTCACTAGAAAGGATAAAGAGTGTATCACCCTCCTTAACTTTGGTGCCTTCGGTGACAAAGCTTTTACGAATCACCCCGTACTGCGAGGGATAGATTTTGCTCAACCCTTTATCTGGTGTCAAGTATCCGCTAATAACTGCGCGGCTAGTATAAGCATATGTCGAAATAAAAAAAAGAATTATAATTAATAAGAAAGAGGAGATTAGCGCACAAACTTTCATGTTAAGCGGCGTCGCAATAATAACGCTGCCATAAATCTGCTCTTTCCCTGCATTAATAGCTTCCATTCTGAACAGACCAGAACCCATTCTTTATCTCCAGAAATTCTCTGATTTCATTATAATGAAAAACAATTACTAAAATGGCATAATGCTTACGATAATGGAAGCGTTAATAGCAAGGCTTAATCAATATATAAAAAGGCTTATAAGGCGAGGAGGAAAAAGCCCACCTGACGGCGGGCTCTGTAATTATTTGACCTTGCGTCTAACAGAGTGTTACATTTAATGTAAGCTATCTTCTTTCGTAGCGATTTGAGGTTGGTAGATATCGATCGTCGGTAAATTTGCGTTATCACCTTTTCCTAACATTGATTGTAAAGAATCGACAAAGCTTCCCCATCCGTTAATTTTCACGATCTCTATAATAGATGTTAGGCTATCAAGTAAACGAGAAACTGTCGAATTAATATCCCCCTGTGAGCCAATCATACCACCGCTTACGTGCTCGATTTCATCTTGATTTACTTTACGCATTTTTATCCTTCCTTTACTTAGTTAATTGAGCATGTTTACTCATCGCAAATGATGACATTTTAGAATAATTAAATTCAATGTACGCAGAAGTAAATAAAGGATTGCTTATCAGTATTTGTAACTAATTAATATTAACCGCATAGATAGTACCTCGTCCTTAGTGCATTCCAGAACTCGTTGTACGTAGCTTTTGCGTGTAACTTTGACATCCGCTTTTTTGCTATTTCAGTTTGGCAACCTTAACTGGCTACGATATCGGCGATTGGGTTGCTCATAAAAGTGAGTAAGTCGTTTCTGATGGAATTGTTGCAAATATGGTTCTGTCGCATTAACAGCAGCGGATTGTCAGAACGCGGCCTTGCTTATTTTTTATGCAACCAGAAGATATAACTGTTCTGCCGGGGGCAGACCGTCCCCGTGCAGATGCTGAAGCT
>Ga0153917_1000608_pt1 | contig 20910 bp, 19 predicted proteins | sample TSFL001MetaG_FD_104695 | JGI IMG/M metagenome (GOLD analysis project Ga0153917, IMG submission 104695) | Attine ant fungus gardens microbial communities from Florida, USA - TSFL001 MetaG | ecosystem: Host-associated > Fungi > Mycelium > Unclassified | place: USA: Florida, Paynes Creek Historic... | reverse complement strand
TTCTTCAGATGAGTCTGACATCTCTTCAGAAGCAAACGTAGCGCCGTGGATTCCGTCACGCCCTGTTTTCGCTCCTACGTACATTACGGTATTGCCGACACCCTTCGCCTGGCCTTTTTTGATGTCTTCATGATTGATTAAACCGACGCACATGGCGTTGACAAGCGGATTTCCTTCATAGCTGCTGTCAAACTGCACCTCTCCGCCGACTGTCGGGATGCCGATACAGTTGCCGTATCCGGCGATACCCGCTACTACTTCTTCAAACAAGTACTTCACGCGGGGTGAAGTCAGTTCACCAAATCGAAGAGAGTTCAATACAGCGATTGGACGGGCACCCATTGAGAATACGTCACGGATAATTCCGCCTACGCCAGTCGCAGCGCCTTGGTAAGGCTCGAGAGCTGATGGGTGGTTATGTGATTCAATTTTGAAGACAACCGCTTGGTTATCACCGATATCAACGATTCCGGCGCCTTCCCCCGGCCCCTGCAGCACACGCTCGCCGATTGTCGGGAATTTACGCAAAATCGGCTTTGAGTTTTTATAGCTGCAATGCTCAGACCACATGACAGAAAAAATTCCGATTTCTGTGTAGTTCGGCAATCTTCCAAGAATGGATTCTATCAATGCAAACTCATCATCACTGACACCCATTTGCTGATACAGTTTCTCTTCTTTTATTTGTTCTTTACTTGGTTCAAGCAGTAGTGACATGAGTTTCCCTCCAATTTTTCACGATAGACTGGAACAATTTAAGACCGTCGGCGCTTCCAAGCAGTTCATCGACCGCGCGCTCAGGGTGAGGCATCATGCCTAATACATTGCCTTTCTCATTCACGACACCGGCAATGTCGCTGACACTTCCATTAATATTAGAGCCGTATGTGAAAGCAATTTGATTGTTTTCCTTTAATGAAGCAAGCGTCTCGTCATCACAGTAGAAATTCCCTTCACCATGGGCAACCGGGATTGTAATCGATTGTCCCTTTTCGTAGGAAGCTGTGAATAATGTTTCGTCGTTCTGCACAATCAATTCAACCGGACGGCAAATGAACTTCAAATCTTTGTTGCGTCTCATTGCGCCTGGCAGAAGCCCAAGCTCCTGTAAAATCTGGAATCCGTTGCAGACGCCAAGAACAGGTTTTCCTTCAGCCGCCGCCTGTTTAACAGCTGGCATAATATTCGCAAATCGGGCGATAGCACCGCATCTTAAGTAATCGCCGTAAGAAAATCCTCCCGGAATTAACACGCCGTCGAAGCCGTCAAGACTTGTTTCCTCATGCCAGACGTATTCCACTTCATGGCCGAGCTCATCCTTTACAGCATGATACATATCGATATCACAGTTGGAGCCGGGTAACACAATCACCGCAAATTTCACTGTGCGACTACCTCCTCAACCTCGTATCTGTAATCTTCAATCACTGTGTTCGCAAGAAGTTTTTCGCACATTTCTTTCACTAGAACATCAAGATCCCGGTCAGATTTTTCAATGGTAAGCTCCATGTATTTCCCGATGCGCACATCTTGAACTTCGTTGTAAGTCATACTGTGCAAGGCATGCTGGACAGCGCTCCCTTGTGGATCTAGTACACTTTCTTTTAAGCTGACATAAACTTTTACTTTATACATGATGAATGCCTCCCAGTCTTTTGAAAATCTCTTCGTATGCGTCGGTTAAGCTTCCCAGATTGCGTCTGAATAAATCTTTGTCCAGCTTTTCGTTCGTTTCTTTATCCCACAAGCGGCATGTGTCAGGAGAAATTTCATCCGCCAAAAGCACTTGCCCTTCTGCATCTAAACCGAATTCAAGCTTGAAATCTATTAATCTGACATGACAATCGTCGAAAATGCTTTGAAGCTCTTCATTTACTGTTTTTGTAATGGACTTAATGGTCTCTACCTGCTCAGGAGTCGCCGCCTTCAAAAGCCAAATATGATCTTCTGTGATGAGCGGATCACCCAGCGCGTCATCCTTGTAGTAAAACTCGATAATCGGCTGTTCAAGTTCCGTGCCTTCTGGAATGCCGAGACGTTTGGACATGCTTCCTGCCACAACATTTCTGACGACGACTTCAAGCGGCACAATCGTTACCTTTTGAATGAGCTGCTCCGTTTCCGAAATGCGCTCGATAAAGTGATTGTTAATGCCCTTTGCATGAAGATGTTTGAAAATCAAGCTTGAAATCTCGTTATTTAAGCGCCCTTTCCCGCTGATTTCTGCTTTTTTCTCGCCGTTAAAGGCAGTGGCGGAGTCTTTATACACGACATACAGCGTGTTTTCGTCATCGGTTTTGTAGATCTTTTTTGCTTTTCCTTCATATAAAAGTTCATTCTTCACAATATTCACGGAAGGCCTCCTAACCCGAATGTTGGGAATTTTCAAACTTCAGCGGCTTAGAAGAAGCCGCTAAAAGCTTCTTCTATGCTAAACCTAAACGTTCAAAGATCAGATCAACATTTTTCAGATGGTAGTTGTAATCAAAGCAGTCAGCAATTTTTTCCGGAGAAAGACGTGACGTGATTTTCTCTTCCGCTTCCACAAGCTCACGGAACGGCACTTGTTTTTCCCACGCTTCCATTGCTTTTGGCTGAACAGTATCATAGGCTTCTTCACGTGTAAGGCCTGTGTCAATCAAAGCAAGCAGCACACGCTGAGAATAGATAAGGCCTAGAGTGCGGTCCATGTTGCGCTTCATGTTTTCCGGGAAGACCGTTAAGTTTTTCACGATATTGGAGAAGCGGTTCAGCATATAGTTCAGCGCAATTGTCGCATCCGGAAGAATAATCCGTTCTGCTGAAGAATGAGAAATATCGCGCTCATGCCATAATGGAACATTTTCGTAAGCTGTCATCATGTAGCCGCGGATCACGCGCGCCATGCCTGTCATGTTTTCAGAACCGATCGGATTTCGTTTATGCGGCATTGCAGATGAACCCTTTTGCCCTTTCGCGAAAAATTCCTCAACTTCACGTGTTTCACTCTTTTGCAATCCGCGGATTTCCACAGCGAATTTCTCGATGCTTGTCGCGATCAAAGCGAGTGTTGCCATATAGTCAGCATGACGGTCACGCTGAAGGGTTTGAGTTGAAATTGGTGCTGCTTTCAATCCGAGCTTCTCACAGACATATTGCTCAACAAATGGATCAATGTTCGCATATGTGCCGACAGCGCCGGAAATCTTTCCAACCTCGATGCCTGCTTTCGCTTGTTTGAAACGCTCAAGATTACGTTTCATTTCTTCATGCCAAAGCGCAAGTTTTAAGCCGAATGTTGTAGGCTCAGCGTGTACGCCGTGTGTGCGCCCCATCATAACTGTGTATTTATGTTCTTTTGCTTTTTCTTTAATAATGTCAACAAATCTCTCAAGATCCTTGAGCAGAATATCGTTTGCCTGTTTTAATAAGTAGGAAAGAGCCGTATCAACAACATCAGTTGACGTTAAGCCGTAGTGCACCCATTTTCTTTCTTCACCCAGTGATTCGGAAACGGCGCGTGTAAAAGCGACAACGTCATGGCGCGTGTCCTTTTCGATTTCTAAAATACGGTTGATGTCAAATGACGCGTTCTCGCGCATAACTTTTACATCTTCTTTCGGAATGACACCAAGCTCCGCCCACGCTTCACAGGCAAGAATCTCTACCTCCAGCCATGCTTGAAATCTGTTTTCATCCGTCCAAATCGCAGACATTTCAGGTCTTGAATAACGTTCGATCATTCTGCTTGTCCTCCGTCTCTATTCATCCATTTATTTGTGATCTCCTGAATCCATTCGTCTTCAGGCTGCTTCATAAATGTAATATGCCCCATTTTGCGGCCTTTTTTAATTTCATGTTTTCCGTATATATATAGCTTTGCCTCTTTTAAAAGCTCCGGGTCTTCCTCAACAAGCTTTACTTCATCGCCGAGAAGATTCACCATCATGCCCGGCTTCAGCAAATCTGTCTTCCCAAGCGGAAGCCCGCATACCGCTCTGATATGCTGTTCAAACTGGCTCGTCTCGCAAAGATCCAGTGTATAATGCCCAGAATTGTGCGGTCTTGGCGCCAGTTCATTGACCAAAAGCTCTCCGTCCTCTGTCAGGAACATCTCAACAGCAAGCGGCCCGACAAGGTTAAGCTCATCTGCAAGCTTAACGGCCAGCTCAGCAGCCTTCTGCTGAATCCCTTCCCCGACCCGTGCAGGCACGATGCTTTGGAAAAGAATATTGTTGTGGTGAATGTTTTCAGCTGCCGGAAATGTTGAAACTTCTCCGTTTACTGATCTGACGACAATCACCGACATTTCCATTTTAAAAGAAACCCAGCTTTCAAGAATGCAGGTTCCGTGTGCTAACAGAGCGGCTGCCTGCTCCATTTGCGCCTCTTCTTTTATCACAAATTGGCCTTTGCCGTCGTACCCGCCGCGGCATGTTTTCAGCACTGCCGGAAGCCCAAGCTCCTGTACCGCCTTTTTCAATTCATTCTTTGTTTTGACGATGCTGTACGGTGCGACTTCACAGCCCGCGGCTTGAATTGCTTTTTTCTCTGTTTCACGGTTTTGGGTAATGAGCAGCAGCTCACTTCCTTGCGGGAGATACGCATGGTCTTTCAGCCAATGCAGCGCATCATAGTCGATGTTTTCAAACTCATATGTGATGATATCGCTGATTTCAGCCAATTTTCGAATCGCTTCACGGTCATTATAATGAGCGGTAATTTCGACATCCGCAACCTGCCCGCACGGCGAATCTTTCACAGGATCAACGACCGCGACTTTATACCCCATTTGTTTGGCGGACACAGCCATCATTTTCCCAAGCTGGCCGCCGCCGATTATGCCGATTACAGCTCCCGGGTAGATGATTTGTTTAGACAAGCTGATCACTGCTTTCTAACACCGTCTGTTTTGTATTTTCTCTTCTCTCATCCAGCTTACGGGCAAGACCTTCGTCAAAAGCTGACAAAATTTGCGCCGCTAACAGGCCTGCGTTCACAGCGCCCGCTTTGCCTATGGCTGTCGTCGCAACAGGCACGCCTCCAGGCATTTGGACGATGGATAGAAGTGAATCCATCCCGTTCAGCGCCTTGGACTGGACCGGCACTCCAATGACCGGAAGTGTTGTTTTCGCCGCCGTCATCCCCGGCAGATGCGCCGCTCCACCGGCACCGGCGATGATCACCTTGATGCCTCTTTCTCTGGCGGTTTCAGCGTATTCAAACATGAAATCAGGCGTCCGGTGAGCGGAAACGACCTTTTTTTCGTACGGAACATTAAGTTCGTCAAGTATGTCGCATGCGTGTTTCATTGTCTCCCAATCGGAAGTGCTTCCCATGATGATTCCTACTAGCGGCTGCATTCTGTTTCCACCTTCTCATGCTTTAGTTTTCAGAAAATAAAAAATACCCGCTCTGCATTGCACTTATGAGGAAGCAATACAAACCGGGCATGGTACATGTATCGTCAGTCGTTCGCTTCTGCGATATATCCATGTCAGTTTTATCGATCACTTTCCTGCATAGTCCGGCAATTTACGGTTGCCGGGTAGAAACTTATGGGCCATATTCCCAAGATTATATGAGGTCGTGTTTTGATTTCATGTTTATCTTAACAACGGTCATGGATAATGTCAACGATATTATCGAACGATACAAAAATTCATTCTACTAATGTTCGTGTTTTAGATCAATTTCCCTTCAAATACGATTTTTTTCCCGCACGGAACGATCTGAATTGACCCATTTTCCTTTTTTTCCATAAAAATAGGCTCTTCCATTCGCCTTACAGGCAGATATCCTTCTTCTTTCATTTGCTGAAGCACCGCATCAATCGTTTGCTGCTCTGTCACTTCAAACTTTTTCTTCTTCGGCTTTGCCATTATTCTTTAATTCTCCTCTTCTTCACCGCTTTGACCCAGAAGCCCCCGTGGATTGTTTTTGGTTCGTACGCAATAATAAAGGCCTTTGAATCAAGTGTTTTAATCGTATCATATAGCTGGAGTTCATATCTTCTCGGCGTCAGAATCTGAAGGGCTGTACGGTCACCTTCAAGTCCGCCCGCCACCCAGTTTGTCACGCCGTAGCCTTTTTCACGGAGCTGCTTCGGAAGATCAAGATCAAGCTCCTTCGTAATGACATTGACCATAATATAGCCAAGCGCCAATTTTTCTTCTATTTTCATGCCGACAATCACGCCAAGACCGTAACCGAGTGCGTATGCGATCACGTTTTGAATCTGGTCTAGGTTGTCAAGCACAAGACTCAGCCCTGTCACATAAACCAGTATTTCAATCGTGCTGATGCCGGCAGCTAAATAACGCTGTCCTTTCAGCGTTAATATCATTCTTATCGTAAAAAATGACACATAGACAATATTAATAATGAGAATTATGAGAACCATGGCTATCCCATTTGATAAGATGGTTTGCATCATTTTATTTCATCCCCCTACTCTTCAGCTTGCATAAAGCATTCATATTCTACTAGAGAAATGAGTCGTTTACAATGAGCCGAGGCCCAAAGCCTAAGGAAAATATTTCGACACGCTTTATGAGGTTAAACAGTAGTAGTTTACCCTCTTTCTCGCCTTTTCAAAATCAAAACAAAAAAGCCCGCTTTTCAGCAGACTCACCTCTTTATATCTATTGTCAGATCTCTTTTTTCATTTTCTGAAGGGACTTGTATTCTTTCTCAAGCTCACTTAGCGTGTAGTGAGCCAGCTGTTCCCCTCTTCCCTGATAAAATTCCGAGAGCAGTAATTTGGTTTTTAAAAATTGCTTCTTTTGATTAATTGCGCGGCGAAGTACATCAGCCATGTCCATCATCCTCCTTCAATATAAAGGTTTTTGCGCTGGACGTTTACAGCATTTTCCCCATCATACACGGGTTATTCCTACAAATCAACTATGTTTTTTAGATATATTTGTAAAAAGTGTGACATGAAAAAACCGGCTGCTTTGAGCCGGTTTTTTTATTAAAGCGGAATCAGCGATGCCGTAAAATATTCAGAAATAAACGGCCAAGTCACTGCCGTAAACAGCAGCGCTACCGCCACCACAGCCAATACACAATAGATATAATCAATCGGTGCATCTTCTGCCGCCTGGTACACCCGCTGCACATACAGCGCGATGATAAAAAAGATTGAAAACAAGATCAGCACTGTAAACAGAACTGTCAGCATCGGAATATTCACGATCGCAAAGATCAGCCAAATGATTGAAACAGCAATCACCGGTACAAGTAATGAACCCAATACGGCAGCCGCTTCTCTGAACGTCACCTTCTGCTTCATCATGTAGCGGGAGACAGCCCATATAGCAAAGACCATTACCGCGAAAAAGATCAGCAAATACACAAGAACAACTAAAAACCCGTCATAGAAAGCATGATGGCGTTCTCCGAAACCGAGCGGCCGATTCCAGCTTGCCTTTAACTGAAACCAATTCCCAATTGAAAAAATGATACTGAATATAAGCATTGAAATCAGACCGTACTTATAATGAGAAAAACCATCCGTTACGACAGTTTTCGCCGGTGATTTTAAAATCGAGAACGCAAAACCGCAATATCTGTTGATGGCTGCCCAAACAGACGCAAGCTTGTCTCTAACAGTTGATTCACCGCGTTCCTGGCGCGGTTTCTGCTTTTGTTTTTGCTTCTGCTTGCTTTGCCGGCTCGCCTTTCTGGACATTCTCGATAGCGGTTCTTCGTCTGCATCTATTCTTTCACTCTGGTTAACTTCTTCTTCAAACGTTTCTTTTCTTTCTTCCGTCATGTCAGCAACTCCTATCAAAAAAATACGGCGGAATACCATTCAGTAAGAAAATAAAACACTTATATAAGGTACCGAAGCCTTCCTGAACAGTCAAGTCATTTCAATTTAAGTAAAGCATGGCGGCACATCTACATGACGGTATATCGTATGAAATGGTTTTATCTTTTGCAACAAAAAAACCAGCTGCCGGTGCAGCTGGTTTTTCATTCCTTATTTTAAGAAGATAAAGTACAGAATAAATACGACAAACAGCCCGTACATGATTGGATGAACCTCTTTGGCTTTTCCTTTGCACACCATTGTAATCGGATAGAAAATAAATCCGATGGCAATACCAGTCGCAATGCTGTACGTTAACGGCATCATGATCATGGTAAGGAAAGCAGGAACGGCCACCTCGAACTTATCCCAAGCAATTTTGCCAAGCGGCGCCACCATCAATGCACCAACAATAATAAGCGCCGGCGCTGTTACATTTGACGTAACGACTGATAAGAGCGGCGAGAAAAACGTAGCCAGTAAAAAGAGAAGCCCTGTTACAATTGCGGCAAATCCTGAACGGGCACCCGCAGCGACACCTGAGCTTGATTCCACGTAAGAAGTTGTGGTAGACGTACCAAGCACGGCACCGATCACAATCGAAGATGAATCAGCTAAAAGCGCACGGCCCGCACGCGGCAATTTGTTTTCCTTCATTAAACCAGCTTGTGTTGCCACAGCAACAAGTGTACCAGCTGTATCAAAAAATCCGACAAACAAGAATGTTAAAATAACGATCAGCATTTGTACGGAGAAAATATCCGGGAGGTGAATCCACGCTTGTCCGAAAGTCGGCGCAAGGCTCGGTACACTGCCGATAATCTGAGTCGGAACCGGAACCAAACCGAAAATCATGCCGGCAACCGCTGTTAATAACATCCCGATAAACACGCCTGCGTTGACGCGAAGCACCATTAAAATAACCGTGACAATCACACCGAAAATTGTTAACAGCACAGGACCGCTGTGAATGTTTCCGATCGTGACGAGCGTAGAAGGATTTGCAGTAATGATTCCTGATCCTTGTAAGCCAACGAATGTAATAAACAGGCCGATCCCCGCACCGACTGCCAATTTCAGCTCAGGCGGAATGGCGTTGATGATTTTTTCACGAAAACCTGTTAAAGAAAGAGCAACGAAAATAAGACCTGAAATGAAAACACCTGACAAAGCTGCCTGCCATGAAATACCCATACCAAGGACAACAGAAAACGCAAAAAACGCGTTCAGCCCCATACCCGGCGCGATGGCAATCGGATATCTCGCTATTAATCCCATTAAGATACAGCCTGCTGCAGACGCCAGTGCTGTCGCCGTAAAGACCGCACCCTGGTCAATTCTCAGCGCCTCCGGAAAATCTTTCACGCTGTCCAAAGCAAGCGTAATCGGATTGACGAACAAAATATATGCCATAGACAAAAAAGTCGTTAATCCGCCAATGATTTCATTGCGATAGCTGGTGCCCAGCTCATCAAACTGAAAATACCTTTTCAAGCTATTTGACTCCCTTCAGTCTTTGCTATTTATCCTGCCCTGAAATCGCCAAATAAAAAACGCCCCAATCATTTTGGGACGCTTGACTACAGACGGATTTCAGTTCGAATAAATAAACGTGTTTTATTTATATCAAACGAAAGAAATGTTTACGTAGTCAAGCCATTTACGGTAGCTTGGTAGAGACTTGCGAGCCATATTCCCGCGATTATACGAATTCATCTTATTTGATTTCTGTGTCTATTGTACCAACTTCATTTTGAAAAAACAATACAAAAAGCGAACAATAGTCACACAAAATCCAATTTTGTTCGTAATAAACAAATAAAACCATCTTCCCGGCAAAATTGCCAAAAAGATGGTTTCCATTCATTGTTTCTTATTCCCACTCAATCGTCGCAGGCGGCTTACTTGTAATATCGTACACCACGCGGTTAATGTGCTTCACTTCATTCACGATACGTGTCGAAATGACTTCAAGCACATCCCACGGGATACGCGCCCAGTCAGATGTCATGCCGTCGATTGATGTAACGGCGCGGATTCCGATTGTGTAATCATATGTTCTTGCGTCACCCATAACACCAACGCTGCGGATGTCAGGAAGAACAGTGAAGTATTGCCAGATATCACGCTCTAAGCCGTGATTTGCAATTTCTTCACGCAAGATTGCATCTGATTCACGAACGATTTCTAGTTTTTCTTCTGTTACTTCGCCAAGAACACGGATTCCGAGTCCCGGTCCTGGGAACGGCTGGCGCCATACGATTTCATCCGGAATGCCGAGCTCTGTGCCAAGCGCGCGCACTTCGTCTTTGAAGAGCGTGTTTAACGGCTCGATCAGCTCAAACTGCATGTCTTCAGGAAGCCCGCCGACATTGTGGTGAGATTTGATCGTTTGCGCCGTTGCAGTACCGCTCTCGATGATATCTGTGTAAAGCGTACCTTGTGCAAGGTAGTCGATGCCTTTGAGCTTGTCCGCTTCATCATCGAATACGTAAATGAATTCATTACCGATGATTTTGCGTTTTTGCTCAGGATCAGAAACGCCTTTTAGTTTATTTAAGAATCGATCTTTTGCGTCTACTTTAATCACGTTCATGTTAAAGCCTTCGCTGAATGTTTTCATAACACCTTCAGCTTCGCCTTTACGGAGAAGACCATGGTCTACAAAGATACAAGTCAGCTGGTCGCCGATGGCTTTATGAATCAAAACAGCAACAACAGAGGAATCAACGCCGCCGCTTAGCGCGCAAAGAACCTGTTTGTCTCCGACCGTTTCACGGATTTTTTGCATTTCGATTTCGATAAAGTTCTCCATTGACCATTCGCCTTCGCATTCGCAAACACCGAATACAAAGTTTTTCAGAAGATCATTGCCGTATTCAGAGTGGCGCACTTCCGGGTGGAACTGAACGCCGTACCATTTTTTGTCCGCTTTGCTCATTGCTGAGTTCGGGCAGTGATGGCTTGTCGCGTCAACAGTGAAGCCTTCAGGAACTTCTACAACCAAATCGCCGTGGCTCATCCAAACCACTTGTTCATTCGGAAGATCTCTGAACAAATCAGGTGTGCCTTCGATACGGATGTTTGCTTTTCCGTATTCACGCTGGCTTGCCGCTTCAACTTTACCGCCAAGGTAATGAGTCATCAGCTGCATGCCGTAGCAAATTCCCAAAACAGGAATATCAAGCTCAAAGATTTTCTCGTCACAGCGGAAAGAGTTTTCATCATACACACTGTTTGGACCGCCGGATAAAATAATTCCTTTCGGATTCATTTTTTTAATTTCTTCAGCCGTCAATGTATGTGGATGCAGCTCGCTGTATACACCGAATTCACGGATACGGCGTGTAATCAGCTGGTTATACTGACTGCCGAAATCAAGGACAAGAATCATTTCATTCACTAACTTTGTCATGGTTGTCACCTAATCTCCTCTAAGTTTTTTGACACAGAAAAAAACGAGGACAGATATGAAGCTCGTTCCGCCCTCTTTGGCAAGGCCGTTTGCCGGAGTCAGGCCAACTCGCTCCCAGACTCCGATAATATTCACTAATTCTAACAACACGTTGATAAGTGGTCAAGACCATCTTCTTTTAATTAAATTTTCCCATAACTCTCTCGAATCATTCCATAGCGCCGAAGAATCTTCATTTCTGTAAAGCGCCCTTTCATAGCTTAATGTCAGCTTTGACATGTCTTCTATGTCGTATTTTTCATCGATTCGTTTTGCATAATCACGCAGCGTTTCACTGTCTCGTTTCGGCAGTCCTTTTCTCTTCAGTTGTTTCAGCAGCGCGCCATATGCCTCAAAAAACGCGTGCTGATCGCTGCGCCGCTTCAATTTCCTCACTGCGAAAACAGGAATCCATAACGAACGGAAAGCATACAGCAATACCGCTGCCACCAGGAGGGCTGCAAGAGCCACAAGCGCTGCATACCAGCCTGCACCGGCATTTGTATGCGAAGCGGACGGCTTTTTAGAAACAGCTGGCTCCCGCTTTTCCTTTTGTTTTGCCTCTTTTTGCGGCTGTTTTTTCTCTTCTTTCTGTTTCTCTTTTGCTTTCTTCGGCGAGCTGCTGTTAGCGCTGCCGGAGTCCTTTGTTTCAGAAGAAGTAAATTGAGCCGGATTTGTAAACCCTTTAGTCGGCTCAAATGTAACCCAGCCCTGTTCCGGGAAATACACCTCTACCCAGGAATGGGCATTGTTATTTGTCACTTCGTAGATGCTGCCATTTTTGTTTCCTGCTTCTTTGTATTCGCCGGACGTATAACCCTTTACCCAGCGGGCCGGAATGCCGGCCGAGCGCAAGAGCACCACCATGGCGGAAGAAAAGTTATCACAATAACCCATTTTCGTTTCAAACAGAAATTGATCGACATAATCCTCATCATTCTTAGGAATGGTCACGTTTTCTGTTTCATATGTGAACGCATTTGATCCTAAATAGTCCTCAACCGCTTTCACCTTATCAAACATATTGTCGTGATCCTGAGTCAGTTTGATCGCAAGGGTTCTCACCCGCTCCGGCAGTGAATCTGGAAGCTGCATGTAGCGATCGCTGAATGTGTACTCCTCACTGTTTTTTCTCACTTTTACCTTTCTCAGTTCATCCAGCTTATAGACCGGGGAATTGTACGCTACTGTATAATTCCCCATATTTCTGATTTCACCGGCTTGTTCACTGATCGGAGAAATTTGCTCCGTATTGCCGTTCATTTCAAGTGAGACAGCCTGCTTTGGCTGAATGGTTTCCGCACCAATCGGATACATCACATGGTTGTACCCATAGTGCTTATCAACTTTTACACGGACTGTGCGGCGCTCTGTTGCAACTTTATGGTCAAACCACAGATTTTCCACTTTTCCTCCGCTAAGCTGATATGACATGCCTGTGTCTGTTTCAATCCAGCCTTTCCCGGTATACGTATCCTTCGTTTCCACACGGAAATACGTCCGCTCTTTTCCCTGCCATGTAAAAACAGGAGTAGCATCCTGCTGGAACGGGCCGCCGAGTGATTCATCATGATTCCCGTATCCAATTTTGCTTTCCCCTGCAGACACGCGGTCTTGATGAGTGATTTTTTTAAGAAAAGGCACCGGATCAGGCCAGGCTGGATCTGATTTGGGAGCGGCGAGTCCGAAGCCCACTGCAGCCAAAACCAATACAGATAAAGGAAGAAACCATTTCAGGACAGATGTTTTTGGCAGTGTGATTCTTTCCATCAGCTTAATGCGTTCTAAGTACAAAAGGCCCAGCATAAAGAAGCCGATCAGCACGATACGGATGACGGCAAATGTGGCATCATATGGCGTAAAGGTATCAAGAATCGTAATATACGCTACTGTCATCATAAAGAAAAACAATATTCTTCTCTGGTAAATCACCCAATAATGCAGGAGATAGACCAGCAGCCACAGCAGCACAAAAAACAGCAGGGTCCGAAAAGAAGGAATCATGTCATTCCATTGCCCTGATTGAATCAGCGTGATATTCAGATAGACATCCTGCAAAAAAGAGCTGATCCAGCTCAAGTCGAATATAGATCCTTGATAAAACAGGATGTGTATCGAGAGCAATGTAAATAAGATACAAAAAGGAACGGTGACAAACCACCTCATCCGGAAAAAAGTCAGCAGAAACGTCAAGCCGATAAAGACAATAAAAAACCCCGTATGTTTCGTTTCAGTAAAACTGTCAAGCGGCCTGAGCCACTCCCACAGCAATAAAAAAGCCAGAAAATAAAATAACAGCAAGCTCAAACGGCTTCCCTTCTGATCATCGTGCGGCATGTGAACCCGTCACCTCTCTTTCTAAACAACACGCGAAACTCGTCCGCCCCTCATGACCTGAACTCTGATTTGGCGTTTCATCATGCGTTCAATCACGATATTTTCAGCTTGAGAAAGCTCAGCATCTTTCTCTTTTGCCAGTATCACCGTAACCCGGCCGCCTCCGGTTTCTGCGAGGTGCAGCAGATCTTCCGTTAACTGTCCCGTGACGACCACTTGATCAGCCTGGCGAACAGATGGCTTTCCCAGCTCCTCCCGTACATATCGGCTTATCGGGTCAGCCGCATCACAATGAACCACTGCTAAATGCCGAAGCATGTGCTTAAAATGCTGATCCCCTTCCTGAATAGGGAAAATGTTTTTTTCCTTTCCGACGGAAGCCAATCCCGCGCCCGCTCCGTTTTTTAAAACAGAATAAAGGATCGAAGCAGTCGCTGCAACGACCTCTTCGAATGCTTCAGAGGGAAAACGGTCCATCAGAAGAAACAGATTTTTGCTTCGGGACGGTTCAAATTCCTTCGTCATCAGCTGGCTCCGCCGTGCAGAAGTCTTCCAATCTAATGCAGCAAACCGGTCTCCCGGCTGATAATTCCGCACACTTGCTGCAACTGAGGAATGGTGCTGATGAATAGGAGAAGAACCGCTTACACCGTCTTCCTGATGCCTTTCATTCACCTGATAGGAAAAACGCTGAAAGGATGGATAAACAAACAGGATATCTTCCAGCTCAAAAAATGCTGTTTTTTCAATCAATCCAAGAACATCTCCGGTTCGCACCCTGACAGCATGGAAGTGATGCTCTCCGCGCGGTACCCGAGCTAATTCATACGACATCGTCATACTCCGTTTAAACCAAGGAAAAACGAGCCGTTTGGCCGCAGCTTCGTCTCGCTTCAATGACTCAATTCCTTCTGGCAGGCAATCTTCAATCACCATATACATCAGGGGAAACGGCAGCTTCCGTCTCAGCGTAACCGTCACGCCCAGCCTGTCCCCCGCATGCAATTGTGTTTTATCCATTTGCCGTGAAGCCTGAAATGAGCGGAGCGGATACAATGCCAGCAGCCCGGCATACAAGACAAAAGGGAGTAACGCGTAAAACAAAAACCAGCTGACAAAGCCGCCCTGAAACATCGCATAAGAAAAAACAGCAGCCGTCAATAAAGTTAATATCATCAGCTTCCAACCATATACAAGCCATTGCCATTTCTTATTCATCAGCGGACCGACGACCTTTGAACAGGCACCTTCACAGCTGACATGATCTCCCCTACGATCGCTTCTGCCTGAATCCCTTCAAATTTCGCCTCAGGATGAAGCATCATCCGGTGCGGCAGCGTGAAAGGAGCTAAATATTGAATATCATCCGGGATGACATAGTCGCGATGATGCAGCAGTGCGTATGCCTGTGCCCCTTTCATAAGAGCGATTGAGCCGCGCGGACTGACGCCTAATTGAACAGAGGGATGCTGTCTCGTTTTCTGCACGATTTCAACGATATATTCTTTAATACTGTCATCAGCACGGACATTTTGCACTTCCCGCTGCAAACGGATAAAATCTTCTCTAGTAATAACCGGCTCAAGCGTCTCAATCGGATGGCTTTTTTCCTGAAGAGATAAGACGTCAAGCTCTTCATTAAAAGACGGATAACCCATCCGAAGTTTGAATAAAAAACGGTCAAGCTGGGCTTCCGGCAAAGGATAGGTCCCTTCATATTCGACCGGGTTTTGCGTTGCCATCACAAAAAACGGAGCGGCAAGCGGCATCGTATGGCCATCTACCGTTACGCTTCCCTCTTCCATCGCTTCAAGCAAAGCTGACTGTGTCTTCGGAGAGGTACGGTTGATTTCATCGGCCAGCACGATATTTCCCATAATGGGACCGGGACGATATTCAAATTCCATCGTTTTCGCATTATAGATAGATACCCCTGTTACATCAGATGGCAGCAAATCCGGAGTGAATTGGATTCTTTTAAAATCGGCGCTGATTGACTTCGCCAGCGCGCGGACCATCATCGTTTTTCCGACTCCGGGTACATCCTCAAGCAGCACATGCCCTTTGGCAAGAAGGGCTGCTAAGCTGAGTATGGCGATGTCTCGTTTTCCAACCATTACTCTATTAATATGTTCGACTGCTTTCCCCAGCAAAGGATGCAGGTCTTCTTGATATGCCATTCTTTTCCTCCTATTTATCTGCAAAATTCATCGTATCGTAACCTAACTTTACCACAAAAAGAGATTTGTATAAAAAAACGATTCTAGCAAATTGTTTCCAACCAAGCAGGATAAATCACACAAAAAAGCTTCCTGTGACAGGAAGCTCCATTATTTTTGTTCCAAAGGCTCCATATGAACATGTGAATAGTCAATCGCATGCTCCTCCTTCATCCTCCGCTCAATTTCATTAGCTATATCGTGGCTTTCCGTAATATTTAAATCTGCCGATACCTCAACCACCACATCAACATGAACCGTACTGCCCAAGTATCTTGCTTTTATGTCTTTTAAACGGCTCACACCGGAGATTTTTTCGATCGTCTGTTTATAAGCTGAAATGTCCTTTGTGTCGAATCCATCTGTCAAAGAGTGAGATGACTCTTTAAAAATATCCCATGCGGTCTTGCAAATGAGAACACCGATCACAAACGCAGTGACCGTATCAATCCAAGCAAGATGGAATTGAGCAGCCACAATGCCGATAAAAGTGCCGATACTGACGAACGCATCTGATTTATTATCAGCAGCCGCAGCAAGGAGCGCCTGGCTCTTTACCTTTTTGGCCAGCCTTTTATTGTACTGGTAAACGATCAGCATCAGTGCTGCCCCGCCTGCTGCCGTCCAAGCCGCGATCATATCCGGCGTCTCTTGCTTAGCAGAAAAAATAGATTCGCCAGCGCTGAACAGCACTTGCAGGCCGACAACCATCATAATAAAGGATGCGATAAGCGATGCTATCGTTTCCGCCCGAAAGTGGCCGTATGGATGATCTTCGTCAGGAGGTTTTTGAGAGATGCGCAGGCCGATCAGAACAGCGACAGAAGCAATAATGTCAGTTGTGTTATTTAACCCGTCTGCCGTAAGTGCTTCCGAGTGAAAAAAATAACCGATGATCAGTTTAATCGCGGAAAGGACAAGATACGCGCCAATGCTGACCAGCGCCCCAGATTCGCCTTTTTTCAATTCATCATATCTCTCCATACAAAACCTCCTCTCCGCTCACGTTTTCCTATGATTATCATACAAAGCTGAACCGCAGTGGGTCTACAGAAACATGATTCACCCGCCACAGAAAAATAGTGATGGTGGAACACTTTTTCTCTAATCCAATTTATTTTCACTCTAAAAAGGCCTTTAATCCCAATGAAATCAACTCATTAGCGTTCTTTAGAATTGGAAATATCAAACAAACCCGTAAAAGTGAATAATAAACGAAATATTCTTTTCTATATTTTATGAAAGCGCAAACAAAACACTGCAAATTCGAAATAAAACGTTATATTTTCTCACATGAATTTTCGACAAACTGTATATTTATGATAGAGTTTCAATTATCATAATATTCAGTAATGATTTCATTCTTAAAGGAGGTAACTTATGAACCAGTCTCAACCAGAATTAAAAAAAGAATTAAAGACCCGCCATATGACAATGATTTCGATCGCCGGCGTAATCGGAGCCGGGCTATTTGTAGGCAGCGGTTCAGTGATTCACTCGACCGGTCCCGGTGCGATTGTTTCTTACGCGTTGGCCGGATTATTGGTGATTTTTATTATGAGAATGCTCGGTGAGATGTCTGCCGTAAACCCGACAAGCGGATCGTTTTCTCAATACGCTCACGACTCCATCGGACCGTGGGCAGGATTTACAATCGGCTGGCTGTATTGGTTTTTCTGGGTGATCGTTATCGCGATCGAAGCCATTGCCGGTGCTGGCATTATTCAATACTGGTTCCATGATATTCCGCTCTGGCTGACAAGTTTGATTTTGACGATTGTGCTCACCCTGACAAACGTCTACTCCGTTAAGTCTTTCGGTGAGTTTGAATATTGGTTCTCCCTCATTAAAGTTGTGACCATCATTGCTTTTCTAATCGTTGGTTTTGCCTTTATTTTTGGCTTTGCCCCGGGCAGTGAGCCAGTCGGTTTTGCGAATATTACAGGCAAAGGCGGATTTTTCCCGGAAGGCATCAGCTCTGTATTGCTCGGCATTGTCGTTGTCATCTTCTCTTTTATGGGAACTGAAATCGTTGCCATTGCAGCAGGAGAAACATCCAACCCGATCGAATCTGTGACAAAAGCAACCAGATCCGTTGTATGGCGCATCATCGTCTTTTACGTGGGCTCTATCGCCGTTGTCGTGGCGCTCTTGCCATGGAATTCAGCAAATATTTTAGAAAGCCCTTTCGTCGCTGTACTTGAGCATATAGGAGTGCCGGCAGCCGCACAGATCATGAACTTTATCGTCCTCACAGCCGTGCTCTCTTGCCTGAATTCAGGTTTGTACACCACATCCAGAATGCTATATTCACTTGCAGAAAGAAATGAGGCGCCGCGCCGTTTTATGAAATTGAGCAAAAAAGGCGTTCCCGTACAAGCTATTGTAGCCGGAACATTTTTCTCTTATATCGCGGTCGTAATGAACTATTTTTCACCGGATACTGTCTTTCTATTCTTAGTCAACTCATCAGGCGCAATCGCTTTACTCGTCTACCTTGTCATCGCTGTTTCCCAGCTGAGAATGCGGAAAAAACTCGAAAAAACAAACCCGGAAGCTTTGAAGATCAAAATGTGGCTTTTCCCTTTCCTAACTTACTTGACCATCATCGCTATCTGCGGAATTTTAGTGTCCATGGCGTTTATTGATTCCATGCGAGATGAGCTGCTGCTGACAGGTGTCATCACGGGAATCGTTCTGATTTCTTACCTTGTGTTCAGAAAACGCAAGGTGGGCGAGAAAGCAGCTGCAAAGCCAGTCACACATCAGCAGCCCGATATCCTGCCTTAATGCTGATCAAATCCTAAACGGCCTGCCGTTTAGGATTTTGTTATTAGATTTTTTGTAACCATCACGTCCTTATTGTCATTAACTATAGTACCAATTTGGAAAATTTAAATAAGGACAGATGAAAATGACACTTGAAAAATTTGTGGATGCTCTCCCAATCCCAGATACACTAAAGCCAGTGCAGCAATCAAAAGAAAAAACATACTACGAAGTCACCATGGAGGAATGCACTCATCAGCTTCACCGCGATCTCCCTCCGACCCGCCTGTGGGGTTACAACGGCTTATTCCCGGGGCCTACCATTGAGGTTAAAAGAAATGAAAACGTATATGTGAAATGGATGAATAACCTTCCTTCCACGCATTTCCTTCCGGTTGATCACACTATTCATCACAGTGACAGCCAGCATGAGGAACCCGAAGTAAAGACTGTTGTTCATTTACACGGCGGCGTCACGCCAGATGATAGTGACGGATATCCGGAGGCTTGGTTTTCCAAAGACTTTGAACAAACAGGACCTTATTTCAAAAGAGAGGTTTATCATTACCCTAATCAGCAGCGCGGGGCTATATTGTGGTATCACGATCACGCCATGGCGCTCACCAGGCTAAATGTCTATGCCGGACTTGTCGGCGCTTATATCATTCATGATCCAAAGGAAAAACGCTTAAAACTGCCTTCAGGCGAATACGATGTGCCGCTTCTTATCACAGACCGCACAATCAATGAGGACGGTTCTTTGTTTTATCCGAGCGCACCGGAAAACCCTTCTCCGTCACTGCCTAATCCTTCAATCGTTCCGGCTTTTTGCGGAGAAACCATACTCGTCAACGGGAAGGTATGGCCATACTTGGAAGTCGAGCCGAGGAAATACCGATTCCGCGTCATCAACGCCTCCAACACAAGAACCTATAATCTGTCACTCGATAATGGCGGAGAGTTTATTCAGGTCGGTTCAGATGGAGGACTCCTGCCGCGATCTGTTAAACTGAATTCTTTCAGCCTTGCGCCTGCTGAACGTTACGATATCATCATTGACTTCACAGCGCATGAAGGAGAATCGATCATTTTGGCAAACAGCGCGGGCTGCGGCGGTGACGTCAATCCTGAAACAGATGCGAATATCATGCAATTCAGAGTCACAAAACCATTGGCGCAAAAAGACGAAAGCAGAAAGCCGAAGTACCTCGCCTCATACCCTTCAGTACAGCATGAAAGAATACAAAACATCAGAACACTAAAACTGGCAGGAACCCAAGACGAATACGGCAGACCCGTCCTTCTGCTTAATAACAAACGCTGGCACGATCCTGTCACAGAAGCACCAAAAGCCGGCACAACTGAAATATGGTCCATTATCAACCCGACACGCGGAACACATCCGATTCACCTGCATCTGGTCTCCTTCCGTGTATTAGACCGGCGTCCGTTTGATATCGCCCGTTATCAAGAAAGCGGGGAATTGTCCTATACGGGTCCGGCTATCCCGCCGCCGCCAAGTGAAAAGGGATGGAAAGACACCATTCAAGCGCATGCAGGTGAAGTCCTGAGAATCGCGGCGACATTCGGACCGTACAGCGGACGATACGTATGGCACTGCCATATTCTTGAACATGAAGACTATGACATGATGAGACCGATGGATATAACTGATCCCAACAAATAACCCGACAAACTTGCCTTCTAGCAGGCAAGTTTTTCTTTATGAAACCTTTACCCTTTTTTTCCGTATTACGTAAAAACAGCGAAAAGGAGATGCTTTTTATGCTGACACCGATCTACATGAAAAAACAAAGCAATACATTTCTCTTTATGCTGAATGAAAATCAAAATTAAAATGAAAAGTTTCACACGATCAGATATTAATACTCATTTCTTCTGCATATATTGTGAATAAAAGAGAGTTTGATTTTCAGCGCTTTTATGATTTGAGCAGCGATATTAAATCAAACATCGGCAGCTTCTCAACACTCAATTCACACCACCGCTTTACTGTTGCTTCTATTCTGGACATTCATTTTCAGCATGAGGCAAAACAAACATGTCATACTTTCATTGATGTATACAATGAAATGGTGAGCTAGGATATAAACGGGATATGTTTACATACCTTTCTGCTCTGATCTTGCTCACCGGCACATCTGAAACGGCAAACCAAAAAGAACAGCTGAAAAAATGGGGCCAGCTGTTTATCAGCGATGAAGAAAAATCTGCTGATGGGAATCAGGACTATACACCGCTACCGCAACAGCAGCCAGTCATACTCATGACGGAAACTAAGGGAGGAGAAATATGCCATACATCACATTAGA
>Ga0153917_1000603_pt1 | contig 21012 bp, 15 predicted proteins | sample TSFL001MetaG_FD_104695 | JGI IMG/M metagenome (GOLD analysis project Ga0153917, IMG submission 104695) | Attine ant fungus gardens microbial communities from Florida, USA - TSFL001 MetaG | ecosystem: Host-associated > Fungi > Mycelium > Unclassified | place: USA: Florida, Paynes Creek Historic... | reverse complement strand
GTCACCGAGTCGCCGTCGACGAGCGGGCCGACGCCCGCGGGCGTTCCCGTGAGCAGCACGTCGCCCGGCAGCAGCGTGAACACCGAAGAGGCGTACTCGACGAGCTCGCCCACCGTGCGCTCCATGTGCGAGAGGTCGCTCGACTGGCGCACGGCGTCGCCCACGCGGCAGGAGATCGCCCCGCGGGAGGCGTCGAGCTCGGTCTCGATCCACGGGCCGAGCGGGCAGAACGAGTCGAAGCCCTTCGCCCGCGTCCACTGCCCGTCGCGGCGCTGCAGGTCGCGCGCCGTCACGTCGTTCGCGATCGTGTAGCCGAAGACGACCTGCGCGGCGTCCGCCGCCGGCACGTTGCGGGCGATCTGGCCGATGACGACGGCGAGCTCGGCCTCGTGCTCGACCTGCTCCGACTGCGGCGGCAGCACGATCGGGTGGCCCGGCCCGATGACGGAGGTGTTGGGCTTGAGGAACATGAGCGGCTCGCCCGGCACCTCGCCGCCCATCTCACGGGCGTGGTCGGCGTAGTTCTTGCCGAAGGCGACGACCTTCGACCGCGGCAGCACGGGGGCGAGCAGGGTGACCTGGTCGAGCGGGATGCGCTCGTCGACGGTCTCGAAGCCGACGAAGAGCGGGTCGCCGAAGAGCTTGACGAACTCCTTCTCCTCCTCGTCGAGGATGCCGAAGGTGAGCTGGCCCTGGTGTTCGAAGCGCGCGATCTTCATGCTCCGAGCCTAGAAGATCCGCCGTGCCGCGAACGAGGCCGAGGGCTCCTCGGAAAACCGAGGTCATGGGCGTCGGCCTCGGCGATATGGCCGAGGCCGACGCCCACGACCTCGAACTTACGATGCCTGCCCACGAGAGACGCCGGAGGGCGCCCCGAGCAGAAGCCCGAGGCGCCCTCCGAGAGCGCGACGCGAGAGGCGCGCGAGCCAGAAGCCGAGAAGCCCCTACTCCCCCGCCCCGTCGCGCCGCTCCGGCTTCATCGGGTCGAGCGGGTTGTCCTTGAGCAGCACCGGCGTCGTGATCTCCGGCAGCGAGATCGCGCGGGTGTCCCGGTCGTTGGTCATGCCGAGCGTCTGCCCGCGGAAGAACGCCGGGTTGCGCGACGCCTGGACGACCATGATGATCGCGCCGAGCAGCAGCACGCCGATGCCGAGCACGAACACGAGGCCGATGCCGTTCGTCGCCATGCCCTCCTCGTCGAACTCGGTCGCGAAGATCGCCGAGCCCGAGCCGTAGGAGGGGTCCATCGAGTCCCACGCGGTCTTGACGAACATGACGAGCAGCGTGATGCCGCCGATGAGCGGGAACAGGAAGCGGAAGAAGAAGTTCCGCGCCGACGAGAACAGGCTGTGGCGGAAGTACCAGACCGCCGCGAGGCCCGTGATGCCGTAATAGAAGCAGACCATGAGGCCGAGGGCCGTGATCGTGTCCCACAGGGCGTTCTCCGAGAGCACGCGCATGACGGCGTAGAACACGACGGCCGCGATGGCCGAGGCGATCGTCGCGACGGAGGGCGACTTGTAGCGCGGGCTGATGTTGCCGAACGACTTCGGCAGGGCGCCGTAGTGGCCCATGGCCAGGAGCGTGCGCGAGGGCGACACCATGGTCGACTGCAGCGAGGCGGCCGAGGACGAGAGGATCGCGAGCGACATGATGATCGCGAAGGGACCCATGACGGGGCTGGCGAGCACCGCGAACAGGTTCTCCTGGTTCTCAGGGTTGCCGGCGCCGAGCCCGGTGTCGCCGATGCCGGCGTAGACGAGCGTCGCGAGCGTGACGAGCAGGTAGATGACGACGATCGCGGCGATGGTGAGGAGGGATGCGCGGCCGGGCGTCTTCTCCGGGTCCTTCGCCTCCTCGTTCATGGTGATGACGGTGTCCCAGCCCCAGAACATGAAGATCGAGAGCGAGACGCCCGCCGCGATGAGGCCGAAGTCGCCGATCTCGAAGGGGTTGAACCACGACAGCTGGATGGGCGTGTAGTCGTAGGCCGTGCCGTTGCCCGCGGCCGTGAAGGCCGCGATGACGTACCAGCCGAGCGCGAGCACCTGGAAGGCGACGAGCACGTACTGCACGCGCTCGGTCGCCTCGACGCCCACGTAGGAGATCCACGTCGCGACGGCCACGAAGAGCGCCGTGACGGGGATGTTGATCCACAGGTTGGTCGTCAGGTCGGCGATGTCCGGGTTGTTGAAGATCTGCCCCAGCGCGATGAAGAGGAAGTCGACGGCGACGGCCGCGAGGTTCGACAGCACGAGGATCGTCGCGGTGATGAGGCCCCAGCCGCCCATCCAGCCGATCCACGGCCCGAAGGCGCGGGAGCCCCAGGTGAAGGTCGTGCCGGAGTCGGGCATGGCGGTGTTCAGCTCGCGGTAGCCGAAGAGCACCATGAGCATGGGGATGAAGCCGATGAGCATGATCGCCGGCACGTACTCGCCGACGACGGACACCGTCGGGCCGAGGCCCGAGGTGAGGGTGTATGCGGGGGCGATGCACGAGACGCCGATGACGGCGCCGGCGATGACGCCGACCTTGCCGGCGCTCAGGCCTTTCGAGCTGAGACCCTCGTTCGCGAGGGTCGAGGACGTATTGGAACCCGTTCCGGACATGGCGTTCAGCCTTCCTGCGTGCGCATCGTCGCGCACGATGACCTGGGTGATCACGCGACTCTCGTCGTGCGCTCACAACCGATTCTGTATGTGGACACTACGCCCGGATGCGGCCATGACGGCATCCTCGGGGCGCGGAGGGCGCGGATCGCAGGCGCCGCTCCGAGGATTCGGGGGCGGCGCGGCGCGATTCCGCGCGGGGTTGGGAGATGTGCTGGTGAGACGGGAGTGCGGGGTCTGCGCGACCCGGAGAGACTACTCGTCTTCCGAGCCGCCGAGGAATCCGCGGGGCACGACGACGACCGGGACGGGCAGCACGCGCAGCAGGCGCAGCGCGCGCGAGCCGAGGAAGATGCGCCCCTCCTGGGCGATCCGGCTGGAGCCGAGCAGGGCGATCTCGCCGTCGAGCCACTCCACGCGGGACAGCGCGTCTTCGACGCTGTCGCCCTCGACGACCTCGACGGTGGCGTCGCCCGAGTCGAGCAGCTCCTCCGCCTGCGCCTCGAACTCGCTGCCGCCGAAGTCGCGGGCGAGCTCGGTGACCTCGCGCAGCTCGCTCGGGCGGGTGCGGTCGACCTGCACGAGCGAGAGGAGGCGCACGGGCACCTGTCGGGTGATGCCGCGCTCGAATGCCTCGCCGATGAGGCCGGTCGCCCCGGGACGGGCGCCGAAGACGGCGGTCACCCGCTCGACCTCGCCGGAGGCGACGAAGCCGCCGGGAGCGAGCGCGACGGGGATGGGCGACGCGTGCAGCAGGGTCTGCGCGACGCTGCCGATCCGGAACTGCCGCATGAGCGCGTTCGCCCGTGCGCCGATCACGATGAGCCGGGCGTCGTACTCGGCGGCCGCCTCCATGAGGCCCTGCGCCTCGGAGGAGGAGCGCCAGACGATGCCCCGAGCGGGAATGCCCTCGGGCACGAGCTCGAGCGCCTCGTCGATCCACTTCGCCAGCTGGGGCCGGAGGAGGTTCTGATCGCCCTTCGACATCGGGAAGGTGCCGTGGAACGACGACGAGTCGGGCTGGATGAGCGTGATGATCAGCTCGGTGTTCATGCCCGTCGCGAGGAACGTCGCGAGCTGGATCGCGTCGCGACCGCGGTCGCCCGCGATGTACCCGACGATCAGGCGGTCGCGCGGCGGCTGACCGTCGACGTCGATCGACTGTGCACTCATACGTCCTCGTATCGGTTCGATGGCGACGCCGTCGGCGGTTCGCCGGTACGACGCCTGGCGCCGGAGGTCCCGCATCCAGTGGCACTATCGTGCCACGGCTGCGGGGCAACCGGTCGGCCGTGTCGGACGGGCGGCGACCCGTCTCGACGTGTCCTCGGGGCGGCCGGCGATGGCCGGTCGCCCCGAGGAGCGCGGGCGCGGGATGGCGCGCCCACGAGCGGTCGGGCGGGTTACGCCTCGAGCGCGCCCAGGATGCGCTCGGCGGTCGCGGTGCCGATGCGCACCGCTCCGTCGACGTGCTGGTAGCCGGCGCCGGCGATGTCGCTCGACGCGAAGTAGATCGGGCCGACCGGCTGGTTCTGCAGCGCGCCCCAGCGGTGGAGGCCGCCGAGGTCGTAGCTGGTGGCGTAGGCGCCGCGCGTCCACTCCTCGTTGCCCCAGTCGGAGAGGTAGAACGACTCGGGGGTCAGCGCCTCGTCGCCGAGGGTCTTGGCGATCGCCTCGAGGATGGTGCGCTTGCGGTCCTCGTCGCTCATGCCCCACATGGCCTCGGCCTTGACGTCGGAGATGAAGCCGACGAGCGTGCCGCGCTCCTCGCCGTGGTTGGTGTTGTCGTAGATCTCCTGCACGAGGCCGGCGTAGTCGTACACCGTGCCCGCGAGGCCCTTCTCGCGCCAGAACGGCGTCGAGTAGGTCGCGTGCACCTTGATGACCAGGCCCATCGAGACGTGCTGGTGGGCGACCATCTGCATGCGGGGCAGCGCGGGCTCGTAGGAGATGCGGCTGTAGAGGTTCGGCGGCACGGCGACGATCGCGTGGCGGGCGCTCACCGTGACGTGGTCGGCGACGGCGGTGACCGAGCCGGCTGCGCCCGCGCCGTTGTCCTCCCAGCGCAGCGTGCGCACGGGGTTGTTCAGGAAGACGACGCCTTCGCCGAGCTCCTCGGCGACCGCGATCGACACCGACTGCATGCCGCCCACGACGCGCTTGTCGAGGATGAAGTGGTCGTCCAGGAGGTGGGAGAACGAGCCGGCCGACGCCGACATGAGCACGGCCTGCAGCGTCGAGAACGCGTACGAGGGCTTCGTGAGCATGCCGCCGGCGATCCACATGGCGATGTTCTCGACGGCCTCGGCGTCGTCGCTCTGCTGGCGGAGCCACTCGACGAAGGAGATCTTGTCGAGCTCCTCCGACTTGGCGTGCGCCCAGGGCTCGTCAGCGCCGATCTCGGCGGCGAGGCCGTCGAGGATGCCGGCGATGCGCTCGATCTCGGCGTTGGTCGAGGCGGCGACGGGGAGCTCGCTCTCGAAGCGGACGGGCGTGCCGTCGGCGCCGACGTAGATCGAGTCGCCCTCGCGGTAGCGCGAGAAGGTCTCCTTGCCGAGCTCGTCGATGAGCTCGAGGAGGGCGGTCTGGTCGGGCGAGATCCACTGGCCGCCGATCTCGAACCAGCCGCCGTCGCGCACGTCGCTCCAGGTGCGGCCGCCGACGCGGTCGCGGGCCTCGAGGATCGCGACCGACTTGCCGGCCTTCGTGAGACGACGTGCGGCGTTGAGGCCCGAGGGGCCGGCGCCGATGATGACGACGTCGCGCTCGATGGTCTCCATTGATCAACTCCTTGTTCGGGCGGGATCGGCTGCGATCCGCCGCAAAATAAATGTTGTTCATTTAGTGTAGCCGACGGCGGGCGATGCGCAAGAGGGCCCCTGGATGCCGGGGCAGGCTCGGCGGTGGCGCTGCCGCGATCGCCGAACCCGGGCTCGGCAGCCGAGCCGGGCGACTATTCGCAGCAGCCTCGCTCTGGCGCCCGCGTTGGGCGATCGTCGCGCGCACCACGACCGCGCAGAGGTGCGGGCCGCCGAACGGGTGCGCAGAACCGTGCGCCATGCCCGACGCCCGGCTGCGCGCCGAACCCGGGCCCTGGACGGGAGCCGAGCGACTATTCGCGCCGGCCTCCGCCCAGCGCCCGCGTTGGGCGATCGGACCCGTCGTGACGCGCCCGCGGGGCACGGCGCCGCGGACGCGCGCCGGCCCACCCCGGCCTCCCGATACGATGTGAGCCCCGGCGCGATCCCGCGCGGGTCAGGCCGGGACGAGCGAGGAGGCGGAGTGACCGACGCATCCACGACCTCGCAGCCCCGCCGCCGGGTCGGCCGCCCGACCACCCGCATCCTCACCCGCGAGGGCATCACCGACGCCGCTCTCGCCATCGTCCGCAGCAAGGGCTACGACTCGCTGACCATCGCGTCGCTCGCGAAGCACCTGCACGTGTCGCCGAGCGCGATGTACAACCACGCGCGCTCCAAGCAGGACATCATGCGCTGGGTGCAGGACCGCCTCATGGCGAGCATCGACACCGGCGAGCTGCGGGCGATCCGCGACGCCGTCGCGGCGGGCGACGAGGGCCCGCATCCGTGGCGCCACGCCCTCCTCGCCTGGGTGGTCAACTACCGCGACCTCATGGCGCGGCACACGCCCCTCGTGCGGGCGATCGCGACGATGCCCGTGACGGGAGCGCCCGAGACGCTCGACATGTACGAGGTCGTCGCCGGCGCGCTCGTCGACGTGGGGTGGCCGCGCGAGCGCGTGCTGCCGCTCGTCGTCGCGCTCGAGAGCTTCGTCTACGGCTCGGCGTACGACGTGAGCGCCCCCGACGACATCTTCGACACTGCCGGCTTCGAGGAGGCGGCGCCGACGCTCACCTCGGTGCTGCTCGAGCGGGCCGACGACGCGCACTCCTACACGACGACGGGCGTGGGCCGCGAGGCGTTCGAGCTCGGCGCGATGGCGATCGTCGACTCCTTCGCGGCGGCGGCGGGCAAGGACTCGCCGGATGCGGGCGCCTGGCCCGCCGACATCGATGCGAGCGCGCCCAAGCCGGCGCGCGGCCGGCGCCGCTGAGCAGCGCCGGCGCGACCGGTCACAGAGCCTCGGACCTCGCCGTCCTCGCGCTCATTCGTCCTCTCCGCCGAGCCCGACGTAGCCTCTCGGCACGACGAGCGCGGGTACCGAGACGGCGTGCAGCAGCCGGTACGCCCGGCGGCCGAGGAACACCCGGTGCTCGGCGCCGATGCGGCTCGAGCCGAGGAGCACGAGATCGCCCTCGCGCCAGTCGACCTCCTCGAGCGCCTCGTCGAACCCCTCGCCCTCGTGGACGACGAGCTCGACGTCCTCGCCGCGCACGTCGTCGCGCGGCAGCCCGGCGGGCCGGCCGTCGCCGCGCACGCCGACGCCGCTGATCACGAGCTCGACGACCCGCACGGGCACGGACCGGTGCAGCGCCCGCTGCACGGCGGCGCTCATGAGATGCGAGGCGCCCGGCCGCGCGCCGACGACGGCGGTGACGCGCTCGACGCCGCCCGTGGCGGCGAACCCGCTCGGGGCGAGCGCGACGGGTACGTGCGCGGCGTGCAGCAGGGCGCTGGCGACGGATCCGATGGCGAAGCGGCTCATGAGGCCGTCGGCCCGGCTGCCGACGACGATGAGCGAGGCGCCCTCCTCTGACGCGGCGTCGAGGAGGCCGTGCGCCTCCGTCAGCGCGACGACGCGCTTCCCCCGAGCGCGCACACCCTCGGGCACGAGGGCGAGGGCCTCGTCGAGCCAGGCCTCCACCTGCTCGTCGACCGCCCGGTCGCTGCCCGCGGCGATGGCGCGGGCGCCGATGAGCGCGTCGGCGTGCGGCACGACGATCGTGACGACGAGCTCGACGTCCCGTCCTCTGGCGAGGAAGGCGGCGAGCTCGAGGGCGTCGCGACCGCGGTCGTTCGCGACGTAGCCGACGACGTAGCGGTCGGCGTGGGCGCCCGATGGCTCGGGTGCGGGGTCGACGGATGCGCGCGGCGCGCTGCTCCCGTTCACGGTGCTGTCGGACATGGGATCCTCCGTTCCGGCGCGCGTGGCGCCCCGCGTCCGCGGCGGCCGTGGAGGGACGGGGCGGGAGCCGGGAGCTCGACGGCCCCGTCCGCGGCGGGCGGGCGCGGTGCCGGAAACCTCGAATCAGGGGCTTCCGTTCTCGACGCTAGGCACGGCGCCTCCGAGTCTCCGGGGCGCGCGGCAACGATTGAGGGCACATTCGGCGGCGGTCCGGCCGGGCCGATGAGCATCGTCGACGAGGCGCCGGCGCCGTTCGCGCAGGCTTCTCGCATGCGACCTCGTTCGCTCGCACGCGACTTGTATCTATGATGGATGCATGACCTCGCCCACCGCCCCCGTCGCGCCGACCGCCGCCGAGCGCGCCTACGCCGACATCCGCGAGCGCATCATCTCCGGCGCCATCCCGGGCGGCTCCCTCGTGAGCGAGGGCGAGCTGGCCGGCGAGCTCGGGATCAGCCGCACGCCCGTGCGCGAGGCGTTCCTGCGCCTGCAGTCCGAGGGCTGGATGCAGCTCTACCCCAAGCGCGGCGCCCTCGTGCGCGAGATCTCGCCCGGCGAGGTGCGCGACGTGCTCGAGGCGAGGCTGCTCATCGAGCGCTGGGCGGCCGAGCGGCTCGAGGCCGCATCCGACGAGACCCTCGTGGCCCTGCGCGAGACGCTCGACGATCGCATCCTCGCCCAGCGCGAGGCGATCGCGAGCGGAGACCCGGATGCGTTCACCCGGGCCGACATCGCCTTCCACGTCGAGATCGTGCGGGCCGCCGGCAACGCGCTCCTGCTCGACACCTACTCCTCGCTCAGCGACCGGCAGCGCCGCATCTCGGCGGCCACGATCGCGGCGGACGCCGACCGGCAGCGCGCCGTGGTCGAGCAGCATGCGGGGCTGGCCGATGCGCTCGGCGCCCGCGCTCCCGGCCGCTTCGCCGAGCGCCTCGCCGAGCACCTCCACCGCACCCACGAAAGGCTCCTGCCGTGACGACGAGCACGCCTCCCGAATCCGCCGCGCCTGGATCGAGCGGAGCAGCCCTCGGCGGGGCAGCCCTCGGCGGGGCGGCCGGAGCTCCCCGAGCAGGCGCCCGCGTCCCCTCGTGGCTGCTCGCCGCCGCGACGGTATTCGCGATCGCCTGGTGCGGCAACCAGTTCACGCCCCTCCTGGTGATGTACCGCCTCGAGGGGCTCGCGCCGCTCGAGGTGAACATCCTGCTCGGCGTCTACGTGCTCGGGCTCGCCCCCGCGCTCATCCTGGGCGGCACGCTGAGCGACCTCATCGGCCGCCGGCCGCTGCTGCTGCCCGCCCCGGGCATCGCGATCGCCGCCGGCGTCTTCCTCGCGGCGGGGAGCGGCAGCATGGTGCTCCTCGGCATCGGCCGCGTGCTCTCGGGACTCGCGCTCGGGCTCGCGATGGCCGTCGGCACGAGCTGGGTGAAGGAGCTCTCGCAGGCGCCGCACGACCCGCTCGCCTCCCCCAAGGAGGGCGCGCGCCGCGCCTCGCTCGCGCTCACGGGCGGCTTCGCCCTGGGCGCGGCCGCGGCGGCGTCCCTGGCCCAGTTCGCCCCCATGCGCGAGTCGCTCCCCTACCTCGTGAACGTCGCGCTCACCGCGGTCGTCTGGCCCGCGCTCTTCCGCGTTCCCGAGACGGCCGGCGCGCGCGTGCTCGCCGCCCGCGCCGCGGCGTCCGGCGCCCTCACGGATGCCGACACCGGCGCCGTCGCCGTCATCCCCTCGTCGAAGGGGTTCCTGCGGGCGCTGCGCATCCCCTCGGCGCTCGACCCTCGCTTCCTGCTGCTCGTGCTGCCGATGGCCGCGTGGATCTTCGGCAGCTCGGCCGCCGCGTACGCGATCCTGCCGGTGCTGCTCATGCCGAGCGTGCCCGGGCTCGAGATCGGCTACTCGGGGCTCATGTGCCTCGTGGCGCTCGCGTTCGGCTTCACCGTGCAGCAGTTCGTGCGCCGCTTCGACCTGCCGCGCGTGCCCGGCGCGACCGTCTTCGGAATCGCGGCGACCATGCTCGGCATGCTCGCCTGCGCGTGGATCGCGGCGGAGCTCGGCGCCTCGCCGGACGTCTGGTGGCTCGCCTTCGGCGCCGCCGCGCTGCTCGGGGCGGGCTATGGGCTGCTGCTCGTGTCGGGGCTGGAACTGGTGCAGGAGATCGCCCCGGCCGCGGAGCTCGCCCGGCTCACGGCGGTCTTCTACGCGATCGCGTACGTGGGCTTCTTCGTGCCGGCCATCCTGTCGGCGCTGAACGCCTTCGTGCCGTATCCCGTGCTCTTCCTGGCGGGCGCCGTCATCGCCGCCGTCGCGGGCGCCGTCCTCGTCCTCTCCGCGCTGCGCTTCTCCCGCCCCCGCCCCTCGCGCTGAGCGCACCCGGCGGATGGTGCCCGGAATGGGCTCAAGGGCCGATACCGGGCACCCGGCGGATGGTCGGGAGGGCCGACGCACTCGATCACCGGACCTTCGCGCGGACGCCGACGCGCAGCCGGGAATCGCCCAACGCGGGCGCGACGGCGAAGCCAACGCGACTATTGCGCCGGCCTCCCCCAGCCGCCCGAGTTCGGCGATCACGGCGAACACCGGAGCACACGCCGAGCCGCAGACGCCGAGCAGCATCGACGCCGCCACCGACTCGGGCCCCAGGAACGCCGGCAGCAATCAGCCGCACCTGCCCGCGCCCGGATCGCCCAACCCGGGCGCGACGGCCGAGCCGCTGCAAATAGCGCCTCAGCCGCCCTCAGCGACCCGAGTTCGGCGATCGCGGCGCGGGTCCGGGCGGGCGCCGCGCACCCAAGGCCCAGCGAGGGCCGACGCTGCGGCCGAGGCAAGCCGCGGGAACGCCGGCGCCGTTCAGCCGCATCGGGCGGACTGCCCGGATCGCCCAACCCGGGCTCCATAGCCGAGCTGACGCGAATAGTGCGCCGGCCTCCCCCAGCCGCCCGAGTTCGGCGATCGCGGCCGACCCCGACCGCGCGACGGCGGTCGGCCGCTCAGCGCCGAGCGGCGAGGGCGTCGACAGGGGCACCGGCACGAGCACCGAGCACCGAGCACCGAGCGCCGCCACGCCCCGGGAAATGCTCGACGCCCCGACGGGCGCGGAGCCGTCGGGGCGTCGAAGGGGCGTGGTCACCGGCTCACGACTTCCGGATCGCACGTTCGCTCTTGCAGCGCGCTGCTGTGAAGGCCCTCACCACGGTGATGACTGCCCGCTGCACGAGCGAGATCGGGGGCCGTCCGCCGCCGACCCGGATGGGCCGGTCGACGGCGAGCGGCGCCGAGACGGCCCGGGCGCGCGAGGAGGCGCGGCGCTGGACGTCTCGGAGGCGGAGAGCGCCGCGCTCGTGGGCGCGGCGCTCCCGACCGACGAACGACTAGGCGTTCGCCTTGCGGATGGCGGCCTCGAGCACGTCGAGACCCTCGGTGAAGAGCTCCTCGGGCATGGTGAGCGCGGGGAGGAGGCGCACGACGTTGCCGTACGATCCGCAGCTGAGCAGCACGACGCCCTCGGCGAGGCCGGCGGCCACGATCTGCTTCGTGGCGGCGCCGTTCGCCTTCTTCGAGCCCTTCTCGACGAACTCGATGGCGATCATGCCGCCGCGACCGCGGACGTCGCCGATGATCGAGTCGGCGCCGAGCTCCTCCTGGAGCTTGCCGAGGCGCTCGCGGAAGATCGCCTCGAGACGCGAGGCCTTGGCGATGAGGCCCTCCTGCTCGATGGTCTCGAGCGAGGCGAGCGCCGCCGCGACCGCGACGGGGTTGCCGGCGTAGGTGCCGCCGAGGCCGCCGGGCTGGGGCGCGTCCATGATGTCGGCGCGGCCGACGACGGCCGAGAGCGGCATGCCTCCGGCGACGCCCTTGGCGACGGTGACGAGGTCGGGGACGATGCCCTCGATCTCCGAGGCGAACCAGGCGCCCGAGCGGGCGATGCCCGACTGGATCTCGTCGGCGATGAAGACGATGCCGTTGGCCTTCGCGTACTCGGCGAGCGCCGGCAGGAAGCCCTCGGCCGGGACGATGAAGCCGCCCTCGCCCTGGATGGGCTCGATGATGATCGCGGCGACGTTCTTGCCGCCGACCTGCGTCTCGATCTGCGAGATGGCGCGCTCGGCCGCCTCGGCGCCCGAGAGGCCGTCGCGGAAGGGGTAGCTCATGGGCGCGCGGTACACGTCGGGCGCGAAGGGGCCGAAGCCGTCCTTGTACGGCATGTTCTTCGCCGTGAGCGCCATCGTGAGGTTGGTGCGGCCGTGGAAGGAGTGGTCGAAGGCGACCACCGCGTCGCGGCCGGTGAACTTGCGGGCGATCTTGATCGCGTTCTCGACGGCCTCGGCGCCCGAGTTGAACAGGGCGACCTTCTTGTCGTGGTCGCCGGGCGTGATCTCGACGAGCTTCTCGGCGACGGCGACGTAGCCCTCGTAGGGGGTGATCGTGAAGCAGGTGTGCGTGAAGTGCTCGACCGAGTCCTTGACGGCCTGCACGACGCGGGGCGCGGACGCGCCGACCGTCGTCACGGCGATGCCTGCGGCGAAGTCGATGAGCTGGTTGCCGTCGACGTCGACGATGATGCCGCCGTCGAGGTCGGCGGCGAAGACCGGAACGGCCGACGAGACGCTCGCCGAGACGACCTTGCTGCGGCGCTCCTGGAGCGCCGTCGACTTGGGGCCGGGGAACGCCCCGGTCAGCTTGCGCTCCTGAGGAATGCGGAAGTCAGACATTCGCGACCTTTCTCTCTCGTTCCCGGCACGCCGGGGTTTCGTGGATGCGGGTGACCGCCGACCGCCGGAGCGGCCCGCATGCGACCGTCGGGCGTTCGCCCTGGCCTCCCGGGGCCGGCGCTGGCCCGGCGTGAAGGCGGTCGCACAGCACCTGCGGCTCCCGTGGGCGTCCGCGGCGCTGAAGCACGGACTGCGGACGCGGGAGGCTTCGCGGGGGGTGGGGCACTCGCCGCGGGGCCTCTCGCGTCGCGGTCTGCGGCCAGACTACGAGGTCCCGAACTCTTCTCGTCATGTGCACAGGAGCAAATTGACCCGATACTTCTCGTGCGCATGCACAAAGAAGGGCCTCTCGGCGCGCGCTGGCACCGAGAGGCCCTCCTTGGTGCGCCGCCGCGTCAGCGCGCGGCCGCCCCGGCGAGCACCGCCGCGCCCGCGCGCTCGGTCGCGAACTCGCCCGCGAGCCCCTCGCGCCATCCGGCATCCGTCTCGTCGAGGTGCGCCTCGACCCTCGCGAGGCCGTTCTCCAGGTCGGCGAGGAGGTCGCGCGCCGTCTCGATGCCGATCGAGAGCCGCACGAGGCCGGGCGTGATGCCGAGGCGGTCGTTCAGCTCGTCGCCGAACGGCAGGTGCGTGGAGGTGCCCGCGTGGAGCACCATCGAGCGCACGTCGCCGATGTGGGTCATGCGCGAGAACACCTCGAGCCGGTCGATCAGCAGCGCCGCCGAGGCGAGCCCGCCGCGCAGCGTGAAGGCGAAGACCGAGCCGGGTCGGCCGCCGAAGTCGCGCACGGCGATGTCGTGGCGGGCGTTGCTCTCGAGCCCGGCGTAGTCGACCGACTCGACGACGGCGAACTCCTCCAGCCGACGGGCGATGGCGAGCGTGTTGTCGAGGTGGCGCTCCATGCGCAGCGAGAGCGTCTCGATGCCCTGCTGCACGAAGAAGCCGTTGAGCGGCGAGAGCGAGGGGCCGAAGTCGTTGATGATCGTGCCGCGCAGGTACTGCTCGTAGGCGTGTCGGATGCCGAACTTCTCGTAGAACGAGGGCACGCCGGCGCCGCGGGGGCCGGTGATCTGCGGGTACTCGCGGCCCGCGTTCGCCCAGTCGAAGGTGCCGCCGTCGACGATGATGCCCGAGATTCCGGCGCCGTGGCCGGAGAGGAACTTCGTCGACGAGTGCACGACGATGTGCGCGCCGAACTCGAGCGGCCGGTGCACGTACGGGGTCGCGACGGTCGAGTCGACGATGAGCGGCAGGCCGTGGCGGGCGGCGACGCGGCCGACGACGGCGAGGTCGAGCACGTCGTTCTTCGGGTTGGGGATCGTCTCGGCGAAGATCGCCTTCGTCTGCGGCGTGATCGCGGCATCCCAGGCGGCCTCGTCATCGACGTCCCACACATAGTCGACGCCGATGTCGAAGCGCTCGAGGGTGCGGTCGAAGTTGATCTTGGTGCCGCCGTAGATGCTCGCGTTCGAGACGAAGCGCTCGCCCGGGCCGACGATGCCGAGGAGGGCGTGCGAGACGGCGGCCTGGCCGCTGGAGACGAGGATCGCCCCCGCGGCGCCCTCGAGCGAGGCGATCCGGCGCTCGGCGACCTGGTTGGTCGGGTTCAGGTGGCGGGAGTAGATGTGCCCGGCCTCGACGCCCGCGAAGCGGTCCCACTGCTGCTGGAACGAGTCGAAGACGAACCCGTTCGAGAGGTAGATGGGCGACACCCGCGCGCCGTACGTCTCCTCCTCGAACTCCCCCGCGCGCACCTGACGCGTGTCGAAGCCGTAGCCGTCCCAGTCGTAGTTGGGGGGCGTGACCTCGTGGTCGGGGATGCAGTGGGCTTCGTCGAGCGACATGGGGACACCTTCTGATCGTGGATGCGCGACGGCGCGCACCGCCTCGGTGGATGCCGTTCATTGAAACCGCTCGCCCGCGGCCATCGCATTCGGGCCGGTCACGGCGCGTAAGACGGGCCGTCACGGGGCGTAACGGCTGCTCGCCCCGCGGGACGCGACGATCCCGGGCGAACCGGCCGGCCCACCCATCTCCCGCGGAGCGAACACCCCGACCGGGCAGTGCATCTGCACCGTGCACGACGCACCCCCAGTGCGCCCGCACACATGACATCGGCTTACACTCGTCCCCATGGTCGCCACGGTCTCCTCCTTGCTCCGCACGCAGAAGCTCGGACTCCGGCTCGTCACGAGCGCGGCGCCCACGGAGCGACCCGTCGAGTGGGTCGCCGTGACCGAGCTGCTCGAGCCGCACCCGTTCCTCACCGGTCGGCAGATCGTGCTCACCACGGGGATGCGCCTGCGCGGCGCCCGCACCTGCCGAGCCTTCGTCAAGTCGGTCGCCAGCGCCGACTCGGCCGGCCTCGGCTTCGGCGTGGGCTTCAACCACGAGTCCGTGCCGCCGGCGATCATCGAGGCGGCCGATGAGATGGGCCTGCCGGTCTTCGAGGTGCCCTTCCGCACGCCCTTCGCCGCGATCGTCAAGACGGTCGCCGACGCCGCGACCGACGAGCGCTACGCCGCGCTCGCCATCCAGCAGCGCCAGCAGCAGCAGCTCGTGACGACGCTCATGAGCGACGCGGGCCTCGAGGGCCTGCTCGCTCGCGTGCACGACTACACGGGGGCGCACATCGCCGTCGTGCGGTACGGCGAGCTCGTGGCCGGCACGATCGACGTCGACGACCCGGCCGTCACCGGCTGGGACGCCCTGCCGGTGGCCGCGGGCCCCACGTCGCACGCGACGCTCCACGTGTCGAAGCCGCACTCGAACGCCTCGCTCATCTCCTACGCGCGCTCGCTCATCAGCCTCCACCTCGAGCAGGACCGCCGGCAGATGCAGCAGGCGCGCGAGTCGGCCGGGCTCGTGCTGAGCGATCTCATCCGCGGACGGCTGGCGGCCGAGGAGGCCGAGCTGCGGCTGGGCGCCATCGGCGTGCGCTCGCAGGGCCGCGCGCGCGTGCTCATCCTGCACGCGACGGGCGGGCGCTCGGGCGAGCTCGCCGCACTCCCCCTCCCCTCGCTCATCAACGGGGCCGCGTCGGGCATGGTCGACGGCCAGCTCGTGGTGCTCCTGTCGTCGCGCGTGGACGCGCGCGCGGCGAGCGACGCGCTGCTCGCGCTCGCGCGATCGGCCGGCATCCAGGGACAGATCGGCATCGGCGACGCCTACCCGATCTCGCTCGCGCTGCGCTGGAGCTACTTCGAGGCGCGCGACGCCATGCAGCACCTCGGCCGCGACCGCGACGTCGCCGAGTCGACCCGCCTGTCCATCGCGTCCCTCCTGCTCACGAGCCGCGACGTGCCCGTCGCCGAGCTCGCCGACGAGATCCTCGCCCCGCTCGACAAGCACGACCGGGAGCACGGCTCGCAGCTCGTGCAGACCCTCGACGTGTGGCTCACGAAGTCGGGGGCGGCGGCGGTCGTCGCGGCCGAGCTCGGCACGCACCGCAACACGGTGCGCTACCGCCTCGACCAGATCGCCCAGCTCACCGGTCTCGACCCGCGCATCACGGGCGACGCCGTGCAGCTGTGGCTCGCGCGCGCCGCCCGCCGCCTCATCTCCGGCAGCTCGGGCGCCTGAGCCTGCCCCGTCGGCGCTACTTGAGCCCCGATCGCACGAACGCGTCGACGACGTAGCGCTGTAGGAAGACGTAGACGAGCAGCACGGGGATGCAGGCGAGGCCGGCGGCCGCCATCGTCGCTCCCCAGTTGTCGCCCTCGGCGCTCAGGAAGCTGCGCACGCCGACCTGGATGAGCGCCGAGCCCTGCCGCATGACCAGCGCGGGCCACAGGTACTCGTTCCAGGCCGAGATGAACGCCATGATGCCGAGGGCCGCGAGCGCGGGCCGCATGTTCGGTACGACGACCGTCCACAGCGTCGCCCAGCTCGAGCGCCCGTCGAGGTGCGCGGCCTCCAGCAGCTCGCGCGGGAAGGCGCGCATGTGCTGCACCATGAGCAGCACGGCGAAGGCGCCCGCGAGCTGCGGGACGATGACTCCGCCGACCGTCCCGAGCAGCCCCATCTGCGACACGAGCAGGTAGTTCGGGATCATCGTCACCTGGAACGGCACGAGCCATGAGCCGATGAAGAGGAACATGAGCGCCTTGCGGCCCGCGAAGTCCCACACGGCGAACCCGTAGGCGGCGAGGAGGGCGACGAGGAGCTGCGCGGCGGCGAGGGCGAGCGCCATGCCGAACGTGCTGAGCAGCATGCCGCCGATGGGGATCGTCTGCCAGACGTACGCGAAGCCGTCGAAGCTGATGGGCCAGGGGACGATGCTCTGGGAGTAGGCGTCCTCGGGTGCGCGCAGCGCCGTCGCGAACATCCAGTACACGGGGAACATGCTGAACAGGGCGAGCGCCGCGAGCACGACGTGCCCCGTGATCGCGCCGAGGCGTGTGCGCGAGCCGACCGCGACCTCCTCGGCGGAGGCGCGGATGCGGTTGACGGCTCCGGCGGCCGGGCTCGGCGCCGGCACGGTGACGAATGCCATGGTCGGGTCCTCTCAGTTGTCGTAGAAGCTCAGCCGCTCTTGCAGCTCGAGGACGATGAACGCGATGATCCCGAAGCCGATGAAGAAGACGACGCCGGCGGCGGCGGACATGCCCACCTCGAAGTTCTGGAAGCCGAACTGGTAGAGGAGGTAGTAGATGTTCGTCGTCGAGTCGGTCGGCCCGCCCTGGGTGAGCAGGTCGATCATCGGGTAGGTCCACTGCGCCGCGAGCAGGATCGTCATGAGCGCGAGGAACACGATCGTGGGCGAGAGCAGCGGGAGCGTGATGCGCCGCGTGATCGCACCCCGGCCGGCGCCGTCGAGCGAGGCGGCCTGGGAGTAGTCGGGGCTGATGCCGGCGAATCCGGCGGCGACGACGAGCACGCCGAAGCCGAGCATCTGCCAGCCGACGATGACGACGATCGCCCAGATCGCGAGGTGCGCGTCGCGGAAGACGTCGGGCATGTCGACGCCGAGCGCCGCCATGACGGCGTGGATCGCGCCGTGCTCGGCGAAGAGCCAGCGCCATACGGCGCCCGTCGCGACGGGGGTGATGAGGAAGGGCACGAAGACGAGCGCCTGGTAGACCGTGCGCGCCCGCCCCCGCACCTGCCGCGAGACGAGCGCGACGGCGATGGGCAGCACGAGCGAGAAGACGAGGAAGGCGAGGATGTAGACGATCGTGTTGCCGACGGCCGTCTGCAGCTCGGGCAGGGCGAGCACCTTGGCGTAGTTGTCGAGGCCGACGAACGTCTTGGGGCTGGTCGGCAGCAGGTTCCACTTGTAGAACGAGAGGCCGAGGGTCTGCGCGAGCGGGCTGTAGGTCCAGGTGATCAGCAGGGCGACGCCCGGCAGCACGTAGAGGTAGGGCACGACGGCCGCGGGGCGGAATCGGCGGCGTCGCGCCGGTTCCGCCGTGGCCGCCGCGGGCGCCGGGACGGGCGCGGTGACGGTGACGAACATGGATGCCGCGAGTCGGTCCTACGCCCGCGCGGAGGCGTTCGCGGCGGCGAGCTGCTCCTCGGCGCTCAGCTCCATGAAGCGCTGCAGCGTCTCGGCGGTCATCTCGTAGACCGTCGGGTACTGGCCGATCGGCACGACGGAGTGCAGCACGCGGTCGCCGTACACGTGCACGAGGTTGTACGACTGGCCGCCGTCCTGACCGCGGGCGCCGGGGGCGACGACGTTGAGGTCCTGCGTGTAGCAGGTGGCCGAGGCGACGGAGACGGGCACGCCGGCGAAGGTGCTGTGCGTCGAGTAGTGCAGGTGACCGCCGAGGATGCCGCGCACGTCGGTGCCCTCGATGACCTCGGCGAGGCGGTGCTGGTCGCGCAGCTCGACGAGGGCGATGAGGCCGAGCGGGCTCGGCACGGGCGGGTGGTGGAGCGCGATGAGGGTGCCGTCCGGGGCGGGCGTCGCGAGCTCGGCGGCGAGCCACGCCAGCTGCTCGTCGCTGATCTCCCCGTGGTGCTGTCCGGGGACGGTGGAGTCGAGGGCGATGATGCGCAGGCCGTTCACGTCGAAGACGCGGTCGACGGGCTCGGCCTGGTCGGCCTCCTCGTCGAGGAGGCCGCGGCGGAAGGCGACGCGCTCGTCGTGGTTGCCCATGACCCAGATCACCTGCGCGCCGAGCGCCTCGGCGGCCGGCTCGACGAGTTCGCGCAGGCGGCGGTACGCGTCGGGGCGGCCCGTGTCGGCGAGGTCGCCTGTGAAGACGATCGCCTCGGGTCGCGCGTTCGACTTCGCGAAGCCCTCGAAGAGCTCGGCGAGGTTGGCGTCGGAGTCGATGCGCTCGTGCAGGAGGTCGCCATCGGCGACGAAGTGCGTGTCGGAGACGTGGAGGATGAAGTGCTCGGGGGCGCCGAACTGGGGTGCGGTGGTCATGATGCTCCTTCTCGTGGGGATGCGGTCGCTCGATCGGATGCGGTGGGGGCGGGGAGACGGCGGCGCGGGACGGCGGGCGGCGGGCGAGGCGTTCGTCGCCGCCCCCGGGTCACGCCGCCAGCGAGGCGGCGAGCCGGTCGAGGTCGGCGTCGGCGAGGCCCTGGGCGACGAGGTAGCCGCGCATCGAGCCGTGCTCGCGGTCGATGCGCTCGAGCAGGCGGGTCAGCACGGGCGCCGGGCTCGCCGTGACGAGCTCGACGACCGCCGGGGTGAGCTCGGCGCCCCGGCCGGTCAGGCCGGCGAGCATGGCGTCGGCCCATTCGCCGCGCAGGTTGGCCTCGGTCGCCGCGTAGTCGGCGACGACGTCCTCCCGCTCGACGCCGGCGGCGGCGAGCGCGAAGGCGATCACGAGGCCCGTGCGGTCCTTCCCGGCGGTGCAGTGCACGAGCACGGCCTCGTCCTCGCCGGCATCCGCGATGACCTTGATCGCGGCGGCGAGCCGGTCGCCGCGCTCGTCGACCATGTGGTGGTAGACGGGCTCGAGACCGGCCTCGAGACGCAGCTGTTCGGCGGGTGCCGCCTCGTCGAACACGGGCAGCTCGTGCACCCGCACGTCGAGCCCGTCGAGGCGGCTCGGCGCCGCCTTCCGCTCGCTCTCCCCGCGCAGGTCGACGACGTGGGCGATGCCGAGCTCGGCGAGCCGGGCGCGTCCCGCATCGTCGAGCCGGTGGAGCGCGTCGGAGCGGAAGAGGCGCCCCCATCGGCCGCTGCCCTCGCCCAGTCGGTAGCCGCCGGTGTCCCGGAGGTTGTGGATGCCGGGCAGCTCGTGCCGGCGAGCGCGGGGCTCGGCGACGACGGCCGGGTCGACGGCGGTCACTTGATGAGCTCCTGGGCTCGACCCGCCGCCTCGGGCATCGCGACCGCGGGGTCGGCGCCGTAGTAGATCGAGTTCTCGATCGCGGTGGCGAGCACCTGGTCGACCTGCGCGTAGCTGTCGCCCGGGTAGGAGACCCACGGCTGCAGCGAGTCCAGCTGGGCGAGGTTGGGCTCGACGAGCGGGTTGGCCTGCACCCAGTCGTGGAGCGGGCCGCCGGGCGCCGTCATCGAGCTGCGCAGCGGCAGGTAGCCGATGCCGGTCGAGATCTGCGCGTAGGCGTCGGGGCTCGTCATCCACTTCATGAGCTCCCACGCGGCGGCCTGCTTGGCCGGGTCCTTCGCGAACATGGCGAGGAACGAGCCGGAGTTCGTCGGCACGACGGGCTGCGAGCCGAACGCGGGGAGCGTGCGGGCGCCGAGCGTCCAGCCGTTGCCGGCGGCCCCCTTCATGAACGCGCCCTGCAGCGCCGAGGTGTTGACGTGGATGGCGGTCCTGCCCTGCGCGAACGCCTCGTACATGGCCGTGCCGGCCTGGTTCGCCAAGATGCCCTGGTCGTACATGCTCCGGAACGTCCGCACCGTGTCGACCGCCTGGGGGGAGCCGAACTCGATCGTGCTCCGGTCGTCGCTGAGCGGCGCGGCGCCGTCGGAGCGGAAGAGCCCCTGCATGCACCAGCTGCCGCCGGCGACGGTGCAGGTGACGCTCAGCGAGGGCGCGCCGGTGGTCTGCGTGACCTGCGCGGCGACCTTGGCGACGGCGTCCCAGGTGGAGAGGTCGACGGTCTTCGGGTCGATGCCGGCCTGCTGCAGCATCGTCTCGTTGACCCACAGGACGGGCGTCGAGAACACGTAGGGCAGGCCGTAGGTGGCGCCGGCCCAGTCGGCGAGCACCTTGGCGCGCTCGTGGTACGGGTACTGCCCGCCGAACTCCTCGGCGAGTCCCTGCTCGCCGACGAGGCTCGTGAGGTTCTGCGCCCCGAGCGTCGTGGCGGCGAAGTCGAGCTCGTTGAAGGTGAGCTGGGCGACATCGGGGGCGCTGCCCGCGAGGAGCTGCTGCTGCACGCTCGCGGCCGTGCCGGTGGACGAGTCGCTCGGCTGGGTCTTGACGGTGATGTTCGGGTGCGCGGCCATGAAGCCGTCGACGAGGCCCATGATCGTGTCCGACCAGATGCCCGCGTTGGCGAGGTTGTAGGACTCGAAGGTGATCTCGACCTTCTGGTCTGCCGGGAGGGTCTGGAGGGTGCCGTTCGCGGATGCGGCCGCGGGTCCGGTCATGGTGGAGCAGGCGCTGAGCGCGAGGCCGAGCGCCGCGACGGCGACGAGGGCGACGCCGCGGAGGCTGTTCTTCATTCGGTGTCTCTCTGCGTGTGGGGACGGGAGGGGTCGGGGAGCGCGGGTC
>Ga0153917_1000601_pt1 | contig 21090 bp, 21 predicted proteins | sample TSFL001MetaG_FD_104695 | JGI IMG/M metagenome (GOLD analysis project Ga0153917, IMG submission 104695) | Attine ant fungus gardens microbial communities from Florida, USA - TSFL001 MetaG | ecosystem: Host-associated > Fungi > Mycelium > Unclassified | place: USA: Florida, Paynes Creek Historic... | reverse complement strand
TGAGTACTTCGGGAGCGAGAGCGGCCCGACCGGCGAAACCCGACCGGGGAGCGTATTCGTGGGCGATGCGCAGGTGGTCGTCTTCCCTGTCCCTACCGTGCTGAACACCTTCACGTGGGTCACTTCGACGCCTGTTCTCTCGCTCCTCAACCGCAAGCTGGCCCGGTCAGGACAGGCGCCGGTGCATGCCTCTTCAGTGGACGATGGCGAAGCTCACGTGACGGCGACAGCGGGCTGGGCAGTCAACGAGGTGTTCGGCTGGTCCTCCGCGCAGACCCAGCGAAAGGATGAGACCACCGAGCTCGCGAAGCGCGTCGCCGCCGACTTCCTGCCGGAAGGCGATGAGTTCGAGACGTTCAGGACGAAGCTCGAACGTGATCTGGCCGTCATATCGGACACCGACCTCAGCATCAACCTGCAGCACGGCACGGACGTCATCCCCCGCGTCTCGCTCGACGAGAACAGGCAGGTCAGGCGAGGAATGCTCTTCTTCGCCGAGTATCTGCCCGCGGAGACGCTGCTCGCCGCAGTGCTGACGTTCCCCGACCACGACACTCTCGAGATGTTCCAGATGGTGTGTCAAGAATTCCCCGTCATGCGCCTCGGGGGCGACCAGTCCATCGGCAAGGGCGTCGTATGGCTGAGATGCGAGGCCGCGTCGAGCGCCGGCGAGCTCGCCTACGACGAGGAGGGCGCGGAAGATGCCGCAGCGTGATCAGGGACTCGCTCTCATTGCGGCCCGGGTGCTGCCCGCACCGGAGGAGGGGAACGCTCGTGAGATCCGCACGCGCCTGAAGAACCTTCCCATGCTTCTGCACCGGACTGGCCTGGCTTCGACCCTCGCATTCCTCTACTCGCGTTCGGGGAACGACAACCAGGCACTGGCGTCAGCGTACGAGGCCGTCTACCGGGCCGTGTGGATCGTGATCGAGGACACCGGCGTCGAAGGCGCGTCCGTGGCGGCGGCAGGCAATGTGAGTCAGCAGTTCACCTGGCTCGGGAGCCTGCCCTCGAGCGACTACGGAAGGCTCTCGCTCAGAGTGATCGACGTGGCGCTCTGGATCAAGCGCCTGAGCGCCGCGCAGGCTTTCGACGATGCGGATGACGAATGACCCCCGTGCCGGCGCTCCCACCGTTCTCCCAGCGTCTCGAGCGCAATGGGGCGAACATCAGGCTGATCAATCCACGCGCCGCATCGGCGAGGACTGCGAACGGGAACATCATCTTCCGTCGGCTCGCGCTGGGGATTCCGGAGGACATGCTCGGAGACCTCAACAAGGAGAACATTCACGCCGTTCAAACCTGGGCTGTCCACTCGAACCTCGGCCAAAACGATTCGGGCGCCCTGTCAGCGGCGAGCGCGCGCCGTGCGCGAGCGGCTGCTGCGCATCTCGCGGAGTTGCCCGGCATTCAAGAATCGACCGTGGCCGACATCGTCTTCGAGACGGGAGCGATCATCGGCACGGGCGATGTGTCGTCGATCCTGGATGCGGGCATGACGCTGCACGGCACATTCGGCTGGCCGATCGTGCCGGCGAGCACCATCAAGGGGCTCGTCCGGCACTGGGCCGTCGACCACTGGCTGAAAGAGAACCCCGGAAAGCAGAACGAGGCGCTCATCGACGACCTCCTCGGCGTGCCCACACGGGCTCGACCGCACGGCGTCGACCCCGTCGAGCCGGACTCTGCCCAGAGCGAGGGGCGTCTGGGCACGATCACCTTCTTCGACGCCGTTCCCGCGGTCCCCGAGGCCGGGGGCTCGCCCGCCGTCAAGGTCGTCGAAGACGTGTTGACTCCGCACTACCAGAAATACTATGCCGCGCACAGCCTCGGCCTGGAGGGCGGCCCGACCGTCTTCCCTTCGGGAGTCGAACCCCCCATTCCCGTGGCCACGCTCGTGCTGAAGCCGGGAGCCCGGTTCACGGTCTCCTTCGTCGCGCGGAAGCGTGCCGACGGAGAGTCGCAGCACGACACCTCGATCGTTCGTGACTGGCTTGAAAAGGCGCTCTACGAACTCGGGATAGGCGCCAAGACGGCGGCGGGCTACGGATACGGTCGACTCGAAGCGGCTCGCTCCTAGGCGGGGAAGAGGCACCTGCTTTGCGCAAAGTACATGTCATCACGGTCGGATTGTCGATCCTGGACAGTCTCGAGGAGGTCTCGGCGAACCTGCGCAACGGCGCTCCCCGCTGGAGCAGAAGAGGCGCCGCGAACGCGCTGATCGTGAGAACGAACGATGCCCCCGTCCCCGAACTCGTGGGAAGGGCTCGCGATGGGGAGGCGCTGGGATCGGACGCGCTGCGTCGGATCAGCGAGGGCTCGGGCTCCGCGACGGCGCGTCGTCTCGGCGCGTTCATGGATGAACTGCACAGGGGCGGTGACGAAGGCGATTGGGCTCTCTGCCGGATCAGCGCGGAGCTCGACGGATTCGTTCGACAGACCCGCGACGACCTCGAACCCCACGGTCTCGATGGCGCAGCGCTTCATGACGATGACTCCGTGGTCTTCGTCATGTCCAACACGGAGATCGGAAAGTACGCCGGGTTCTGGAACATCGGGTTGCACACTGGCGGTGACTTCGACCGAGTTCATATCGTATCGCTTGCCAACCTGCCGGCATCGGGCGGCATCCAGTCGGGTCACGTCTACGGGCTGGTCCTGGACGACCTCACGGAATCCTCGATCCCAGAGTTCGTGCGCGAGCTCGGGAGATTCGGCCGGTTGTTCTCCCTGGCCTTGTCCGGGGATGAGGTGGAAGTCGTCATGCACCTCTCGGGAGGGCTCAAGGCGGCGCTGCCGTATTTCCTCGCGCTCGGAGAATGGCTGCGTTATCGGCACGCGGGGGGAGCCGTGCTGCGAGTGAGCGCATGGGCGCGGCACGAGCTGTCGAACAAGTCGGTCCCCCTGCCGATTCGCTTCATCCACGTGTCGGACAGCGAGCGCGATTTCCTCATCGCGCTCAAGAGGGCGGTCAATGCCGCGCGTAAGAAGGAGGTCGATTCGAAGACTCTTCGCGAGGCGCTCGACTCGAGTGAGATGAAGGACGGCTTCATGCCGCTCGAGGGGTACGCCTATACGATCTCCCTCGGCGGGCGCCGGGGCGAGGCGACATACTCGATCACCGACATCGGGTCGGGTCTCGCCGAATACTGCGACGGCTGAGCGAGATGCGCGAGGAGCACAGATTCGATGCGGATGCCGTCGTGAGGGCTGAAGATCTCATGGCCGGCGCGGTCCATCGTAGTGAGCGCCGAGGAGATTCGCTCGTCAACGACAGCACGGCGAGGCTCGACGTTTTCGTCAAGGCGTATGAATTTCCGGTCAGTGGTGTCGATGGCGGATTGTATCGTCTGACTCTCGAGGATCTGATCGACCCCCCTCGCGGCATCGGGGGGAAGGGCGTGCTCGGTGCCGTGTACGTGACGCTCCTCATCGAGGAGTTCGCGCGACGATTGACCGAGGCGAGTCATCGGAACCTGTTGCGTGCGCTGCAGGCTCCCGGAGTGCTCGTTCAGGTCTGCTCGCGGGACACCGCCGGCGACCCGCGGGTTCCTGAACGGCAGATCGTGATGTGGCGGCGTTGCGTCGTCGTCGCGGTCGCCGTGCTCGAGGCCGTCAAGATGAAGATCGAACAGGGGCTCGAGCGACGAGATCGGCTCCTCACCTCATACTGGCGGCTCTATCTCCTTCTGCTCTGGCCGGTCGGCGCCCAATCCGTCGAGGTTCGAGACGAGAAGGCTCTGCCTCGCACGATCGAGGAGCGCCTGCTGTCGTTGAAGAGCTGGACCGAGGTCTTCGGCATCGAGGTCACCAGCAACTCGGGGTTGACTGCGGCCGGGGAAAGCTATGCGGGCTACCTCGACGAATCGTTTCGGTTCATGGTCGACGCGGTGCTCTCCTACCAGGAGTACGAGGCTCTTCGGCGCACCGAGCCCAAATCGCTCGAGCTCATCGCGTCGTGCTTGGTCATGGACGCCGACAGCGTGTGGCAAGCCGTACCGAAGACGAAAGACGGGCGCATGCGGTTCACCCGCGCATCGCGTGTCTCGCGCGAGCAGGGAGGGCGGGTCTCGGAGAGCGCCCTCGTACTCCTGGAATCGTTCTTCCTGCCGCGCTTCGAGCTCAGGACGCCGGTGCTCGCCGCGCTCTCGCATCGCCGTGGTGACACGAGAGGGCTCACCGGGCTCGTTTTCGCGCTCCCCCTCCTCACCGTCTCCTTGGTTTGCGGGCTCATCGCCTTTGCCGGGTTCGTGTGGGCGCCAACGGAAGGAATCGAGCTGCCTCTCGAGCCGAACGACTCGGTTTCCGCGGGGGCTTCGCGTTGGTGGGCCCTTGCCTCCTTCGCCTCGGTGGGGTGCGCCGCTATCGCTGCGATGATCGTGCCGAAGCCGGTGCAGTTGGTGCTCATGCTCCGGATCCCGGCGTCGGCGTTCATCGGAGTCGCAGTGCTCGTGACGATCTCGGCGCAGTGGTGGTCGAAGGCGATCTCGGCGACGAGCGGCCTGAACTGGGCCAGCGGATCAATGGTGGTCCTCTGCTTCCTCGGCGTCGCCTTCTGGTACCTCTACTCCGAGGTGAGCGGTCACGAGGTGCGCCCCGGGAAGACGGCGGTGCGCCGGTCGCTGATCGTGCTGCTCATCTCGCTGGCGGAGACCGTCGTGCTGCTCCTCGCGGCGTTCCCCACTGTGTTCAGCGTGTTCGCCGAACTTCCCGGTCAAGACGCGTCGCAGTGTCCGGGGCCTGCGTTCATCGACTGCGTCATGGGAGGAGATCCTCCCCGCCGCTTCTTCTTGATTCTCGTGCCGAGTGCGTTCGTCGTCGTGCTCGGCCTGTTCTCGCAAATCCTCTGGGATGAGAAGGCGATCACCGCCCCTCTCGCCCACACGAGCTGGAGGCGTTCCGCATGACCTGGCATCCGATCGAACTCGAAGTGGCGACCCCGTTGTTCTCCGAAGGGAAACGAGATTCCGGCGCCGACGTGCGGATCAGCTCGATCCGCGGTCAGCTGCGCTTCTGGATCAGAGCCCTCGTCGGCGCCGTCGTCGGCGACGATCCTGTGCTCGTGGGGCGCGTCGAGAGCGAGATCATGGGCGCAGCCCATACCGAGGGCTCTCGCTACGGCACGTCGAAGATCGCATTGCGCATGCTCAAACCGGTATACATGAGTGATGGGTCGGCCCCCATCGCCGGCGCGAGCCACGATGATGCACGATTCGTCAAGAGCGTGAAGGAGACCGGCCCCAATAAGAAGGAGTTCTTCCCGCTCGCATACCTGGCAGGTCTTGGCCTCACGGAACTTGACGAGAAAACGTTCAAATTGACCCGCCAGTTCGTGCGAGTCGGGGCGAAATGCGAGCTGGGCGTACGTCACAACGGCTGCTCGGCGCCCGCATGGCGGGTGTTCGTCGCCGCCTTGCGCCTGTTCCTCTACGCGGGCGGGATCGGCTCTCGGGCGAGAAAGGGATTCGGGTCGGTTCGGGTGCTCGCCTCGGACATCGACGAGCTTCTCCCGGCGCGCAACTCCGGAGCCTTCGTCCGCGATGCCCTGCTCAACCCGGCCCAGCAGTTCGGAGGCCTCGCCTCCGACATCGCGGAGATTCTCGAGCGCAGCGAAACAGACTTCCGGGGCGCACCCGAGCACGGTTCACGAATGCCCGTCCTGGGCCGCGGGGTGCGAGCAGACCTGGTCGGTCCTCCAAGAACGACCAGATTCGGAAACAAGTGGACTCAGGCGCTCAAGGAAGTGGGCAGGGACTACCGGCTCTTCCGGGCGGATCAGGACGCGCCCACGGCAAACTACTTTCCTCAGCGAAAGTCCCAGGAATGGCTGAATGCGCTCAACGGACGGAGCAACCACGCGCCCATCGCCGCCCTGGGGCTGCCGATCGTCTACAAGCCGGATCGAATCTTGAACCTCAGGCGGAACGGGGCGGAGCTCCGCTGGCCCTCACCGCTGCACGTGCATCTGATCACCGGCGCGACCGGTCCAACCATCAGTGTGCTGTCGTTCGTCTTTCAGGTGAAGTTCCCCATCAATGACGGGTACGGCAGGGATATGAGTCTCGCGAGCAGAAGAAACTTCAATGTCGTGGAGCACTCAGCAACTGTCACCGGCGACCTGGAGGGCATGACGGACGCGTGGTTCGCAACCCTGCACGGAACTCCCACGTCAAGGCCGTCGCTGTGATGGAGGCCGCGCCGATGACATCTGTCGACGAGGCGCTCAGCATGCAGGCTCAACCCGATGTGGAATCGGAGCCGCGCTCCAGCGGCCCTGCGGCGTCGGTTCCTCTGCTCGAGCACGAGGGCTCGTCACCGCTCGAGAGCCGCCCGACGAGGCTCGGATCTCCGTGGTTCGACGGGCTTCGACGGTATCTGCTCGTCTTCTCCGGACATCGGGCCTTTCCTGATCCCGGGCAACTGCACGCCGCGGTCGGAAGACTGCTCGACGACCTCCCCGCGCCGGAGCGTGCGAACGCCTTGCAGCTCTCCCCGCATTCCGCTGCGGCCAAGCCCTGGTCGGCGTGGTGGCATCCGTTCGACGGGGGCGGTGAGCTCGAGATCGGGGGAGTGGGCGACGCGCTCGGCGTGCGACTCGTGCACCGGTTGGGCGCGAATCCTCGCCTCCGCCTCGGGAACGCGCAGTTGAGCTTCCTGGCCTGGCCTGGCGAGCCGAGCGAGACCCTCGAATGGGCCGAGGCGCTCGCGCCGATCGGGGCGAGGTCGGCGCGAGTGCGCTTCACGACGCCGACCATGCTGCGCACCGGCGGCCAGGCGACCCCGTGGATGGATCCGAGCTCGCTCATGAGCTCGCTCACCGCCAGGTGGCAGGCGTTCGCCCCGGAAGACACGCTCCTGCCGTCGACCGCGGTCCGGGAGCGCGCGACGCTGCGCGTGCGCGACGTCACGGGAACCACGGAGCGCGTGCGACTCCCGCACTCGGGCCGCTCCTCAGAGCCGGCGTTCGTCGGCGAGATCATCTATGCGGGTGACGATGCCGAGACGTTCGCGCGCTTCGCGTCGCTGCTGCGCATGGCCGAGTTCCTCGGCGCCGGCGCGCGCACGCAGTACGGGCTCGGGCGGGTGCGCGTGGAATTCGCGTAGACGGGAGCGGCGTCCGCCCTCGGCTCCGACGAACGTGGAGACGCTCCGATATCCGGACGCGGCATCCCCGGATCCGCGGTCTCCGTCCGGCACGGTCCATCCTCGAACCAGCAGCGAGTCTGTTCGGGTCACGACCGTTCCGGAGGAGAACCGCCATGAGCACGTACGACGCCCCGACGACCGAGCAGATGGACCGCCCCGAGCCGACCATCGTGAACTACTACGAGGAGCTCAGCCTCCCGGCCGACTCCACGTTCGCGCAGCTCGTCGACGCCCTTGACGACCAGCGCCGCAACTGGCTCTCGCGCTCCAAGCGCTCGGGCAGCAACGGCGAGCAGGCCCGGCGCATGCTCGCCCTGTGCGACGAGGCGCTCGAGGAGTTCTCGAGCGAGACGGCCCGCGAGGACTACGACCTCCGCCTCCGCCGCAGCCGGGCGCGGCAGACCGAGGACGAGCAGCCCGCGCAGATCGACTGGCTCGGGCGCGCGTGGAACTACTACTTCCTCCACGACGACGGCGCCGGGCGAGTGGCCGCTCGCTACGCGCGGGAGGCGGAGCCCAAGAACCCGCTGGTCTACGTCGTCTCGGCCTGGATGCACATCCTCAGCGCGAACGCCAACGGCCGTCTGACGAAGGGCGTCGACGACACCGAGATCAAGCAGGCCAAGCACGACGCCGACGAGGCCTTCGTGCTCGACGAGCTCGGCACCGACACCGTCGACGTGCACCACGTGCGCGGCTTCGTCTACTACCTGCTCGGCAATGCAGAGCAGGCCGTCAACAGCTACGAGCGCGCGCTCCGAGCGGCCACCGACTACGAGAAGCCTGAGCTCTTCGCCCGCAAGTCGTGGGCGCACGAGGCCCTCGCCGCAGGCTCGCCGAAGGGCTCCGCTGAGCGCGACGCCGAGAACAACCGCATGCTGGAGAGCACGCTCAGCGGCCTCAGCATCAAGGTCGACGTCTCCGTGCAGGTCGTCGGCTGGCTCACCGAGGCTACGGCGCGGGCCATCACGTACATCGCCGAGGGCAAGCGCGACGCCCAGGCCGTCCTCGGCGAGTACCGCCGCGTCCAGGGCAAGCTCCAGCAGGCGGCCATCGTCGACACGGCCCGCAGCCAGCTCCTCGCCTACGTGCAGGAGAACATCACACGCCTCGAGCAGCGGATCGCCGTCGAGGAGCAGATCGCGGCGACCGAGGCCCGCATGCGCGAGCTCTCGGCGATCGAGGATTCGAAGGGCCCGTGCCCGTCCATCCCGTTCATCTCGGGGATCATCGGCCTCGTGGTGCTCTTCGCCGGGTTCGGGCTCCGCGACCTCTGGCTCATCCCGGTCATCGGCCTCGTCATCCTCGCCGTCGCGGGCTTCCGCATCTACCGTCGGGTCCAGTGGACCGGTCAGAGGAACGCGTACACGACCGCTCAGGAACAGCTCGGCGAGGCGCGAGGGAGCCTGCCCAAGCTGAACCAGCGACGGCAATCGCTCGCCAATCCGTCGGCGTTCGCGTTCCGTCTCGCCTAGCGTCCCATGCTCGCCGTCGCAGAGCAGGTGCGGGTGTCCGCGCACGCCATCCCCTTCATCGGCCGCGCCAACCTCTGGATCGAGGACTCCGTCGTCGACGGAACGTCGATCGAGTTCACGCAGTGGCTCATGCAGCAGGCGGTCGCGGGCACGCATCCCGGGCAGATCGAGCTCACCGTGTTCGACGACCAGCTCACGGGGCTCGCGGCCCCCTTCATGGGGCTCAACGCGGGCGGGGAGAAGCTGCTCCGCTCGATCCACGACACCCGTGAGCTCGCCGAGTTCCTCGCCCACCTGCGCGACCACGTGCACGGCGTCAACGCCGTCATGCAGGGCCGGTCGCCGTCGCTCGTCGACTTCCGCGCGGCGATCGGCCATCCGGTCGAGTCGTTCAAGCTCGTCGTGCTGGCGACCGACATCTCGCAGCTCGGAGACGCCGAGCAGAACGCGCTGAGCGTGCTGCTCCGCTCCGGGCCTCGAGCCGGCGTCTCGTTCGTCATCCACTCCTCCGCGATGGACGTCGAATGGATGCGGGACATGTGCCGCGCGTACTCGATCCGACGCGGCGAACTGCGCGACGGCGACGGGCCCGTGGCGCTCGCGCCCCCGGCGCCCGCCGCTCCCGAGCTCATCGCGACCTCGGCCGAGGTCGCCGCCCGGCTCGCATCCACGAGCATCGCCTCCGTCCCCTTCTCAGCCGTGCAGCCGCTCGGCGCGACCTGGACGGCGTCGAGCGGCGACGGCATCACCTTCGCGATCGGCCGCTTCGGACGCGACGTCGTCGAGATCACCCTCGGCGACGAGGTCAACCAGCGGCACAACATGCTCGTCACGGGCGCCGTCGGTCAGGGCAAGTCGAACACGCTCTCGCTCATGATCCACGGCCTGTGCGAGCGGTACTCGCCCGCCGAGCTCGAGCTCTACCTCCTCGACTTCAAGGAGGGCGTCACACTGCAGCCGTTCTTCGACGCGGCGAGCGGCGAGTACCTGCCGCACGCGACGGTGCTCGGCCTCGAAGCAGACCGCGAGTTCGGGCTCAGCGTGCTGCGCGACCTGCACCGGCGCTACCGGGAGCGGATGCGGACGTTCAAGCGCAGCGGCGTGCAGAGCCTCGCCGCCTACCGCCGGGCGCGCCCGAATGAGGAGATGCCTCGGATCGTGGTCGTCGTAGACGAGTTCCAGATGCTGTTCGCCGAACGCGACCGCATCTCGGAGCGCGCGGCCGACCTCCTCATCAAGGGGGTGCGCCTCTTCCGCGCCGCGGGCATCCACCTCGTGCTCGCGTCGCAGACGATCGGCGGCAACCTGCAGCTCATGGGCTCGGCCGGCGACGGCCTCTTCGGCCAGGTGCCCGTGCGCATCGCGCTCAAGAACTCGCTCGCGGAGTCCCGCGCGACCCTCGGCACCCGCAACGACGCCGCCGCGCACCTCCGCGCACGCGAGGCGATCGTGAACGTCGACTACGGCGACCTCGGCGCGAACCGGAAGACCAACATCGCCTACGCCGACGAGGCGGTGCTCGCCCCGCTGCGTCGGGCCTGGTGGGAGGCCGCGCGTGCGCGCACGACGGCGCCGTACGTCTTCGCCGGAGAGGCGAAGCGGTCGCTCGCGGACGACGCGAGGCGCCTCGACGAGCTCGCCCGGCTGAGCAACGGGGGAGCGGGCATCCCGCCCGTCGTGCTGCTGGGCCTCGAGATCGAGGTGGGCGGCCGAACGCTCGAGGTGCCGCTCGCCCGCGAGATCGGGCGGAACATCGTCGGCATCGGCCCGGGGGACATGGATGCACAGCTCGTGAGCATGACGCTTTCGCTCGTCGCGCAGGCGCAACGCCTCGGCCCGCTGCGCCTCGTCGTGCTCGACGGCGCACCGGAGGACGGGTTCTGGGACGCGCACTCGGCCCGCCTCGAAGCGCTCTTCGCGCGGGCGGGCGGGTCGGCGGTCCAGGTCGAGCGCGTTCCGCGCGACGCCGTCGCGGCGCGCCTGGTTCTCGCAGCTCGCGAGACGTCGACGGCGGAGGAGACGCCGACGACGATCTACCTGGCCCGCAAGATGGACCGCTGCCGCGACCTCGGCGCTGACCTGCAGACGCTTGTCCGAAGCGGACCGACCGCCGGGCATCACCTGATCGGGTCGTGGATGAAGCTCGACGCGTTCCGTGAGCACGTCGGCTACGGCGGCGACGCCTACTTCGACGTCAAGTTCGGGCTGCGGCTCGACTCGCAGACGGCGAAGCAGCTGCTGGGTGACCCGCTGCTCGATTGGAAGCCTGCTGAGAACCGCATGATCGCCTTCGACTCGGCGACCATGGCGGAGCCGGTCCGGGTGATCCCGTACGCCGAGTCGCCCTGAGCCGCCACGATCCGCAGGTTGTTCGGCGACCCGTCGTTCACGTTCCGCAACCGCACCCAAAGGAGGACGACATGTCGCTCATGGACACGCTCAACGAGATCCGCGTGCTCGATCGGGCCATCGCCGACCAGCTCCGGTACATCGACGAGTTCGAGCGCACGAATCGGGAGCACCTCTCCCTCGTGCAGGCAGAGCTCAGCGGTGGAGCCGCGGGACACGACGACACCATGAAGACCACCATCCAGACCGTCGACAACGGGCTCGCCCGAGCGCGCGGAGAGCTCGAACGGGCGGCCGAGGCGCTCCGGCGCATCCAGACCATCTGAGGATCCGAGACGCGGCGCCGATTCGCGCCACCGCTCATCGACGAACGAACGAAGGACGAGGAGCCCGATCATGGCATCCATCGAAGAGGTGCTCGGCGCCGCGTACCGCATCCAGGAGAGCGCGGCCGGCCTGCGAACGAGAAGCACCGCCTCCGGCGAGACCCTGCGCGCGCACGCGCAGTCGCTCGCCGTCGTCACACGAGGCTCGCGCAGCGGTGCGGAGGCCGTGCGGCAGGTCGAGGCGGCGCAGCGGGCGGTGCTCGAATCGGCCGCGCAGCTCATGAAGCTCGAACGCGACCTGATCGCGTTCCAATCCGACCTCGCCAAGTAGCGCCTGCGCACTCGGAGCCCCTTCGATGAGGAAGACCGATCCCGAGCGGGTCCGCACCCGGACGAGCGCCACCGCCGACCTCCGGCTCGCGCAGAACGAAGCGCAGTCCGTCGAGGCGAAATGCACCGAGCTCCACGCCGCGACGATCATGCTGCTGGGCGAGCACGCGACCGGCAGCCGGCTCGAGGCCGCCGCGTCGAACGCCGTCCAGACGGCCGCGGTGCTCGCCGACCTGCTGCGCGTCGCGTCGGAAGCCGCGTCGCGCATGGACGTCACGATCGAGGTGCCCGATCCGGACGGAGACGACGAGTGGAACGGAACTCGAGCATGGTGACCGACGATCTCGGACGGATCGCGCTGCTCGTCGACGCGCAGTGCGACGAGCAGCGCGATCGAGTCATCCCGCTCATCGAGACGCTCATCCGACGGATCGACGGGGCGCTCGCGACGCTGGCGAGGTACGACGACGACCCGGCTGTCGCGGATGCGACGTCGCATGCGCGGCGGGCGCGCGACACCGCCTGCGACATCGCCTACGGCTGGTTGGGCGACTACACGCGCACGGGCCGCGAGCTCTCGGGCTCGATTCGAGACACCTGAGCCGGGCGGGCGCATGGAATGCCGTCTCCCGATGCCGCGACGGAGCGCGGGCTAGGGGACGAAGGCGACCACTGCCGCTGCGGTGATTCCGGCCGTGATAGCGGACGTCGCAAAGCAGACGAGGAGCATCGCGCCCAACCCGAGGACGCTCGGCGTCCGGCGAGCACCGTCGTCCATCGTCGCGGGACCGTGATCCGTCGAGGTCGCGGGGCCGGCTGCGCCGTCGTCATCGGCCATGTCGTCGTATGCCGTGCTGCCGGCGACCGCGTCCTGCCCGCCGGCTCGGCCCAGGGTCGAGCCGCTCTCGAACGCGTCGCTCTCGACGGTGATCGGCGACACGATGATCGTCGAGCGGGACATCTGCGCGTGCAGCGCGTTGCGCCGCTCGATCAGCTCGGCGGCATCGCTGCCGAGCACGACGGCGAGACGCGCGATGGTGCGCTCGGAGGGAAGCTTCTTCCCGGCGAGCGCGTCGGCGACGACGGTCTTCGAGAGCCGGGCGTGATGCGCGAGCGCGACTCCCGTGAGGTCGCCCGCTTCTCGCTGCAGCCGGCGGAGGTGCGCCGCGAACCGGTCGACGGAATCGGCGGAGTCTTCGGAGACGTCCGCGGGCATGGCTTGGAGTGTCATCGCTCCTCCTGTCTGCGACTGTCGACCATGAGCGGTCCTCAGGGCGATCAGGTCCAAATATAGACGTGATGTCTCTATTGTCAAGCCTTCGAGGGGTGTGCGCTCGCGGCGTGGTTGAGGATTGAGTGACCATGAGGGAGGCATTTCTCGACGAAGTGGGGTGGCTACCGTGCCGCTGGCTCGTTCGTCTCATTGCATCTTGCGCGTGCCGGTGACTCGGGTTCGCGGAGCAATGTATGGATGTCGAGTCTCTAGGTGATCTTTCTCCGTAGGTGTGACGATCGAGTGAAGGCGATCGGCGGGTCGCTCGCCTCCTCTCCGGCGTGCTGTCTGCCGTTCGTACTGCGGGTCCGCGCTGCGCTCCCCTTCGCGGAGTCGCCGTGCCCGGCTGGTTCGCCTGCGTCCGGCGACCCTGTTCTCCGTTGTCATCGGGTTCCATCGCCTGCGCGCATCGAGTGCGCGGGGGTCTCGCGGGGTGCGGATTCGTCGCCGGCGTCGTCATGTCCTGGGTGGTTCGCTGCGGGCCTGCCTCCGAGGGGTTGGTCGTTCGCGTCATCGGGTTGCCTGATCGCTGGACGTGCGGCTTCTCGCGTAGGGACCGGGCGGTGAAAATCATTTACTGATCAGGGATTCCGTGGTTCTCGACTGAACCGCGACATTTTTTGCCTTGGGCATCGAGCAAGTCACCGATTGGAGCTTGCCGATGTCCACTCTGTCCACCCCCTTCGCCTGCCCTCTGTTCATCACTTCACTCGATTCGCCGTTCGCGATCGTCCATGTCTCCCGAGGGTCCGCGGTGCTGCCCGCCCGGGCCGAGATCCATCGCCAGGTCGCCCTCATGCGGGAGAACGTCTTCGTCGGCGGGGGCCACCTCCGGGGTCCTGAGGGCGACGCCGATGACGACCGCGCGCATTCCATCGCCATCGTTGAGAACCTCGGCGACGGGTTCGTCCGGATCTGCGGTCACGTGCGGCTCATCCCGCGCGACGTGGACGGCTTCGCCGATGAGCTGCCCATCGAGCACTACTTCGAGGAGGTCCTTCCGCGGGACGGCGCCGGCCGGCTCGACCTCGCCGGCGCCTTCGAGGTGTCGCGTCTGTGCGCCGACCACGAGCGGGGCGGTGTTCAGTGGTGGATGCTCTCGCGGCTCGTGGCGTACGCGGCGGGCCTGGCCGGATCGCTCGGCTGGCGCGACGCGTACGGGATGCTCGGTTCCGACCTGATCGGAGCGCTGCGAATGTACGTGCCCGAGATGGAGGAGCTCGGCGAGGGGCGCCTCCTCCCCGAGTACCCGACGCCGAAGACCCCCGTGCTCATCCGCCGCGAGGCGTGCGAGCGCCTCGCCATCGTCGCCCCGGGCTCCACATACTTCGAGCCTGCTCGCGGCTGAGGTCGGGCTTCCCCTCCGGGTTCGTCGTCCGTCGTGTCGGGCGACGAACCCGGAGGCGACGGGTGCGCCGCCCGAGCCGTCGCGCGCTCCGCGCGACGGCTCAGGTCGCGGTCGGTTCGATTTTCGCCTGATCTGGCGCGGGGTCCTCGTCGTGCTCGATCATCCCGTCGATCGCGCCCGCGATCGACCATGCCGCATACGTCCACTCGGCAGGTTCGCCGTCGATCCCCGGGCCCGGGAAGACGGACCTCGTGATGGTGGGGTCCAGCTCGAACCGACGGACGAAGGAGTCGACGATGGTGTTCGTGAGCACCGCGATGTGCCGCGACGTGAACGGCTCGCGCAGTCGCAGGCCGACCAGGCCCAGCATCGTCGCGTAGAACGTGGTCATCGCGGAGAGGAAGGACTTCTCGATCTCGCGGACGGTCGCGACAGCGGCGTCGCGCGCGGGGCCCTCGGCGATGCTCGGGATCGCCGAGGCGAGCGTCCACAGCGAACGGCGGAACTCGGACGCGGCGGCGGCCTCGAGGTTCGTGCTGACCCCGACGCGGACCATCTCGCGCATCAGCGAGCGGCGCTGATCGATCGTCCCCTGCGTCAGCACGATGTGCTCGCGGAACACGGTCTCGACCGCGTGCCGGGTGGCGGGGTCGAATCCGTCGGCGAAGTCGCCGCCGTCGAACAGATCCTGGATGAGGTCGGCGACGAAGGCCGCGTGGGAGTTCCAGATCCGGTACACGGAGCTGCGCGGCACCTCGGCCGCCCTGATGAAGGTCTCCATCGGAAGGTGATCGAAGCTGAGGGTGAGGCCGCCGTCCTTGTGGACATGCTGCTGCGCCGCGTCGAGCATCCGTCGCCTGACCGCCTCGGGTGAGGTGCGTTTCGCCCGCGGCTTCGGCTCGCCCGCCTGCTCGCTGTTCATCTGGATCAGCTTATGCCCGGCGTGGCGCGGTGGCCCGGAGCGGTTCTGCGCCGGGTGGATCGGCTGTCGCGATCGGTGGGCGGGGCGAGGCGGCGGAAGATCATCCGGGCATTCTCGTTTCGTCGTCTCCTGGATCGGCTCGGGTCGGCGTGGCGGTCCATCTCGTGGTGGAAGTGGGGAAGGGGCGTCGGCTCATCGGTCGCACGCCGCCCATCACATCATCCATGTCCGGATGTAATGTCTCTATTTTCTGGCATCATATGGATCATCGGGCGAGATTGCGGGGTGAAATAGCTCCTATGGTTGTGTCGGCGGCACGCTCTGGTTGCGGTTAATATGGACTTCACGTCCATACCTGGCTATACTTGGGGGAGCGACGGGCCGAGGCGTGGGGCGCGCCGGACGACCGACTTTCTCAGGGGTGGGGAACCGTTGACTCGACTCGGAGGAGGGGGTGCTGTGGGACCAGGGGGCCTGCGCTCGACGCGAGGAAGCGCCGGGTGACGCGCGCTCGACCTGTGCGCCTGCGAATTCCGTGAGGTATTTGATGAGACGGCTCGGCACAGGAGCCGTCGGACGAGCAGGAGCAGGCGTCGCGCTCGCCGTGCGCTGCGTCGTTCGAGTGTTCTAGGCGCTCACCGCCCGAGCTCACGCAGCCCCGCCGGCATTGGGAAGCCCAGCGCGTGCAGCTCGTACGGCTCGTCGATCGCGCCGGTGACGCCCGTCTTGACGAGGATGCGGTCGGGCGAGACTTCGACGATGCCGACGCGCACCCAGCGGCCGTCGAGACGCAGCTCGTAGGGGTGCGCCAGGTAGGCGATGCCGGTCTCGTCGAGCAGCTCCTCCGCGTCGAGCCAGTCGAGGTCGCGGGCGATGACGCGGCCGAGCAGGTCGATGACGTCGAAGCGGTCGTCGGAGGCGTGCATCCGCATCCAGCCGAGTCGCTCGCCGTCGACGCCGCGACGATGCTCGATCCAGTCGGCGGCGGGGACCGCCGTCGAAGGCGCTGCACCGGCGGAGCCGGGCGCCGCAGCGTCGTCGGCGGTGTCGGCGCCGCTGCCGCTGACATCGCTCGCTCCGGCGGATGCCGCGGCGGTCTGCTCGATCTCGTTCGCGCTCATGCTGGCGAGCCTAATCAGGCGCCGCGGGCGTATGACGTCACCCGCATGCCAGCCGCAGCGCAGTCGGCAGAGTGACGGGTTTCGCACCTTCCGACCCGGTCGGGAGGTGCGAAACCCGTCACCTTCCGGGAGACGGAGGGCTACGCCTCTGCGGTCGCGAACTCGGCGAAGAGCCCGGGCCAGGCGAGGATGCCGTAGGGGGTGCGGGCGACGACGACACGGCTGCGCGGCATCCGCTCGTGCAGGATCCGCGCGGTCTTGAGCGGGTGCGCGCGGTCGCCGCTCCAGGCGAGGATGAGCGTCGGCGCGTCGATCTTCGCGATCGTCTTCTTCCTCGGCAGGTCGGTGGCCGCGGCCCCGCGCAGGATCGTCGGCAGCAGCCGCTCGCTCACCGCGATGCTCGTCTCGGGGGCGTGCGCGAGCGCGGGCGGCACGGGAGCCGTGGAACCCCGCTCGACGAACGCGTCGATGCCGCCGGCCTCGACCGCGTGGGCGTTCGCGAGGTAGGTCTCGCGCCGGGCTCGCCGCGTCTTCCACGCCGTCGGCGGGGTGACGAGCGTGAGCGAGCGGAAGCGCTCCGGCTCGGCGACGGCCGCGTGCAGCAGCGTCCCGGTGCCCATCGACGGGCCGACGCCGTGCACGCGCTCGCCGGGCGCGACGTGGTCGAGGAGCGCGAGCAGATCCGCGGCGAGGCACGGCCAGCCGTAGTCCGCCTCGTCGAGCGATCCCGACGAGCGTCCGTGCCCGCGCGCGTCGTAGCGGAGCACGCGATGGCCGCGCAGCGCCCGGGCGAGGTTGAGACCCAGGTGCTCGTCGCGCTCGCGGCTCGAGGTGAGCCCGTGCAACTGCACCACGAGCGGACCCTCCGAGCCCGTCACGTCGAAGTCGAGCGTCGCGCCTCGCGCCTGGAACGACGACATGCCGCCTCCCGTTCTCTTTCCTGCATCCGAGCCTGGCGCGCCGGGCGCGCCGCCGCGCCCGGCGCGACCGCGGCCAGGCGTGCGCCCGAGCCTTCGGACGTCCGCCGTCGGTCACGACCGCACGGGCGGCGCCGAGCCGTCGCCGGCATCCGGTCGGCCGCCCGTTCGTACGAGCCGGCTCGCGGCCGTGCCGTCCATGATTCCGCGCTCACGTTTCCGGCGTGTGTCGCACGCCGCGTCACGTGTAACCCGGCCGTTCGAGACGGCTCCTAGACTCCGGCGGCATGCGCCTCACCACCGTCGACCAGATGGCCCTGCCCGCCGGGACGCTGCACGCCTTCGCCGTGCGCGCGACGCCCGACCCCCTGCTCGAGCAGCCCGTCTCGTTCGACCAGAATCTGCACGTCGGCCGCGGCGACCGGCCGGGCTCCTGGATGGCGGTGTCGTTCCGGTTGGGCGAGCCGCGCCCGTCCGCCGCCTCACCCGCGGGACGTGCGCCCAACTCTGGCGATACGACGGAGGCGAGCCTCTATTCGGCGCAGCATGCTGATATCGCCAGAGTTCGGCGCACCGATCGCGACGACAGGACGCGCGAAGCGGGCGGCGGCGACAGCACCGACCTCCTCGACCGCGACGCCCTCGCCGCCGCCTGGCGCCGCGCCGTCGCGAGGCACGGCACGCTCCGCACGGTCTTCTCGCTCGACGACGGACGGGTGCGCCTGCACGAGGCATCCGTGGATGCGGGAGCGTGGCGCGACCACCCCGTCTCGGCCGGCGAGTCGACGCGCGACGCGCTGCGCCGGCTGCTCGACGCCGAGTGCCGGCCCTTCGCGGCGCCGTCATGCCTGCTCGCCGTCGTCGTGCCGGAGGGCGTCGACGCCGAGCTCGACCCGCGACCAGTCGTCGTGATCGCGAGCGATCACGCGCACGTCGACATGTGGTCGCTGCTCATCCTCGCCGACGAGGTGCGGGCGGCGGTCTCGGCGGCCGAGGCCGTCGCAGACGCCGAGACAGATGCCGACGCGACGGCCGACGCGACCCGGGCCGGCGTCGTCGATCGCGGGGAGGCCGCCCCCGCCCTCCCCGCCCCCTTCGTCGACCACACCCGCGCGCTCCTCGCCATGCCCGAGACGCCGCCCGACGTCACGGCCCGCTGGGAGGAGATCCTGCGCGCCGGCGGCGGACTGCTGCCCGTGTTCCCGCTGCCGCTCGGCGACGCGTCGACGCCGTCCGCTGCCGCCGTCGAGGTGCGCGACCTGCTCGACGCCGACCGGCTCGCCGCGCTCGAGTCGCATGCGCGAGCCGCCGGCGTGCGCGTCATCGCTCCCGTCATGGCGTGCCTCGCAGCCGCGCTGCAGGAGCGCACGGGCGGAGATGGGCCCGTGCGCGCCCTGTTCCCCGTGCACTCCCGCACCGAGCCGCGCTGGCGCGACTCGGTCGGCTGGTACATCACGAACGCCGTGCTCGAGATCGCGGAGCCCACCTCGGAGGCGTCGACGGCCGGCATCGCGGACGCCGTGCGCCTGGGCGCCCACCCGCTCGCGCCCATCTTCGACCGCCTCGGCGGCGTGCCGGCGACGCCCGGGCTGTTCGCGATCTCCTGGCTCGACCTGCGCCGCATGCCGCTGCGGCTCGATGAGTCGCTCGAGCCGCAGTTCGTCTCGGCCGTACTGCCCACCGACGGCCTCATGATCTGGTTCATCGTGAACGGGAGCGGCCTCCACCTGCGCTGCCGCTACCCGGACAACCTCGTCGCCCGGGCGAGCGTCGACGGCTGGCTCGACGCGCTCGCGGCCCGCATCACCGAGGCCGCGGACGAGTCGTCCCCGCATCACTCGTGACGTTTCGCGACGCCGGACCTGTTTTCGGGCTCGATCGCGTTGGACCTCAAGAGGTGTGCGCACCTCGGCTCAGCGGCGCCCCTGCATCCGTTCCCGGTCGCTACGACGACGGGCGATAGGGTCGAGTGCGGATGCTCTGCGCATCCGGCGAGCACCGCGGGGGCACTGCTCGAATAGGGGGAACCATGGCTATGCAGCGAATCGGTCGTGCTGTGGCCGGCGTCGTCGTCGCCGCGGTCGCGCTCACAGGGTGCGGTGGTCCGAGCGCCGACGGACCTGTCGACCCGTCGCAGTCGGTGGAGACGAGCGGAACCAGTGCGAGCTCCGCGCCCCGCGCGACTCCCACGGCGGCTGCCACGCCGTCGTCGACGGCGACGTTCACCTTCGAGGGGATCGATGGCGTGCGTCTCGGGATGACGGCGGCCGAGCTGGCCGCGGCCTTCTCCGATGCGCGAATCTGGCGTGAGCACAACGCCGGCGGCGATTCGCGGTGGCAACAGGCCGAGTCGCTCGCCGACCGTCTTGCGCTCGGCGACGACCCACAGGCCGACATGTGCCCCATCATCGGTGCCTGGGCGGACGGCCCCTCGATCGAGATCAAGCTGGAGAACGGCGTCGTCGTCGGGGTCGCGAAGGCCGAGAAGACTCGGGAGGGGTCGGCGACGCCCGAGTTCGAGACGGAGGGCGGGCTCACCGAGTCCTCCGCGCTCGCCGACTTCGAACGGGTCTTCGGCGCGGTGTTCATCACCGACGACGGCGGAGGCTACTCGCGGTGGGTGCTGCGCGGTGCGGAGACGAGCACGATGCAGATCTCGTTCCATGGGCCGTCATCGGCGCCGCTCGACACCATCGCGGTCGTCGATGCGGGGCACACCCTCCGCATCCCGCACGGGCAGTGGTGGCCCTGCCGTGTGATCGTGGGCCAGGCGCCTGACTTCTCATAGGCGGGGGAACCTCAACCCGGCTATATCTAGGGTGATATCGTCTGGACATGACTGCGGACACGACCCGGGCCGCCGAGCTCATCCGCGCGGCGCGCGAGGACATCGGCCTCGCTCAGCGCGCCCTCGCGGAGCGCGTGGGCGTGAAGCAGTCGAACCTCGCGGCGATCGAGGCCGGCAGGCGGCCAGTGTCTCGGGAGATGCTCGACCGCATCCTGCTCGCCGCCGACTACCGGCCCTCGCTTCCGCTGGGCTTCTTCCGCGACGAGATCAAGGAGCGAGGCCGTCGATACGGGGTGACCGGCATCCGCGTCTTCGGATCGGTCGCGAGAGGCGCCGACCACCACGGTTCGGACATCGACCTCCTCGTCGACCTCGAGCCGGGGTCGGCGGGCTTCGAGCTCGGCGCCTTCGCCTCCGAGGTCGAGGAGCTCACCGGCTTTCCCGTCGACGTGGTGGTCGACCGGGGAGACCGGCCCGGGCTCGCGCCCATCCGCGAGACGGCGGTGCCGCTGTGACGGATCCGGACTCGGGTCGGAAGGAACGACGGCGCGCACGCCGAGGCTTCGTCCCGAGGGCCGGCTCGGCACGCGGCGCGGAAGCCGTGCCGGACACGGGGGTCGACGGTCGTGCGGGGAACGACCGTGACCGGTTCCGTGAGGAGCTCGACCGGATCGACCTGCGGGTCCGGCGCGTGATCGCGGACGGCCGTGAGCGCTTCCACGAGGGATCGGATGCGTACGACCGCGCCTCCATGGCGGTCATCCGGCTGGCGGCGCTCTTCGAGGACGACGACCGATTCGCCGGGTTCCTCAGCACGGCGACCGACACCGAGCGCCGCGGCATCGTCCGCACGCGGAACATCGCCGGGCATCGCGGCTATGCGGCAATGGACGACGACACCTTCTGGGAGACGGTGACCGTCCAGGTGCCGGCGTTCATCGCGAAGATCCGCCGGGCCAACGGGATCTGACCGATTCGCTTCCCGTCTTCGCGTTCGACGCGGCGGGCGGATCCTCACGGCGGCATCGCCCGAGACGAGGAGTGACGATTCCGCGGCATCCGCCCGTCTTCGGCTTCCCGGGGGCGATCAGGTAC
>Ga0153917_1000600_pt1 | contig 21277 bp, 23 predicted proteins | sample TSFL001MetaG_FD_104695 | JGI IMG/M metagenome (GOLD analysis project Ga0153917, IMG submission 104695) | Attine ant fungus gardens microbial communities from Florida, USA - TSFL001 MetaG | ecosystem: Host-associated > Fungi > Mycelium > Unclassified | place: USA: Florida, Paynes Creek Historic... | reverse complement strand
TCACCTGGGCCACGAGGCCCCGCTCTTGCAATTGTTTAATCAAGTTACTGCTTGCCATCAAATTCTCCATGTATAAACGACTGCACCTTTGCCGGTACACGACTTTTCGCCTGATGCGAAAGGTACATAGAATAAAGCGCTGGCGCACGTAGCGCTAGCGCTTAAAACAACAAATTTCGGGGATTACGGCGCCAGTCTGTCGATTTTCCAGCCAGCATTCTCGCGCTGGTATAAAAAGCGGTCGTGCAGGCGATGTTCACCGCCCTGCCAGAACTCCATCTGCTCGATTGGGATGCGGAATCCGCCCCAGAAGCTTGGCAACGGGACTTCACCCTGCTGGAACTTTTGTTTTAACTCGAGGAATTTACTTTCCAGTACACCGCGGGCAGAAATTCGGCTGGACTGTTTAGAAACCCAGGCACCAATCTGGCTGTCGCGCGGGCGGCTGTGGAAATATTTCAGCACTTCCAGGGTGGAAAGACGCTCGGCTTTACCGGTGACCATGACCTGACGTTCCAGCATATGCCACGGAAACAGCAGGCTCACACGCGGGTTGTTTTCAATCTGATGCGCTTTACGGCTGCCCAGGTTGGTATAAAACACCAGCCCTTTCTCATCGTAATGCTTCAGCAGCACGATACGCTGGTACGGCTGACCGGTCTCATCAACCGTGGCAACCACCATTGCGGTCGGGTCGGCAAGCTTTGCTTCACAGGCCTGTTTCAGCCAGCGTTCAAAAAGCACCAGGGGTTCGGCGGGAAGATCCTGGCGACGCAGGCCGCCTTTGGTGTATTCACGGCGCAGATGCGCAATTTGCTGCAATTCGTCGTTATCTGACATGGCGTTAGCTGAAATTGACAATAGGTGGCGCTATTGTGCGCCGCCCCTGTAAAAATCTCAACGCTTCGGATTTTGTAGCTGGCAATTGTTCAACACAATGCGGTCACGTTTGTAGACCGTTGCTTCATCGCCTTTAGACCAAAAAACATAAATGCCATCGGTATAACGCGCACCTGAAGCAGACATGCCCTGCTTCAGATTCAGCAGTTTGTTGTCGTACACAAAGCTGGCTTCCTGACGGGGGTTGTTGATCTTCACGGTCAGCGGTTTTTCGTCGCAACGATACTCCAGGGTATCTGTCTGCATACGTTCAACGAACTGGTTATAGACGCTGCACCCTGACAGCAGTAAAGGCACAGCAATAAGAAGAAGTTTTTTCATGGGCGTATTCCGAAGACTATCCTGGTCCTGGAGGACACTGCTGCCCTCCTGTTTTCTTTCCATTTTAACGGCTACACACAGCGCTGAATTTCAGTTAACTCTGATTATGACGTGGATTTGCCGGGAAAATCGCACCCAGCACGCTAGCTTCACGCGCGCCGGTTACCGAAGGCAGATTTCCAGGCAATCCGGCGATGGTGCGCCAGGCAAGCCAGGCAAAGGCCAGCGCTTCCATATCATCGCCGCTGATCCCGGCATCGTCCGTCGTCGTGACTTCGGTGCCTGGCAATAACCCGGCCAGACGCGCCATCACCAGCGGGTTGCGGCTGCCACCACCACACACCAGCAAACGTTCACATCCGCCGCTGAGGAGAACCTGTTCGGAAATCGACGTGGCCGTCAGTTCTGCAAGCGTTGCCTGTACATCTTTAGGGGAAAGTGCGGGGAATGGCATAAGCTGACGTTCAAGCCAGCCATAGTTGAAATACTCGCGCCCGGTGCTTTTTGGCGCAGGTGCAGCAAAATACGGGTCGCTCAGCATAGATTGTAAAAGAGGAATGATCACTTTTCCTTCACAGGCCCACTGGGCGTCTTTGTCGTAAGGTTTTCCATACTGACGCCAGATCCAGGCATCCATCAGCATATTGCCCGGCCCGGTATCGTAGCCACGAACGGGCTGGCCCGGGATAAGCATTGACAGGTTGGCGATGCCGCCGATGTTGAGCACCATCCGGCGTTCTGTCGGGTGCGCCAGCAACGCCTGGTGAAACGCGGGGACCAGCGGCGCGCCCTGCCCACCCAGCGCGATATCCCGACGACGAAAATCGCCCACAACGGTCACGCCGGTTTTGGCGACAATCTGGTTGTTATCGCCTATCTGCATCGTGTGCGGCGCGTCGCCGGTCGGCTCATGCCAGACCGTTTGCCCGTGACAGCCGATCGCCACCACATCCTGCGGCTGCAGCTTCTCTTTTTGCATCAACGCCAGTATCGCATCGCCGAAGAGCGCGCCCAGGCGCACATCAAGCTGACCAAGCTGTGACAGCGTAAGCTGCTGGCCCTGACAGATGCTCAGGATGGCTTCTTTAAGCGAAACAGGGATAGGCCATGTCAGGCTCGCCTGCTGTGCCACCATGTTTTCATCTATGGCAGCCAGAACAACATCGACACCATCAAGACTGGTACCTGACATCACACCAATATAGCGACCCGATTTCATGCGCTTTCCTTACGTTTCGTGGGCGAGTTACCCACACTCCACCATAAACGGCGTCGCTTTGCTATGCAGAGATAATATTTTTTAACAATGTCAGACACGTAACCAGAGGGCTTCTTGTTTATGCCTCGTTAAGCCAAATTCAAGTACAATTTTCCTATTGTTAGTGCAAAGATATGAACTATGGCCTCTTATGCCATATAATTTAGCCATAACGGATGCCCTGACTGGGCGTTTTTGGTGAACAGGAGATTCAAATGATTTTACGTGTACTGGGCGTTTCGCTGATTGGATTGACGCTGGCGGGTTGTGTGAATAACGATTCCCTTTCCGGTGACGTTTATAGCGCTTCTGAAGCTAAGCAAGTTCAGAACGTGACTTACGGTACTATCGTTAATGCACGTCCTGTACAAATTCAGGGCGGCGATGACAACAATGTTGTTGGCGCAATCGGCGGTGCCGTACTGGGTGGCTTCCTGGGTAACACCGTAGGTGGCGGTACGGGTCGTTCTCTGGCGACAGCTGCAGGTGCCGTAGCCGGTGGTGTTGCAGGTCAGGGCGTTCAGGGCGCGATGAACAAAACTCAGGGTGTTGAACTGGAAATCCGTAAGGACGACGGCAACACCATCATGGTTGTGCAAAAACAGGGTAGCACCCGTTTTGCAGCCGGTCAGCGTGTTGTTCTGGCCAGCAACGGTAGCCAGGTTACCGTTTCCCCGCGTTAATACCAAAGAGGATGCGGCCATCTGGCTGCATCCTTTTACAATATTCATCATTTAAATATATATATTTACAAAATATCTTTCCCCACCATTTATTTCCCCTTCTTATATTGCTCCTGCGCAAAGTATTTGTTCATGACGTTGTTAAACTAAGCAAGCTCACACACCCTTAATAAATTATTATTTTTTTGTTAACAAAAACGCATGAATACGATTGAACGTTACATAAAGAACCGCTATATCGCTTTCTTCTTTGGCTGCATAATTGTCATTGGGATATTACAGGGTTCATTTTTAAAACTGGTCGAGTTAGTCCCGTCATTTTCACCCTTATTATTCCCGACGCTCACCATATTTTTACTCGTGTTTCATCTGTTTATTGCGTGTTTTATGTCCATGAAATACTGGTGCGATCGCAGACGCTTGTATTTGGTCGCCATCGCCTGCGCCTTCACCGGGTCGATGCTGCTGATGACCGGGACGCTGTCGAGCTTCCCTGCCTGGCTTGATCTCTACCAGTTCGACATCGTTAACTATAACGACGCGATGATTTTCTTCACGTTTCGCCATCTCCTGATGGCGGTATTGATTATCTTTGCTGCGCTACTGTATATGGTCCGGGATTACCCTTTATCTCGACTGACTCATATCAGTATTATTATCGCCATTGTTATATTCACCGCATGTATGGTTATGCTGGCATGGCTTTTTTCCGGCCATTCATCCGTACTGACGATTGATTTAGTGGATAATGAAACCCGGCAATTTATGGTTCTCTGGAGCCATTTAATCAATATATTGCTTATCATTTTGTGGCTAGTGGCATTAGTGACACTGATCGCTATTACGCGTTTGCGCAACCTGTTCTGGGTCGGCGGTACTTTTTTAAGTGTCTGTTATATCGTGACGCTGGGGATGTTGTTCTTCGGCGGGCACGCTGAAGACATCGCCTGGTATCGCGCCCGTTTATTTGAAACTGCGGCAACCTTACTCATCATTCTGGTTTTGCTTTATGATGTATTTAATCTCTATCGTGATTCACATTTAAAGTACCAGCAGTCTTATCAAAATTCGATTCGCGATCCGCTGACCCGTCTCTACAACCGCAGCTATTTTTATGACGCGTTAAACCAGTCCCTTGCAACGGCAAAAGCGACTCGCCCTGTTTCCGTTATCGTCAGCGATCTCGATCGCTTCAAGCGCATCAACGACTGCTATGGCCACTTACAGGGCGACAAAGTATTGCAGTTTGTCGCCAATTTGCTGATGGATTCCGTGCGTCCTCAGGATATTGCCGCACGCATCGGTGGCGAAGAGTTTGTCCTGATGCTGGCCAATACCGATTCCGATGCCGCGCGCCAGGTTGCAGAGCGTATCCGCCTCAACTTAAGCAGTTTTGATAAGAGCAGCAGTAACGGACAGCTTCCGGAGCCTATTACCATCAGCATGGGGGTGTTTACCGCGACATCTTCACAGATAACCGCTGAGGAGTGCGTGGAAAGCGCGGATAAAGCGATGTATGAGGCCAAAGAGACAGGACGTAACCGCGTGGTGGTCTTCCAGTAAAAAAAAGCCTTGCTGATGCAAGGCTTTTTTTATGCTATCAGTCGCGTGACTGCAACTCACTGATGTTCTGCTCAAGGCGAGCAATAAGACTAATGAGCATCTCAAGTTCCGCCGGAGAAATCCCGGACAGGATCTCCCCTCGCGTTTTGCTGATCACAGCTTCCATCTCATCAATGATTGGCGCTGCTTTTTCAGTGAGTTTAATCCGTTTGGCGCGACGGTCACTGGCGCAGGTCTGCCGTGAGATCAGCCCCTTTTCCTCCAGCTGATCGAGCGTTCGTACCAACGACGGCTGCTCAATGCCTATCGCTTTAGCCAGTTGAATTTGCGACTGTTCGGGTGGCAGCTGATGAATGTTATGCAGCGTGACCCAATGTGTCTGTGTCAATTCCAGAGGTTTCAGGCGATGGTCAATCAGAGCACGCCAGACGCGTACTAACCTTGCCAGATCAGAACCTAATGGCGATTCCAATTTCATCTCCTTATAATTAGCTTGCTAAGTTATTATACTGATTTTAGAATAGTGTGCAGCATTTATATTGCCAAAACAAATGCAATACTGCATTCAGCGATGTTGAAAGTATGATTTACACTGAATACTAACGCCTCATCGTGTAATGACTGGCCACTGTGGCCACCCTTTCAACTGCAAAGGATCTCTGCTCGTGAAGTTTTCTTACAGCTCCGCGGGGTTACCCCTCCAGGACTTGATTGTCGGTGCATCAGTCTATTTTCCTCCTCTTTTTAAAGCCGTTTTTGTCGGTTTTTTAATCTGGCTTGTTGTACACCGCCTGCTGCGAGACTGGATGTATTCCGGTGAAATCTGGCACCCGATGCTGATGGATCTCTCCCTGTTTGCTCTTTCCGTATGTCTTGGCCTTGCCGTGTTGATTGTGTGGTGAATATGTCCCTGAAAACACTAAAATACTTTTCCACTCTTTTGGTTCTGGCCCTGGCACTGGTTGCCGGTTGGTGGATGTGGACCTACTACATGCAGTCCCCGTGGACGCGCGACGGTAAAATCCGCGCTGAGCAGGTCAATATCACCCCGCAGGTCTCCGGCAGTATCACGACGCTTCTTGTTAAAGATAACCAGTTTGTAAAAAAAGGCGATGTGCTGTTCCGTATTGACGAGACGCCCTACCACATCGCTATCCTGAATGCACAGGCGCAGCTTGCCAAAGCGCAGTCTGACCTGGCGAAAGCCAACAACGAAGCTAATCGTCGCCGCCATTTATCGCAAAATTATATCTCTGCGGAAGATTTAGACACTGCCAACATTAATGTGAAAGCCATGCAGGCAAGCGTCGATGTCGCCGAAGCGACGCTCAAGCAGGCCCAGTGGCAGCTGACGCAAACGGTGGTGACATCTCCGGTTGATGGATGGGTAACGAACCTCTCCACGCGCGTGGGGAATTACGCTACCACGGGGCAGCCGGTGTTTGCGCTGGTCGACAGCCACTCATTCTATGTTGTCGGTTATTTTGAAGAGACGAAGCTGCGCCATATTCAGGAAGGTGCACCGGCGCGGATAACACTGTACAGCGGCTCACAAACGTTACAGGGTCACGTATCAAGCATTGGCCGGGCCATTTACGATCAAAGCGTCGAGACAGATTCCGGCCTGGTTCCGGATATCAAACCGAACGTGCCCTGGGTGCGTCTTGCCCAGCGCGTTCCGGTTCGCGTGGAGTTTGACAACCTGCCGAAAGACATCACGCTGGTTTCAGGCACAACCTGTACCGTCTCTGTCGGAACACGTTAATGAATCTTTCCGCTTTCTCCTGGCGTAACACCCCCTGGATAAAAGCAACCCGCCCGCAGTGGCGTTATGCACTGCGTAACGGCATTGCCATGTGTCTTGCGCTCATGGTGGCCTACTATCTGAACCTGGACGAGCCCTACTGGGCGATGACCTCTGCGGCGGTGGTGAGCTTCCCCACCGTTGGCGGTGTTATCAGTAAAAGTCTGGGGCGCGTGGCGGGCAGTCTGCTCGGCGCTACCGCTGCGCTGATCATCGCCGGCCATACCCTTAACGATCCCTGGCTGTTTTTACTGAGCATGGCAACGTGGCTGGGCTTTTGTACCTGGGCCTGCGCGCATTTTACCAATAACGTGGCCTACGCATTTCAGCTGGCAGGCTATACCGCCGCCATAATCGCCTTCCCGGTGATTAACGTCCTGGACACTACCGAACTGTGGGATATCGCCCAGGCGCGCGTGTGTGAAGTCATTATCGGTATTCTGTGCGGCGGGGTCATGATGATGATCCTGCCCAGCACATCGGATGGCACAGCGCTGATCACCGCATTAAAAACCATGCATACCCGCTTACTGGAACACGCAAGTCTTCTCTGGCAGCCCGATACCAACGACGAAATTCGCCTTGCGCACGAAAAAGTCATCGGCCAGATCCTGACCATGAATTTACTGCGTATCCAGGCGTTCTGGAGCCACTATCGTTTCCGCAGGCAGAACGCGTTGCTTAACTATCTGCTGCATCAGCAACTGCGTATGACCAGCGCTATTTCCAGCCTGCGCCGGATGTTGCTTAACTGGCCCAATCCGCCGGAAAACACCCGTGAAATCATTGAAGCGCTGCTGGTCGAGCTTGCGCGCCCCACGGCCGACTTCTATAGCGTGGCGCGCATTATTGCGCCGCTGGCTCCGGTGGATGAATATGACTATCGCCATCGGGCGTTCTGGCAGCGGCTGCGCTATTTTTGTCGGCTTTACCTGCTGAGCAGCCGTTGGATCCGCGCGGTAGAAAATGCCACGCCCATTACGGAGTTCTCTGTTCCGCAAAGCCCTGCGCTGGCGCGGCATACCGATAACATGGAGGCGCTGTGGAGCGGTTTTCGTACGTTCTGCGCACTTACCCTGGTGGGCACATGGGGCATCGCAACCCAGTGGGACAGTACCTCCGCCGCGTTGACCCTCGCCGCCATTAGCAGCGTACTGTACTCGGTTTCCCCTTCACCCTTTAACTCCCTGACGCTGTTACTGCGTACGCTGATACTGCTGTCACTGTTCAGTTTTGTGGTGATGTTTGGCCTGATGGTGCAAATCACAGATCTGTGGCAGTTCCTGCTGTTTCTTTTCCCTCTGCTCACCACCATGCAGTTGCTGAAGCTACAAATGCCAAAACTCGCCGGGCTCTGGGGGCAGCTTATCGTTTTTATGGGATCGTTTATCGCGGTCACCAATCCACCCGTTTATGATTTTGCTAACTTCCTCAACGACAACCTGGCAAAAATCCTTGGTGTGGCGTTAACCTGGCTGGCGTTTGCGGTGCTCCGCCCGGGCTCTGATGCGCGCAAAAGTCGGCGTCATATTCGCGAGCTTCGCCGGGGATTTGTCGATCAGCTCAGCCGTAAGCCCCATCTGCGTGAAAGCGAGTATGAATCCCTTGTGTATCATCACGTGAGTCAGCTGAATAACAGTCAGGATGTTCTCGCGCGCCGCTGGCTGCTGCGCTGGGGCGTGGTATTGCTTAACTGTTCACATGTGGTGTGGCAGCTGCGTGCCTGGGAAACCCGGTCTGATCCGCTGGCGCAGGTTCGGGATATCTGTATCACGTTACTGCGTGATGTGATGAGTGAACGCGGTGTTCAGCAGCGTCCGCTGGAAGCCACGCTCGTTGAGCTTCAGCGTATTTGCGACACCCTCGCGCGCCACCATCTCCCGGCCGCGCGCGATTTAGCCTCAATAATCTGGCGGCTGCACTGCTCGCTGTCGCAGCTGGAACAGGCCCCGCCACCGGGCACTATTGGCGATCACATCACGCCACAGGCATAACGTGCGCCGCCACCGCCCAGAGGTTTAGGCTTGTCGGACATGTTATCGCCGCCCACGTGGATCATCAGCGCCCGGCCTTTGATTTCATCCAGTTTTTTGAGCCGCGGCGCAATGACTGGCGTCGTGGCTTTGCCATCTTTGTCTACCACCAGCACGGGCAGATCGCCCAGATGCCCCATGCCGTTCGGCCCTTCGTGCTTACCGTAATGTTCAGGATCAAGGTGGCCACCTGCGGCTTCTGCCGCCGAGGCTTTCCCCTCTTTCAGGGCGGGCTGACAGCTACCATTGGTATGAACATGAAAACCATGCTCGCCGGGTGGAAGGGAGTTGAGATGAGGAGCAAACTCCAGCCCTTTGTCGGTTTCAGTGATTTTTACAGTTCCGACGGACTGGCCTACGCCAAGTGGGGAAACGAGGTTCATTTCTACTTCGTCACTGGCAGCCTGCGCCCCTGCGCATACTGCCAGTGTCACGAGTGCCAGAGCAAAACGCTTCATGTGACCTCCTGGGTTTCTTTTTGCCCCTTAAGTCTATACCAGAGGCAGCATTTTCACCGGGAGGCCACGTTTTAGCGGATTACGGGACGTCGTAACCCAGTGCCGCTTTACGGATGCGGAACCACTGCTGGCGGGTCATTTGCAGTTCTTCAGCTGCTATTGCCGCGCGCACACGTTCAATTTTACCGGAACCAATAATCGGCAGCGGTTTTGACGGCAGACGCATGATCCACGCGTACACTACCTGCTCAATGCTTTCCGCATTCAGCTCCTGCGCGATGGTGCTCAGTTCATCACGCAATGGCTGGAAGGCATCATCATTAAACAGACGCCCGCCGCCCAGGCACGACCACGCCATCGGGCGGATGCGCAGCTGTTGCAATTGATCGAGCGTACCGTCCAGCAGCAGCGGCTGGTGAACAGGTGAAATCTCGACCTGGTTAGTGGCCAGCGTAAATGGCAGGCGTGACTGAAGTAAGGCGAACTGCGCAGGGGTAAAGTTCGATACCCCGAAATGACGGACTTTGCCGCTCTGATGCAGATTCAGGAAAGCCTCCGCCACTTCATCAGCATCCATCAGCGGATCCGGGCGATGGATCAGCAGCAAATCAATATGGTCAGTTGCCAGATTAACCAGTGATTGCTCTGCGCTTTTTACGATGTGGTCGCGGTCGGTGATGTAGTGACCAAGCGCGTGCTCTGGTTTAGCCGTGGTGGCGATGCCGCATTTCGTGACAATCTCCATACGCGAGCGAAGCGCCGGAACCAGCTTAAGTGCCTCACCAAACGCGGCTTCACACAGGTAGCCGCCATAGATATCGGCATGATCGACGGTGGTGATCCCTAAATCGAGATGCTCTTCAATGAAGCTCGCGAGCTGAACGGGGGACATATTCCAGTCCATCAGCCGCCAGTAACCCATCACAAAACGGGAAAACTCCGGGCCCTGGGGTGCAAGGGTAATGCGCTGAACCATAACAATTTCCTCAAGGAAGTAATGTCATGAGTATACGCAATTACGCTGCTAAAAAAGTGAAGGTTGCTGCGGTTCTTCGGTTTCGCCTGCTTTGTTTGCGCGTATTTTGCGCAGCAAACGCTGCCGACACAGGCGCAGGACATCCTGTTTTTGCGTGTCGCTAAAATTTTGCCAGTTGAAACGCTCGTCGCGGGTACGCATACACCCACGGCAATATCCGCGCTCATCCACCTGACAAATTCCCCGGCACGGGCTCTGGATGGGGAAAAACTCCAGTTGCTCTGCCACACACACCTCCAGAAACCGATTATCACCTACAGTGAAGACGTTAAATGCCGCTCATGCAAGGGCTTTACCACAGAAATATGGCATTAAGGTTTCACTAATCTTCTCTCCCTATACTCGCCGCATCACGATAAAGAATGGTTTGTTTATGATGTGGTTTGTTAAAAAGTTACAATGTAACGACATTAAATTTACTCTGGGTTGTGCCCTCTTTTTTACCGCGCTGAATGCCCTTTTCATCCAGCGCAGCTGGGCTATCATTGCCCCTGCACAGCTGCATGATATGCTCTTCGCAGCGTCCGTTCCGCTGGTGCTGTTTTGCGGTTGGGTCATTGTTTTTAGCATTCTCAATATCCCCTTTATCCGTAAGCCGCTGCTTATCCTGTTAACCATGGGATGCGCCGCAGCCACCTATTTTATGTATACCTACGGCGCGGTTATCGATCAGAACATGATTGTTAACGTGTTCGAAACTAACTCCCAGGAAGCGACCGCCCTGGTGACACCGCAGATGATCATCTGGATTATCATTGCCGGTCTTATTCCATCCGTGGTGTTAGCCCTGACGCGTATACGCACCGGTAAATGGTGGTACGCGCTGCTGACGCGTATTGCCGCGATGCTCGGCGCGCTGCTGGTGATCATTCTGGTCGCCTCCGTGTTCTATAAAGATTACGCATCGCTGTTCCGTAACAACAAAAGCATCGTCAAGATGGTGACCCCTGCCAACTACGTCAGCGCGATCATGAAGTACAGCAAAACCCGCTGGTTTGCAGGCGATCAGACGCTGGTACGTATTGGTGAAGATGCCCAAAAAGGCCCGGTGATTGCCGGGCAGCAGAAAAAAACAGTGCTGGTATTGTTGGTCGGTGAAGCGTCCCGCGCAGCGAACTACTCGCTTAACGGCTATGACCGTGAAACCAACCCTGAGCTGAAAAAGCAAGACATCATCAATTTCCCTCAGGCATCCTCCTGCGGGACAGAAACCGCGGTCTCCGTTCCTTGCATGTTCTCTGGCATGACGCGTAAAAAATACGACGCTGACCTCGCCCGCCACCAGGAAGGGTTGCTCGACGTGCTGGGACATGCGGGTATCAACCTGTTGTGGCGCGATAACGATGGCGGCTGTAAAGGGGCTTGCGACCGTATCCCGCATACGGACATGACTCAGTGGAAGCTGGACCAGTTCTGCAAAGACAAATCCTGTATTGATGACGTTAATTTCTATCGTCTGGATAACGTGCTGGACGGCCTGAAGCAGGACACGGTTCTGGTCATTCACCTGATGGGCAGTCACGGTCCGGCGTACTATCGCCGTTACCCGGATAACTTCCGCAAGTTCACACCAACCTGCGATACCAACGAGATTCAGGATTGTGATCATCAGGCGCTGATCAACACCTATGACAACACCATCCTTTATACCGACAGCATCGTGAGCAAGACTATCGATACCCTGAAAGCTCGCCAGGGCAGCATGAACACGGCGCTGATTTACCTGTCTGATCACGGTGAATCGCTGGGCGAAAGCGGTATCTACCTGCACGGCACGCCGTACATGCTGGCTCCTGAACAACAAACGCATATTCCGTTTATGTTCTGGCTCTCTCCCGACTACGCGAAAAACTACGGCGTTAACGAGCAATGCCTGCGCGACCATGCAGCAAAAGATGCGGTTTCACAGGACAATTTATTCTCAACGGTACTGGGGATGATGAACGTGAAATCAAAGGTTTATCAGCAACAGCTGGATATCCTGAACGCATGTCGTCAATAAACCTGCTTGCAATAGACCGATTGGTCTATTAGAGTGCCGACATGAGCAGAAATACTGAACACGATACGCGCGAACACTTACTGGCTACAGGCGAGCGTCTTTGTATGCATCGCGGTTTTACCGGTATGGGGCTTAGCGAACTGTTAAAAACCGCTGAGGTGCCGAAAGGGTCGTTCTACCACTACTTTCGCTCCAAAGAAGCCTTTGGCGTGGCGATGCTGGAACGGCACTATGCCAGTTATCATCAGCGTCTTGCCACCCACTTTGCCAGTGGCGAAGGTAACTACCGGGATCGTGTTCTTAACTACTATCAGGAAACGCTGAACCAGTTCTGTCAGCAGGGCATTATCAGCGGATGCCTGACGGTAAAACTCTCTGCTGAGGTGTGCGATCTTTCCGAAGATATGCGTGCCGCAATGGACAAAGGTGCCAGCGGCGTTATCGCCTTGCTGGCCCAGGCGCTTGAGAAAGGCCGCAATGAAAAAACGCTGGCCTTCCCCGGTGAGCCACTGACCCAGGCGCAGGTGCTCTATGCGCTCTGGTTAGGTGCAAACCTGCAAGCCAAAATTTCTCGCAGTGCCGTGCCGCTGGAAAGCGCGCTGGCACATGTGAAAAGCAGTATTACAACGCCTGGCGTAAATACCCTAAATAATTCGAGTTGCAGGAAGGCGGCAAGGGAGTGAATCCCCGGGAGCTTACACCAGTAAGTGACTGGGGTGAGCGAGTGCAGCCAACGCACATGCAACTTGAAGTATGACGGGTATAGCAGGCGTTTTTATTTACCTAATCACTAGTCGACTGGTCTACTCAGGAGTCTCTATGTCAGCTGAAAAATTATTTACCCCACTGAAAGTGGGTGCCGTTACCGCGCCGAACCGCGTATTCATGGCCCCTCTCACCCGTCTTCGCAGCATTGAACCGGGTGACATCCCAACCCCACTGATGGGTGAATATTACCGTCAGCGCGCAAGCTCAGGGCTTATCATCTCTGAAGCTACGCAGATTTCCGCTCAGGCAAAAGGTTATGCTGGCGCACCAGGCCTGCACAGCCCGGAACAAATCGCAGCCTGGAAAAAAATCACCGCCGGCGTTCACGCTGAAGATGGCCGCATCGCCGTACAGCTGTGGCACACCGGTCGTATCTCTCACAACAGCATCCAGCCTGGCGGCCAGGCTCCTGTTTCCGCTTCTGCGCTGAGTGCAAACACCCGTACCTCGCTACGTGATGAAAACGGTCATGCGATCCGCGTCGATACCTCTATGCCGCGTGCGCTGGAGCTGGACGAGATCCCGGGTATCGTGAACGATTTCCGTCAGGCCGTTGCCAATGCACGTGACGCCGGTTTCGACCTGGTTGAGCTGCACTCTGCTCACGGCTACTTGTTGCACCAGTTCCTGTCACCGTCTTCTAACCATCGTACTGACCAGTACGGCGGCAGCGTTGAAAACCGCGCGCGTCTGGTTCTGGAAGTGGTTGATGCCGTCTGCAAAGAGTGGAGCGCCGACCGTATCGGTATCCGTGTTTCCCCGATTGGTTCTTTCCAGAACGTTGATAACGGTGCGAATGAAGAAGCGGATGCCCTGTACCTGATTGAAGAGCTGGCAAAACGCGGTATTGCTTACCTGCATATGTCTGAACCAGACTGGGCGGGCGGTCAGCCGTACACTGAAGCGTTCCGTCAGAAAGTGCGCGACCGATTCCACGGCGTGATTATCGGTGCCGGTGCCTATACACCAGAGAAAGCAGAAGATCTGATCAACAAAGGGCTGATCGATGCGGTGGCATTTGGTCGCGATTACATCGCTAACCCGGATCTGGTTGCCCGTCTGGAACGTAAAACCGCACTGAACCCGCAGCGCCCGGAAAGCTTCTACGGCGGCGGTGCTGAAGGTTACACCGACTACCCTTCTCTGTAATTCCTCCTTGTGCATTGATAGCGGCGACATTTCGCCGCTATACTAAAACATCGTTTCTGTTCAAAAAGATAATCCAATCCATTGGTTAATGAGGAAATTATGCGCCTACTTCACACCATGCTGCGCGTTGGCGACCTGCAACGTTCTGTCGATTTCTACACTAACGTGCTGGGTATGACGCTGCTGCGCACCAGCGAAAACCCGGAATACAAATATTCACTGGCGTTCGTAGGCTACGGCCCGGAATCAGATGAAGCGGTTATCGAGCTGACCTATAACTGGGGCGTAGACAGCTATGAGCTGGGCACGGCATATGGCCATATCGCGCTGGAAGTGGAAAATGCCGCTGAAGCCTGTGAACGCATCCGCAGCAACGGCGGCAATGTGACCCGTGAAGCAGGCCCGGTCAAAGGTGGCACCACGGTCATTGCTTTTGTTGAAGATCCAGATGGTTACAAAATCGAGCTGATTGAAGCCAAAGACGCTGGTCGCGGTCTGGGCAACTGATCCCGCAGGGCGCAATATGCGCCCGTAGTTTTACTGCATCCCCTCTTAAAATTTGCCATAATGCGCACTGCTTTTTTCCCCATGTAAGAGACCCTGATGTCCGATAACGCTCAATTTACCGGTCTGTGCGACCGTTTTCGTGGTTTTTATCCCGTTGTCATTGATGTAGAAACAGCCGGATTTAACGCTAAAACCGATGCGCTGCTTGAAATTGCCGCCATCACGCTGAAGATGGATGAACAGGGCTGGATTTCACCGGACACCACGCTGCATTTCCACGTTGACCCGTTCGAGGGCGCCAACTTACAGCCAGAAGCGCTGGCCTTTAACGGCATTGACCCGCATAACCCCCTGCGTGGCGCCGTAAGCGAATACGATGCACTGCACGCTATTTTCAAAATGGTGCGCAAAGGCATGAAAGACAATGATTGCAGCCGCGCGATCATGGTGGCGCATAACGCGACCTTCGATCACAGCTTTATGATGGCGGCTGCCGAACGCGCATCGCTCAAGCGCAACCCTTTCCATCCGTTTGTTACCTTCGACACCGCAGCCCTGAGCGGCCTGGCGCTGGGACAAACGGTATTATCCAAAGCCTGCATCACGGCAGGAATAGCGTTTGACGGGACTCAGGCGCATTCCGCGTTATATGACACCGAACGCACCGCTGAACTGTTCTGTGAAATTGTGAACCGGTGGAAACGTCTTGGCGGCTGGCCGCTGCCGATGGGTGATGAGGCAGATATTCAATCGTAGGTCGGGTAAGCGCAGTACCACCCAACAAAAAAAAGCGACCTCGACAGGTCGCTTTTTTATTTTCGCAGATAACTTACTCTGCGTCTGGTTCTTCAGTTTTGTACTTAGCAGCGGTTTCTTTGATCAGCTGTTGCAGTTCGCCACGCTGATACATTTCGATCAGGATGTCACAACCGCCAACCAGCTCGCCATCAACCCACAGCTGCGGGAAGGTCGGCCAGTTTGCGTATTTTGGCAGCTCAGCGCGAATGTCCGGGTTTTGCAGGATATCAACGTAAGCAAAGCGCTCGCCACAGGCAGACAGCGCCTGAACTGCTTGTGCGGAGAAACCGCAGCTTGGCAGCTTCGGAGAACCTTTCATGTACAGGAGAATTGGGTTTTCAGCAATCTGGTGCTGGATTTTTTCAATAGTGGTGCTCATGTCTTGCTTCCTTTAACTTCTGTTACGGCATTCGTCTGACATTGTAGCGGTTCAGAGCGGCATCGGAAAATAACATTTTTTTCACGTCTATATATTTTAAACGTTACCGGCATAAGTTGCATTCCAAATGTAGCTTAACCCTGCTGTAGGTAAGGTTTTGCTTAAGGAGTAAGCAATAGTGCTACAGATTGATGAATTTTTTTGCACTTGCTAACGAAACACAATTTTAGATTGAAAAATGCTATTAACTTATCGGGTTTTTATAGATTAGAATCGACGGGTTTTGAAAATCACACGCAGGTATGATTGATGACCTGCATTTACCAGGGGACTGGCCAGTGGCGCGGATAAATAAAATCTCGATCACGCTCTGTGCTTTATTGTTTACGACACTCTCTTTCACGCCAGTGGCTAACGCCTCCCAGCAGGCGCGGCATTCTGCTGTACAAAAAACGCACCTGGCGAAAGTCACAGAACGTAAGAAAAAAACCACCAGTAAGAACGAAAAGAAAAAAACCACCGCACAGACAAAACGTACTGCCTCCAGCAAAACTAAAACCACTCACACCACCTCATCCAGCTCGCGCAAAGCCCAACAAACCGCCGCTAATCTCGTTACCGAAAAATGCACGGCCCGCAAAGGTCACAAAGCGAAGTGTGTTAAAGGAATGAAGGTTGCGGAAGTGCATAAAGTGCGCGTCCAGAAAGCGCAAAAAACCGCGATGAACAAGCTGATGGGACAAATTGGCAAACCTTATCGCTGGGGCGGAACCTCACCCCGTACCGGTTTCGATTGCAGCGGTCTGGTGTATTACGCTTACAAAGATCTGGTGAAATTCCGTATTCCGCGTACCGCGAACGAAATGTATCACCTGCGCGATGCTTCACCGGTCGATCGTGGCGAGCTGGAAAACGGCGATCTGGTGTTCTTCCGCACCCAGGGTCGCGGCACGGCTGACCACGTGGGTGTTTACGTGGGCAACGGGAAATTCATCCAGTCACCCCGTAGCGGCCAGGACATTCAAATCACTTCTCTGAGCGAAGATTACTGGGTACGCCACTACGTTGGCGCGCGCCGTGTAATGACCCCGAAAACCATTCGTTAATCCCTGCCCTGCCGCGTCTGCGGCGGGGTAAGTTCCTCTTTTGCATACCCTTTCAATTTGCTACTCTATCCTTGTTGTCTGTATGGTTATTGGCAACGTAAAAAATAATAAGGAGAGAAGCAATGTCGTTCGAATTACCTGCATTACCGTATGCAAAAGACGCCCTGGCTCCACACATTTCCGTGGAAACCCTGGAATATCACTACGGCAAACACCACCAGACGTATGTCACCAACCTGAACAACCTGATCAAAGGCACTGACTTTGAAGGCAAAACGCTGGAAGAGATCGTACGTAGCTCTGAAGGTGGTGTGTTTAACAACGCCGCTCAGGTCTGGAACCACACGTTTTACTGGCACTGCCTGGCACCGAATGCAGGCGGAGAACCAACCGGTGAACTGGCCGCAGCCATCAATGCCGCGTTCGGCAGCTTTGCTGATTTCAAAGCAAAATTCACTGACGCTGCGATTAAAAACTTTGGCTCCGGCTGGACCTGGCTTGTGAAAGAAGCCGATGGCAAACTGGCTATCGTATCAACATCCAACGCGGGTACACCGCTGACCACCAGCGCAACCCCGCTGATGACCGTCGATGTGTGGGAACATGCTTACTACATCGATTACCGTAACGCGCGCCCGAACTACCTGGAGCATTTCTGGGCGCTGGTAAACTGGGAATTTGTTGCGAAGAACTTCGCAGCGTAAGAGACACGCAGAAGGGTTCGCCCTTCTGCGTTTTTTGATTATTCAGCAGCGCAGGCCGTTTCTGGCTGTTTACGACCCGACATCAGTACCAGCAGTAACCCCAGAGCGGCAATAATCGCTCCCATCACCGGCACAAAGCTGTACCCCAGGCCACCCGAAATCACCGCACCCCCGGCCGCAGCGCCCAGCGCATTACCCAGATTAAACGCACCAATATTCACGGATGAAGAGAGCCCCGGCGCTTCATGAGCCACACGCATGACACGCATCTGCAACGGCGGAACCACGGCAAAGGTCGCTGCACCCCATACCACCATCGCAATGGCCGCGCCAAACTCGTTACGCGCCAGCCACGGAATGGCCACCATGATGACAATCAGCAGCGTTAAGAAGCCTTTCAGCGTGCCGCTCACGGAACGGTCTGCTAGTTTACCGCCCAGATAGTTACCAATAGAGAACCCTACGCCAATCAGCACCAGCATCGCGGTAATAAAGACCGGCGTAGCATGAGTAATATCGTGCAGCACGGGCGAAATATAGGTATAGAGCGTAAACATCGCCCCTGCCCCCAGCACCGTGGTCAACAGTGCAGACAACACCTGAGGACGCACCAGCACAGACAGCTCTTTACGCACATCCGGGCGTTCGCCTGCGCTGCCTTTTGGCAATGAGAAGAACAGTGCGACCATGGCAATCACGCCCAGTGCGGCGGTTGCCAGGAACGACATACGCCAGCCGATCGCTTCACCCAGCCACGTGGCCGCAGGGACACCGCCGATATTGGCGATGGTCAGGCCCATGAACATGGTTGCCACCGCGCTGGCCTGCTTATGTTTAGGCACCACGCTTGCGGCAACCACGGAGCCGAGTCCAAAGAACGCACCGTGGTTAAGGCTGGTCAGGATACGGGACAGCATCAGCGTGGTGTAATCCGGTGAAAGTGCGGAAAGCACATTCCCCAGCGTAAAAATGGCCATCAGGAAAATCAGTGCATTACGGCGCGCACGGTGTGATAGCAGTAGCGTCATTAACGGCGCCCCTACCATCACGCCAATCGCGTAGGCGCTAATCAACATACCGGCCGCAGGGATAGAGACGTCCACACCCCGGGCGATAACAGGCAATAACCCCATCGGGGAAAATTCAGTGGTGCCAATCCCAAAAGCGCCAATCGCCAGGGCCAGCAGAGGAAAATTGATTTTCATGAGTCAACTCCGGATGCCGTGTCGTACCGCGACACAGAACAAAGAAGTCAAAAGCATGACACCAATCACAAAAAATGAGAAGTTAACAATTTGGCAAAAGATTTTTGCCAGAGAAGTAACAATCAGCGGGGAGTGTGGAGGGAGAGAACTCTCCCCCCGCGTAAATCAGTGCAATACAGCCGTCAGGCCAGCGGCAACAATCAGTGCCAGCACGATAACGGTGGTCGTCAGCGAAAACTTAAGATCGGTACTCATCAATTTTTCTCCTTTTAATCACCTTACGAAAAGTGAGCTTGCTCATTTTTACACAGTTTACGTCAAAAATCTTCCTGGATTTAAACTGATATCCACTTTTGCTCTTCCCCTTTTCATCAAGATAGGACAAAATTCCACGCTAAATTTATTAGCGTACCGGCCATTGACCCCCTCCTGACGTCCTGTGTCGTTTTCCCGGCGTGTCGCAATTCCAGATTGCGTGATAAGGGTGAGAGAAGGCAAACGTTTACCTTCAAGTTTTTCAGGAGCTTAGGATATGGTCTGGAGTGACATTTAATGGCAACAATTAAAGACGTGGCAAAACGCGCAAACGTTTCCACTACAACCGTATCACATGTAATTAACAAAACCCGTTTTGTCGCGGAAGAGACGCGTAATGCCGTCTGGGCGGCGATCAAAGAGCTGCACTATTCGCCAAGTGCGGTCGCGCGTAGCCTGAAAGTTAATCACACCAAATCCATTGGTTTGCTGGCCACCAGCAGCGAAGCTGCGTATTTCGCAGAGATCATCGAAGCGGTCGAGAAAAACTGCTTCCAGAAAGGCTATACCCTGATTCTGGGTAACGCGTGGAACAACATTGAGAAACAGCGTGCTTATCTGTCGATGATGGCGCAAAAACGCGTGGATGGCCTGCTGGTCATGTGTTCTGAATACCCGGAGTCTGTGCTCTCGATGCTGGAAGAGTACCGACACATCCCAATGGTCGTGATGGACTGGGGTGAAGCGCGCGCTGATTTTACCGACTCCGTTATTGATAACGCCTTCGAAGGCGGCTACATGGCCGGTCGTTATCTGGTGGAACGCGGTCACCGCGAGATTGGCGTGATCCCGGGCCCACTGGAGCGTAACACCGGTGCAGGCCGTCTGGCCGGGTTTATGAAAGCCATGGAAGAAGCGCTGATCACCGTACCGGAAAACTGGATTGTTCAGGGTGACTTTGAGCCTGAATCCGGTTACCGCGCGATGCAGCAGATTGTCTCCCAGCCACATCGTCCGACTGCCGTCTTCTGCGGTGGCGATATTATGGCGATGGGTGCGCTTTGTGCCGCCGATGAGCTGGGTTTGCGCGTACCGCAGGATATTTCTGTGATCGGGTATGACAACGTGCGCAACGCGCGTTTCTTCACTCCGGCGCTGACCACCATTCACCAGCCGAAGGACTCTCTGGGTGAAACAGCATTCAATATGCTGATGGACAGGATCGTTAACAAACGTGAAGAGTCACAGTCGATTGAAGTCCACCCGCGTCTTATCGAACGTCGTTCCGTTGCGGACGGTCCTTTCCGCGACTACCGCCGTTAATCGTGTACGGAGCCAGTTAATCTGGCTCCCGTAACCACTCCCTGTTCAGCGTTTCACTGTCCCCCAAATAATCCAGCAGCCACGCCATCGCGGGCGATACGTCGCTTTGCTGCCAGGTCAGACAACATGCCGCATCCGGGAACGGGTTTTCAAGTTCAAGGGCAACCCACTCCCCGGCATCGATTCGCGGTCTGGCAAAATGGACCGGCACCATCGCCACACACAACCCGGCGGAAAGGCAGGTCGCGGAGGATTCCCAGTCAGGCGCAATCACCCGACGCTGGTTATCCAGCAGCCAGGTTACACGCTTCGGTAGTGAGCGCGACGTGTCCTCCAGCACCAACGATGGCCAGTTACGCAAGGTATCGTCACTTAACGGCCCCGGCATTGCCGCCAGTGGGTGATCGCTTGCCACCACGCACTTCCAGCTTAACATTCCCATATCGCGAAATGCGTAACGTCCCCCAACGGGTATGGCCTGTGTTGCGCCGATCGCCATCTCTGCCCTGCCGTCTGCCAGCGCATCCCAAACACCGTTAAAGACTTCCTGCGATACCCGCAGCTCAACATCCGAAAAGTGGCGATAAAAATCGACAATCATCTGCCGGGTACGTTCGGGTTTGACGATGTTATCTACCGCAATAGACAGATGCCCCCGCCAGCCGTTAGCGATTTGCTGACACTGTTCGCGGGTGATCTGCATTTTTTTGATAACAGAACGCCCTTCTTTCAAAAACCACGCCCCGGCAGGCGTTAATTCCACGTCGCGATGGCGGCGTTCAAACAGCGGAACCGCCAGCCATTCCTCAAGCTGACGCACCGTGTAGCTGATGGCCGAGGGGACGCGGTGGAGTTCCTGCGCGGCTCCGCTGAAGCTGCCGTTACGGGCGACAGCATCCACAACTTCAAGAGAATAATCTGACCACATTTTCTGCCTGCAAAAAATTTGAATGCACCCGCCAAATATTAGCGTTTCACAAGCCGCTTTGCACTCCCTACACTCTGCGCCAACGTACACCTGCCTC
>Ga0153917_1000599_pt1 | contig 21296 bp, 19 predicted proteins | sample TSFL001MetaG_FD_104695 | JGI IMG/M metagenome (GOLD analysis project Ga0153917, IMG submission 104695) | Attine ant fungus gardens microbial communities from Florida, USA - TSFL001 MetaG | ecosystem: Host-associated > Fungi > Mycelium > Unclassified | place: USA: Florida, Paynes Creek Historic... | reverse complement strand
TAATGACGCATCGAATTGCTCCTTACGGATTATTCAGCCTCCTGTCTGGGTCAGCCGAGGCCCGGGGAGGCAAGGAACGTGTTAAAGGTCGGCTGAAAAATTGACGCGTCATAATACTTGCGCACCCCAGGAAACTCAAGCTGATTGCACAAATAATTCGCACAAAGCGCAAAGCGGGTCTAAGCCGGTGATTTACCATTAAACGGACTCGATTGCGGCGTTTTTTTGAACAACAGCATCAGAAATGGTCGCCATTCTTCTCTTTAGAAGTGATTACACTTTAATCAGAGCCCGGCCGGGCAAGCACAGGAGAGAGATAAACCGATTCACAGTGTGTCGTCGTGGAGCGCATATCATGAAAAAAATCACCCTTGCGGTCCTTGCTACGCTGTTGCTGAGTGCTAATGCGGCGGCAGCCATCAGGATCGACGGCCAACAGGCCAGAAATATGGATGATGTGCAAAGCTTAGGCGTAATTTATATCAACCATAACTTCGCCACTGAAAGTGAAGCAGATCACGCCCTGAATCAGGAAGCCGATGCAAAGAATGCCCATTATTATCGCGTGATGCTCATCCGCGAGCCGGGCAGCAACGGCAATATGCATGCCAGCGCAGCTATCTATAAGTAATGTTCTGACGCCAACACCAGGAACGTTAACAACGAGAATAAAGATATCGTTTTATTAGCCCCCGGCACGGGGGCTTTTTTTATTTTTGCCCGTAATAGGCATTCGGACCGTGCTTGCGCAGGAAATGCTTGTTCATCAGATAGCTATCAATGGGCTGAAGCTGCGGATTAATGCCGCGCGCAATCCATGCCATGCGCGCCACCTCTTCCATCACCACGGCATTATGCACCGCATCGTGCGCGTCTTTCCCCCAGGCGAAGGGGCCATGCTGATAGACCACTATACCCGGCGTATGCAGGGGTTCAGCACTCCCCAGGGTTTCGATAATCACCTCTCCGGTATTGTGCTCATATTCCCCTTCTACCTCCTGCTGGGTTAATGCCCGCGTGCAGGGAATATCGCCAAAGAAGTAATCGGCATGGGTCGTCCCCAGCGCCGGTATTGCCAGCCCGGCCTGTGCCCAGGCGGTGGCATGGGTCGAGTGGGTATGCACCACGCCGCCGAGAGAGGGATAACGCCGGTACAGCGCCAGATGGGTGGCGGTGTCGGAAGAGGGGCGCCACTTCCCGTCTACCCTGTTGCCGTCGAGATCCACCACCACCATATCCTCTACGCTCATCGCGTCGTAGGCTACCCCGCTGGGCTTGATGGCGACCAGGCCACGCGCACGATCGATGGCGCTGACGTTACCCCAGGTAAAGGTGACCAGGCCGTAGCGCGGCAGATCCATGTTTGCCTCAAACACCTGCTGTTTAAGCTGCTTCATGGTCACCCTCCATCAGCCCTGCCCGCGCCATGCGCTCCAGCACCCAGTCGCGCGCCCTGGCGACTTCCTGGAGCGGATCGGCCGCGGTTTCACTCCACATTTCAATTAAATAGGGCCCGCAATAACCGCTCTGTTTAAGGGTGGCGAAGCAGCGCTCGAAATCCACGACCCCGGTACCGAAGGGGACGTTCTTGAACACGCCCGGCTTCGTGTCTTTAACATGCACCGCCACGATATGCCCCTGCCCCGCCCGCAGCTCCATCTGGACGTCGTTATCCCAGGCGGAAAGGTTGCCAATATCGGGATAAAGCTGGAACCAGGGGTTGTTCAGATAGTGGGCGTAACCGAGCGCTTTGCTGATGGAGTTCATCAGGGGGTAATCCATGATCTCCATCGCCAGCGTCACCTGGGCGCGGCTGGCCATCTCCACGCTCTCTTTCAGGCCGTCGCGGAAACGGCGGCGCGTTTCATCGTTCGCCTGCTGATAATAGACGTCGTAGCCGGCAAGCTGGATCACGCGGATCCCCACATCCTGCGCCAGCCGAATCGCTTTGCCCATGATCTCCAGCCCCTGCTGGCGCACCGCATCATCTTCGCTTCCGAGCGGGAAACGGCGATGGGCGCTCAGGCACATAGAGGGAACGCGCACGCCGGTCTCGGCGATAGCGTTGATAAGGGCCAGCCGCTGCTCCCGGCTCCAGTCAAGGCGGGCAAGCCGCTGGTCAGTTTCGTCGACCGACATTTCGACAAAATCAAACCCCAGCACCTTTGCCTGCCGCAGCCGCTCCAGCCAGTTCTCTCCAGCGGGAAGGGCTTTTTCATAGATGCCAAGCGGCACCTGTTTCGACAACATAGCGGCTCCTTATCCCCAAAGCTGGGCAATTGAGCGTTTGAACTGACGTGCGGCTTCAACCGGCGAAGCGGCATCGCGGATACTGCGCCCGGCGATAAATACATGAATGGGAATGCCCTGGAACAGCGGCAGATCTTCCAGCGCCAGCCCGCCGGTTACCGTCACCTTAAAGCCCATCTCCGCCAGCCGCTTAATGGCGCCGATATCCGCATCGCTCCAGGCGACGCCCGCCGCCTGGGCATCGCGGCTGCGGTGATAAACAACTTGTTGGATCCCGGCCTCGCGCCATGCTTCCGCCTGCTCCCAGGTCCAGAAGCCGGTGAGTTCGATCTGCACGTCGCCGTTAAACTCTTTGGCAACGTCCAGCGCCCCTTTGGCGGTGTTGATATCCGCGCAGCAGATCACCGTCACCCAGTCGGCGTTGGCTTCAAAGCACATCCGCGACAGGATTTTGCCCGCATCGGCAATTTTGGCGTCTGCCAGCACGATTTTATGTGGATAGAGCGCTTTCAGATCGCGTACGGCGCGAACGCCCTCCCCGACGCACAAAATGGTGCCCACTTCGATGATATCCACCTCTTCGGCAATCAGACGTGTCGTTTCGTAAGCGTGGGCCAGAGTTTGGTTATCCAGCGCGACCTGCAACATTGGTAATGACATTGACGTTCCCTCTCAGACTGCCGCCGCAGTGGCGTTATCGATTAAATCCAGCACGTCCTGCTCGGTACGGCAGGCGCGTAAACGGTCGAAATTGGCTTCATCTTCAAACAGATTGACGATCTGCATGATGCCCACCTCCTGGTGGGTATTGGCATCAACGGCCGCCATGGTGATGAGGATATCGACCGGATCGTTATCTTCGTGGTTAAAGTTCAGCGGGGTTTTTAGGGTGACCAGTGCGAATCCGGTTTTTTTGACCCCCTCCTCCGGGCGGCCATGCGGCATCGCCAGCCCAGGGGCAATCACGAAGTACGGACCAAACTGCGCCACGCCATCAAGAATGGCCTGGTAATAGCGCGGCTCAACAACATCGGCCTTAACCAGCAAATCGACTCCCAGCTTTACCGCTTCCTGCCAGGTGCTGGCTTCGGCCTGCAAAAGAATGGAGTGGTTTTCTGCCAGCGAATCACGGAGTTTCATAGGGCCTCCTTACTTCACGTCCTGCGGGAAGTGTTCTTTGATCACCTCCAACAGTTTTGGGCCAAAATCCGCAGGCGACAGCATGTTGCGTACGCCCACCACATATTTATTGCCTGTAACGCTAATTTCACCGGCGATATGGGTAGAGGCGATGATGATATCTGCGCCATTCAGTTCACTTTTGTACTCACCCACCGCGCAGCTGTTCACCGTGTGGTCAATGTTTGACTGAGTTAAAAACTGGTCCACTTTCATTTTCATGATCATGGAGCTTCCTTGTCCGTTACCACATACAGCCAGAATACGTACGGTCATAGTCAAAACTCCTTAGTGAGCAGAAACTTCTGCTGATTGTTTTTCCGCATCTTCTTCCGCCCGCAGCGAGCGGCCAGCGAAGAACATATACGCCAGGGCAATCAGGATGATGACGGCCATAAAAGCGATGCCGAGAGAGGCGAAGCCCTGCATCATTGGCGGCGCCAGAATCGACCAGTCGGCCATCCCCATCCAGGCGCTCATGCCGGTAAGCTTGACCGCCCATACGCAACCGAAGATTTCAATCATCCCCATCACCAGGCAGATCTTGAGCGCTGCACGCCAGCCGCCAAAGTGGTTGGCAAAGACGCCGATGGTGGCGTTGGAGAAGAACATCGGGATAAAGCCGGGAATGATGAGAATGGAGGAGCCGCAGCCCACCAGAATACCCACCGCGATCAGCTGGCCGATGGTGCCCCACATAAAGCCCCAGACCACGGCGTTCGGCGCAAAGCTATAGATAGCCGCACAGTCGATCGCCAGAACCGCGCCGGGGATCAGACGCTGCGAGATGCCGTTAAAGGCTTCGGAGAGTTCAGCCACGAACATGCGCACGCCCTGGGTAATAATGAAAATCGCCACCGCGAACTGGAAACCGGTTTGCAGGATGTAGATCGTCCAGTGGGTTTTGCCCGCCATCGCCTGCACCACGTCGATACCGAACGAGAGCAAAATTGCGCCGAAGAATATCGTCATGACAATCGCCGTCGAGACGATGTTGTCGTGGAAAATATTCAGCCAGCCTGGCAGCTTGAGATCTTCCACGCTCTCCTCTTTCTTACCGAGGTAGGGCGCGACTTTATAGGCGATCCAGGAGGCGAACTGCTGCTGGTGGCCGATGGAGAAGCCGCAGCCATCGGTGACCTCCTGGGTGGGCTTGAACATCATGTTGGAGGTGATACCCCAGTAGAGCGACACCAGTACCGCCGTAAAGATGATAGTGGTCCACATTGAGTAGCCGTAGATATAGAAGAAGACGGCGATCAGCCCGGCCTGCTGGAACATGATGTGGCCGGTCAGCATGATGGTACGAATGCCCGTAATACGGCGCAGCAGGACATAAATGATGTTCAGCGCCAGCGCCAACAGTACGGCATATCCCACCCAGCTGTAGGCGTCACCCATGCGTTCGATGGTGGCCATCATTGATGCATAGGTATCTGATATTGCGCCATTAATTCCGTAAACCTCGGACATTTTGGCGACGACGGGTTTAAAGGTGCTGGTTAAAATGCCGGACCCCGCCTGAAGGAGCATGAAGCCGATGATGGTTTTGATGGTGCCTTTGATAATGACGCTGACGCTCTTGCGCAGCAGGATGTAGCCAAGACAGGTCACGATACCCAGCAGCAGCGGGGCATTGGTCATCACCTGATTAAAAAAGACGGTAAAGACGCTGTAGAGGATCTCCATAACACTCTCCGATAAAGGCAGTACGTTGCGTAATGTTCGTACATCAGGCCCCCACTCTATTAATCACAAATAATCACCACAAGATTGCATTTGATTATTTGTGACGCATCACGCAAATTATTTCCCTTCATACCGTAATGACTTTCATTTCAATCGCCATATTTCTATTATTTACTTAAATATCAACATATTGAATAATTTATCAATCATAAGAAACAACGCGTAATGCATCAGAAACGGGCTACACAGGCCAAACGACACTGCAAAATGCCCGTTGCAATGCTGATTTGTTGGTGACAATATAAATCACGTTAAATCAAATCGTGATTACTTATGATGGAAAGAGGGAGTCTGGCAATGAGTAAAGTGAACACTATCACCCGCGAATCATGGATCCTCAGCACCTTCCCGGAATGGGGAACTTGGCTGAATGAAGAGATTGAACAAGAGCAGGTCGCCCCTGGCACCTTTGCCATGTGGTGGCTGGGCTGTACCGGAATCTGGCTGAAATCTCAGGGTGGCGCCAACGTCTGCGTCGATTTCTGGTGCGGCACCGGCAAGCAGAGCCACGGTAATCCGCTGATGAAAAAAGGGCATCAGATGCAGCGTATGGCGGGAGTGCAGAAGCTGCAACCGAACCTGCGCACCACGCCCTTTGTCCTCGATCCGTTCGGCATTCGTCAGATCGATGCCGTACTGGCAACCCACGATCATAACGATCACATTGATGTGAACGTGGCCGCCGCCGTGATGCAAAACTGCGCCTCAGATGTGCCCTTTATCGGCCCGCAAACCTGCGTGGATATCTGGATGGGCTGGGGCGTACCGAAAGAGCGCTGCATCGTGGTGAAGCCGGGCGATGTAGTGAAAATCAAAGATATTGAAATCCACGCGCTGGATGCGTTTGACCGTACGGCCCTGATTACCCTGCCGGCGGACCAGAAGGCAGAGGGCGTACTGCCGGACGGCATGGACGAACGCGCGGTGAACTATCTGTTTAAAACACCGGGTGGCAATCTGTACCACAGCGGGGATTCGCACTATTCCAACTACTATGCGAAGCACGGCAACGAGCACCAGATTGACGTGGCGCTGGGCTCCTACGGTGAGAACCCGCGCGGCATCACCGATAAGATGACCAGCGCCGATATTCTGCGCATGGCAGAAGCCCTCAATACCAAAGTAGTGATCCCGTTCCACCACGATATCTGGTCAAACTTCCAGGCCGACCCGCAGGAGATTCGAGTGCTGTGGGAGATGAAAAAAGATCGGCTTAAGTACGGCTTTAAGCCCTTTATCTGGCAGGTGGGCGGCAAGTTCACCTGGCCGCTGGATAAGGATAATTTTGAGTATCACTATCCTCGCGGCTTTGATGACTGCTTCACCATCGAGCCCGATCTGCCGTTTAAATCTTTCCTGTAACCCGCAGCTTATCGCCAGGCTTGGTGCCTGGCGATTCCATTATTTTTTAGTAATTTCAGGCTATTTCAAATATCATCTTTTCACATCAATTTTGTTCGGAATAGCTCATGACCGAAGCACAGCGTCATCAAATTTTGCTCGAACTTCTGGCGCAAACCGGGTTCGTCACCGTTGAACAGGTCATCTCGCGGCTGGGGGTCTCTCCCGCCACGGCACGCCGCGATATTAATAAGCTCGATGAGAGCGGCAAACTGAAAAAAGTGCGCAATGGCGCAGAGGCCATCACCCAGCAGCGGCCGCGCTGGTCGCCGATGAACATCCATCAGGCGCAGAATCACGATGAGAAAGTTCGCATCGCCAGGGCCGCCTCCCAGCTGGTGAATCCAGGCGAGAGCGTGGTGATTAACTGTGGCTCCACGGCGTTTTTATTAGGCCGGGAAATGTGCGGCAAGCCGGTGCAGATCATTACTAACTATCTGCCGCTGGCGAACTATCTCATCGACCAGGAGCATGAAAGCGTGGTGATCATGGGCGGCCAGTACAATAAAAGCCAGTCCATTACCCTAAGCCCGCAGGAGAGCGAAAACAGCCTGTATGCCGGGCACTGGATGTTCACCAGCGGCAAAGGCCTGACCGCCGACGGGCTGTATAAAACAGACATGCTGACCGCCATGGCCGAGCAGAAGATGCTGAACGTGGTTGGCAAACTGGTAGTGCTGGTAGACAGCAGCAAAGTGGGGGAGCGCGCCGGGATGCTATTCAGCCGCGCGGAGCAGATAAACCTGGTGATCACCGGCAAGCAGGCCGAGCCACAGATCCTCCAGAAACTGGAAGATCAGGGCGTGAAAGTGCTGCGCGTCTAGAGGTGCTGTTGAAAGAAGCTGACGGTCGCCTCCAGCGCCTTTGGCGTAATACGGTGCCGTACTCCCGCTTCCCATATGCAGGTGAGATTGCTATCCAGCCCGGCATGCTGTAAGGCCTGCTGTAAACGGAAGGTCTCTATCGCCGGCACCACATCATCCGCCTCTCCGTGCCACAACAACAGCGGGCGATCGGCCAGCCGCGGCAGGGCATGGGACACCTCCCACTCTGCCAGCGGAGCCAGAGCGGTATTAAAAAGGTCATCCTGTGGGGGAAATAGCGTGCGGGCAAGGGAGGTGAAGTACCCCGATCCCATCAGGCTTGCCACACATTTGACCTCCGGGTGATGCGTCATAATGCCGAGGGCGGTCATGCCGCCCATTGAGGCTCCCGCCACCGCTAAACGTTCATCCGCCACCAGCCCGGTCGCGCAGAGGGCATCCCGCAGCCCGGCGAATTCCACCAGGTTACCGTGCAGAATGGGCCAGAATTGCCCTGCACGCGCCTGCTCATCCCCGGCGAAGCGCGCCCCGTGATCCGGGGCATCGGGCATTACCGCGCGAAAGCCGGCCTGCGCCAGCGCCACAGCAAAGTAGCTATATACCAGACTGGATGAGGCAAAGCCGTGATAAAAGATCACCGCGGGCAAGGGCTGCTCCCCCGCTCCCGCCGGAAACGCATGTAAAATCTTATGGTTTCCAAGCTGCTCTGTTTTAAGTTCAATCATTGTCGATCCTTAGCCCGCAGGGTGATTCATAATGTTGAGAAGTGGCTTACGCTTTCACGCTATTTTCATTCGAAATGTACGCGACAGCTAACAGTTTGGGAACATTACCCCAAAATGAAATTAACAGACATCTACACTATTGCTATCAGGAAACGAATATGGTTATGCGCAGATTTGCTGTTTTATTGCTGGTGCTGCTGACGGCAGGATGCAGCCTGTTGCAGGGTACACCGCAACCGGCTCCACCCGTTGCCGACCATCCTCAGGAAATTCGCCGTAATCAGACGGAAGGATTACAGCGTATAGGAACCGTCACCGCAGTTGAGCACGGCTCCCCAATGGATGTGGAGGAAGCGATTAAAGCGAAAGCCGCCGCAGCCCAGGCTGATTACTACGTCATCATCTTAATTGATGAAACTATTATTGCCGGACAATGGTATTCACAGGCCATTTTGTATCGGAAATAACAGGCGTTATTTAAACGCTATTTACACTGCTTTGCGTCCATAGACGTTTACCTGTCCACAATAGACTCCGTGGCTATGCCAAAGGAAACGAGTTTATTTGCGAAGGATTGCCCGGCAACCGCCGGGGACACGTAACATGGAGCTGACAATGAAACGATCTCTTGCTTTGACCTCTCTGTTGCTCTCCGCCGGTCTGGTGAGCACGACCGCGCAGTCAGCCGATTTTGCCAGCGCTGATTGTGTTACCGGGTTAAATGAAATTGGCTTGATCTCTGTGAATAATATTGCAGGGAGCGTACAGGATATAGAGCGCGTCATTGCACTTAAGGCCGATGAGCAGGGCGCTTCCTGGTATCGCATTATCCGCATGCAGGAAGAGAGCCATGTGGATCGCTGGCAGGTTCAGGCTATCCTCTACGCCTGAAAAACCTCTATAAAAAGCCACTAATAAATAGTGGCTTTTAAATATTTACAATTCTTGTATCCTTGTCGTTACTATCGCGAGACATGCGTGTAACATTTTGTTACATAAACCGGATAAATGTTATCCCCGCTCTGCCGTTGAAAAGCGATACCTTTTCAATAATGAGCAATTTATGATCACCTTTTTTCGCCGTGCAGGTCTGGGCACCAAGCTATCGCTGCTTACCGGCTTGAGTGTTGCCACACTCTTTCTGCTATTCACTTTTCTCCTGAGCTATAACACCAGTCAAAAACTCGAATCGCTGGCTATAGAAGATTTGCATAACCAGTCTACCGGCGTGGTGGATATGGTGCAGATGTTCGATACCAGCCTCACCGAAGAGGTGGAAAGCTATACCCGCCTGTTCACCACCTTTTTGCCGCAGCCGCTGAGCGTTGACGCCAGCCAGACCCGTACCATCAACGGCCAGAACGTCCCGTTGCTGAAGGGTGGCGAGACGGAGCTGCATGAGAACAACGCGACTCCCGATGATTTTCTGAATCGCACCGGCGCTATCGCTACGCTGTTTGTCCGCAGCGGCGATGATTTTGTCCGCGTGGCCACCTCGCTGCGTAAAGAGAATGGCGATCGGGCCATAGGTACGGTACTGGATCGCGCCAGTCCGGCCTCGGCGGCGGTCAACAAAGGTGAGGTGTATCGCGGCCTCGCCCTGCTGTTTGGCAAACGCTATATCACCCAGTATCAGCCGGTAAAAGATGCGGGCGGACAGGTGATCGCCATCATCTTCGTCGGGGTGGATATTACCCACTCGTGGAACGTCATGCGTGAGAAGATCCTCAGCCGCCGTCTGGGCGAGAGCGGCCACTTCTTCGTGCTGGACCGCAGCAACGGCAAAAATCACGGGCAATACCTGTTCCATAGCGCCGAAGAGGGGCAACTGCCGAAGTGGGATAACGGCGTACAACAGCAGCTGTTAGGAGATCAATCCGGCACCCTGGAGCGTCAGAGCCCGGATGGCCGCACGCTGATTATGGCCTGGACACCGCTTCCGGGCTGGAACTGGACCATCGTGGGCGAGGTGGATAAAAGCGTACTGCTGGCCGACGTGACCAGCCTGCGCGACCGTTTCCTGCTTGCCGGAGTCGTTCTCTCGGCGCTTTTTGCCATGCTGTTCGTATGGATCATCCGCCGCTGGCTTTCCCGCCCGCTGCGCGATGTGATTGGCCTGGCGGAGCAGTATGCCGCAGGCGATCTGCGCGCTACCCTTCCGGCCACCCGTCAGGATGAGGTCGGCCAGCTGATAAAGGCCATTAACGGTATTGGCGGCGGGCTGCAAAAAATCGTGCTGCAGGTGCGGGAAGCCGCGGGGGATATCCACCTGGGAACCAATGCCCTGGCATCGGATACCGGCGAGATCTCCGAGCAGATTAACAAGCAGGCCAGCAGCGTGGAGGAGACCTCTGCCAGCATGGAGCAGCTGGCGGCCACCGTGCAGCAGAATGCGGCCAATATGGAGCAGACCCAGCAGCTGGTGAGCGAAACCTCCCGCGCGGTGCACCAGGGCGGCAAGACCGTCAGCAACGCCGTCTCTACCATGGATGATATTCGCGAGGCGTCGAAACGTATTGAAGCTATCACCCGGGTGATCGAGGGTATCGCTTTTCAGACCAATATCCTGGCCCTGAACGCCGCCGTAGAGGCCGCCCGGGCAGGTGAGCACGGTAAAGGCTTCGCCGTAGTGGCCCAGGAAGTGCGCGCTCTGGCGGCGCGCAGCGCCAACGCGGTGAAAGAGATCGAACAGCTGATTGGCGATACGCTCAGCAAAGTGAGCGAGGGCCACGCCCTGTCGGAGCAGACCCGTCAGGCGATGCAGAGCATCATCGTGCATATTGATAACATCAATCAGCTGGTGACCGAGATTAACCATGCCTCCCACGAGCAGTCAGCAGGCATCGGCCAGGTGAACCTGGCGATGACGCATATCGGCGAAGCGTCGCATATCAACGCCGACCGCGTCTCGCGCAGTGAACAGACGGCACAGAGCCTGCGGGAGAAAGGGTCGCACCTGACCGATCTGGTTAGCCTGTTCCGTCTGTAAGACTCAGGCAACCCCGCCCGTGGCGCGCAGCAGCAGGTCGTCCTGGACCTGCTCGCTGAGCAGGGAGCCGCCGCGGGCATCAAGCATTTCTCGACACCAGGCCTGCGCCACCGGCGGTGACGCATGACGCAACATCTGAGCCCCCGCGCCCAGCAGGAAGATCTGCCGGGCGATTTCCCTGCCCTGCGCCTCCTGCGGTTTACGTAATCTCTGCTGTAGCTGGCGCCAGCTGCGGTCGAAGTGACGATCCTGACCCTTCACTGCGGCAAAATCAGCGGCCAGCAGATCCATCACCCCGGGCTGTTTCGCCAGCACCCGCAGCACGTCCAGGCTCATGATATTGCCCGAGCCCTCCCAGATACTGTTCACCGGCATTTCCCGGTACAGGCGCGGCAGTTCGCTCTCTTCGCAGTAGCCGATCCCGCCCAGCACCTCCATCGCCTCGGCCACAAAGGGGATACCCGCCTTGCAGACGGTGAATTTCGCCGCCGGGGTGAATAACCTGGCCCACAGCCTCTCCTGCTCGTCGCCGCGGTTATCCCACGCCCTCGCCAGGCGCATGAGCAGCGCGGTCTGCCCTTCCAGCTGCAGCGCCATCCGGCTGAGCACGTCGCGCATCAGCGGCTGATCGATCAGGTTTTTGCCAAAGGTCTGCCGCTGGTGAGCGTGATAGAGCGCGACCGACAGGGCGCGGCGCATCAGCCCGTGGCTGCCCAGGGCGCAGTCGAAGCGGGTCAGGCCGCCCATCTTCAGAATCTGGCGGATCCCCTCCCCCTCTTCCCCCAGCAGCCAGCCGGAGGCCTCCATAAACTCGGCTTCCGTGCTGGCGTTCGAGCGATTGCCCAGTTTGTCTTTCAGCCGCTCCAGCCGCACGGCGTTGCGCAGCCCGTCCGGTAAAAAACGCGGGACAAAGAAGCATGACAGCCCGCCTTTAGCCTGCGCCAGCACCAGATGGGCGTCGCTCTGCGGTACCGAGAAGAACCATTTATGCCCCACCAGCCGGTAGCTGCCGTCGGCGCACTTTTCCGCCCGGGTAGTGTTACTCAGCACGTCAGAACCGCCCTGCTTTTCGGTCATTCCCATGCCGATCAGCAGGCCGCGCTTCTGGTTGCCCGGGCCCAGATGAGGGTCGTAACGGTCGCTCATCAGCGGCGTCAGCCAGTCGTGAAAGGCACGGGGCAGCGCCTGCTGCAACAGCGGCGTGGCGGCAAAGGTCATGGTGACGGGGCAAAGGGTGCCGGCTTCCACCTGGGCGTGCAGGATAAAGCGCGCGGCCCGGGCCACAAAGGATCCTTTACGGGCCTCCTCTTCCCACGCCAGGTTGTGCACCCGGTTAGCGTACAGCCCCTGCATCAGCAGATGCCAGGCGGGGTGAAAACGTACATCGTCCAGCCGGGCGCCTGCCGCATCGTAACGCAGAAGTTCGGGAGGATTGGCGTTAGCCAGCCTGCCCAGCTCCAGCGACTCCGCCGTGCCCAGCTGCTGGCCAATACTGGCGAGCAGGTCCTGATCCCAGCCAGCCCCCTCGCGGCTCACCGCCTCACAGAGGGCGCGATCTGAGAGAAAAAGGTTGCTGTTTGTCAGCGGCGAAGGCTGATTAAACACGGTATGCGTCTGCCATTGCATTGTTTTTCCTCCTTTAGTGGCACCTGGTGATAAGTATGGACAGAGCAGGGCGTCGCTGCATGGGAGGGGGGTCACACGACGGGAGAGATCGTTAAGAGCATTCGTGAAACAGCTCACATAACATACGAATAAACTATTTCCCATCGTCCCTTATGTTGAATAATTTATTCTTGCCCCTTTCAGAAGAGAAAAATTATGCACTCCACACAACGTGCGCCGGATGCGCACAAAAGGGCGTTAATTGCCGGCTCCATCGGCAACTTTATCGAGTGGTACGAATTTGCGGTCTATGGCTTCCTGGCCACCGTCATTGCGAAAAACTTCTTCCAGCTGGAGGGGGAGAGCGGGCTGACCAGCCTGATCCTCACCTACGCCTCCTTTGCTATCGCCTTCTTCTTTCGCCCGCTCGGGGCGGTGGTCTTCGGGCGAATGGGCGATCGCATCGGGCGTAAGCCGACGCTCATTCTGGTGCTAATCATGATGACGCTGGCGACCGCCGCCATTGGCCTGGTGCCGGTGTATGCCAGCATCGGGATTGCCGCGCCGCTGATCGTCACCGGGCTGCGCATTTTGCAGGGGCTGTTCGCCGGGGGCGAATATGGCGGGGCGGTGTCGCTGATGACCGAGTTTGCACCGCGCGGTAAACGCGGGCTGTATGGCGCCTGGCAGTCCTTCACCGTGGCTCTTGGCCTGCTGGCGGGAGCGGGGATCGTGGCGTTACTTTCGGCGTGGCTTACGCCCGAGGCGCTGCACGACTGGGGCTGGCGGATCCCGTTTTTTGTCGCCCTGCCGCTGGGGGCCATCGCCCTGTGGCTGCGGGTCAGCATGGAAGAGACTCCCAGCTTTGTGAAGCAGCAGGCCAAACCGGTAACACAAAAAGCCGAGGCCGGCGCGACGCTGAAAGCGATTGTGACAGGTATTGGTCGGGTGATGGTCTGGTCCGCTGCGGGCTATACCTATCTGGTGATTATGCCCGCCTACCTGCAATCGGCCCTGCATACCGGCTTTAACCAGGCGCTGCTGATCGCGGTTATTTCAAATATTGGCTTTGCCCTGACCATTATTCCCTCCGGCTGGCTGAGCGACCGCGTTGGGCGACGCAGGATAATGGTGCTTGCCGCCGTACTGCTGCTAATCCTCGCCCTGCCGCTGCTGAAAATTTTGCAGGCAGAGTCCAGTACCCTGGCGATTAAAGCGCTAGTGGTGTTGATTGCTGGCGGGCTGGTGGGCATGCTGGCGGGACCGGGTCCGGCGATGCTCTCAGAGATGTTCCCGACGCGCGTGCGCTACACCGGGCTGGGGCTGGCCTACTCCCTGTCGAACGCCCTGTTCTCGGGCTGTGCGGGGCTCATTATCACCGGGCTTATCAAAGAGACGGGGAATCTGGATATTCCAGCTTACTACGTGATGGCAACGGCGGTGGTGAGTATCGCGGCGCTGATGACGCTCAGAAAGGATGACCATTTGCGGTCGCTGGAGGAGTAAGGGCTGGACGATCGCCGTCTGGTGCCCTCACCTCAACCCTCTCCCTGTGGGAGAGGGCGAATACACGAAAGGCCTTCTTTGAAGGCCTTATTATTTACCCGCGCTGACGCACCGCTTCAAACAGGCAGATGCCGGTTGCCACGGAGACGTTCAGGGAGGAGACGCTGCCCGCCATTGGAATGCTGATCAGCTCATCGCAGTGTTCACGCGTTAAACGACGCATCCCTTCGCCTTCGGCACCCATTACCAGCGCCAGACGGCCGGTCATTTTGCTCTGGAACAGGGTATGGTCCGCTTCACCGGCGGTGCCTACGATCCAGATGTTCTCTTCCTGCAGCTGGCGCATGGTGCGCGCCAGGTTAGTGACGCGGATCAGCGGGACGTTTTCCGCCGCGCCGCAGGCCACTTTCTTCGCCGTCGCGTTCAGCTGGGCAGAGCGATCTTTCGGCACGATTACCGCGTGCACGCCCGCCGCGTCGGCGCTACGCAGGCAGGCGCCGAGGTTGTGCGGATCGGTTACGCCGTCGAGGATCAGGAAGAAGGGGTTATCCAGCCCGGCGATCAGATCCGGCAGATCGTTTTCCTGATACTGACGGCCCGGCTTAACGCGGGCGATAATGCCCTGATGCACCGCCCCCTCGCTTTTCTCATCCAGGTACTGGCGGTTCGCCAGCTGGATCACCACGCCCTGCGCTTCGAGCGCGTGGATCAGCGGCATCAGGCGTTTATCTTCACGCCCTTTCAGAATAAACACTTCCTGAAAACGCTCCGGAGCGCGCTCCAGCAGGGCCTGCACCGCGTGGATGCCGTAAATCATTTCACTCATTGATGTTTCTCGTTATGACTTTTCTTTTCCCTCTCCACGCCAGGGAAAGGGACAGGGTGAGGCGGAGAGTTTACTCCGCCTGCTGTTTCTTCGCAGCACGCTTTGCTTTGGTTGCGGCGGCGATTTTCTGGGATTTCGCCGACGGCTTTTTCGCAGCTCTGCCCTCTTTCTTCGCGGCTTTCGGCTTCTGTTTCTTCTCGCCGCGGAAGGCGCTGTCCGGCTCGAAGTTTACCCGCTTGCCCGCCTGGCGACGTTTACCGCCAGCGTTGCCCTTCGCCCCTTTCTTCGCGTTTTCGCGCGCGGTTTTACCCACATTGCGCGGCGCACGTTCGCTGGAGATGAGGCTAAAGTCAATTTTGCGCTCGTCCATATTGACGGCTTCGACTTTAACTTCAACGCGGTCACCCAGACGGTAAGTCTGACCGCCGGATTCGCCAATCAGGCGCTGACCCACCTGGTCGAAGCGGTAGTAGTCATTATCCAGGCTGGAGACATGCACCAGGCCATCAATGAACAGCTCATCCAGACGGACAAAGAAGCCAAAGCCGGTGACGCTGGCAATCACCCCTTTAAAGATGTTGCCTACCTGATCCAACATGAAATCACATTTCAGCCAGTCGGAGACTTCACGGGTCGCTTCATCGGCACGGCGCTCGGTCATGGAGCAGTGCTGGCCCAGCTGGAGCATCTCTTCCAGAGAGTAGTGATAACCGCCGGTTTCGGTGGTATTGCCCTTGTGCCCCTGCTCCTGCGCCAGCAGATACTTAATGGCGCGGTGCAGAGAGAGGTCCGGGTAACGACGGATCGGCGAGGTGAAGTGGGCATAAGACTGGAGCGCCAGGCCAAAGTGGCCGCGGTTTTCCGGGTCGTAAATCGCCTGCTTCATGGAGCGCAGCAGCATGGTTTGCAGCATTTCATGATCCGGACGATCGGCGATGGACTCCAGCAGCTCGGCATAATCCCGTGGCTCCGGCTTGTTGCCGCCCGGCAGTTCAAGCCCCAGCTCCGCCAGCACCGTGCGGAACGAGGTGATGGCTTCGGTGGTCGGTCTGTCGTGGATACGGAACAGCGCAGGCTCTTTTGCTTTCTCAACAAAGCGTGCAGCCGAGATGTTGGCGAGGATCATGCACTCTTCAATAAGCTTATGCGCATCGTTACGCTGCGTCTGCTCAATACGCTCAATACGGCGCTCGGCATTGAAGATGAACTTGGCCTCTTCACTTTCGAATGAGATACCGCCGCGCTCTTCGCGGGCCTGCTCCAGCGTTTTATAGAGGTTATGCAGCTCTTCGATATGCTTAACCAACGGCGCATACTGCTCGCGCAGTTCCCGATCCCCCTGCAGCATATGCCAGACTTTGGTGTAGGTCAGGCGGGCGTGGGAGCTCATCACCGCTTCATAGAATTTGTAGCCAGTTAAGCGCCCTTTAGCTGAAATGGTCATTTCACAAACCATGCAGAGACGATCAACCTGCGGGTTCAGGGAGCAGAGACCGTTGGAGAGCACTTCCGGCAGCATCGGAACGACCTGCGACGGGAAGTAGACCGAGGTACCACGGCCGCGCGCTTCGTTATCCAGCGGTGTATGCGGACGCACGTAGTAGCTTACGTCGGCAATGGCCACCCACAGGCGCCAGCCGCCGCCGCGTTTTTTCTCACAGAATACGGCATCGTCAAAGTCGCGGGCGTCTTCGCCATCGATAGTGACCAGCGGCAGGTCGCGCAGATCAACGCGGCCCGCTTTCGCCTCTTCCGGCACCTGCTCTTTCAGGTCTTTAATCTGATCTTCAACGGCTTTTGGCCAGACGTAGGGAATTTCGTGGGTACGCAGCGCCATATCAACGGCCATGCCGGTACCCATGTTATCGCCAAGCACTTCAACGATTTTACCCACCGCTTTGGTGCGACGGGTCGGGCGCTGGGTGAGTTCAACCACTACCACAAAGCCCATCCGCGCGCCCATCACCTCTTCCGGTGGGATCAGGATGTCAAAGCTCAGTCGGCTATCGTCCGGCACCACAAAACCGACACCCGCTTCGGTGAAGTAGCGGCCAACAATCTGGCTGGTTTTAGGAACCAGCACGCGCACGACGCGGGCTTCACGGCGCCCTTTACGGTCAGCGCCCAGCGGCTGGGCCAGGATCTGGTCGCCGTGGATGCACATCTTCATCTGTTCAGATGACAGATAGAGATCGTCTTTACGCCCTTCAACACGCAGGAAGCCGAAGCCGTCGCGGTGGCCAATAACGATGCCTTTCAGCAGATCAAGTCGTTCCGGCAGGGCATAGCACTGGCGGCGGGTAAAGACCAGCTGGCCATCGCGCTCCATAGCGCGCAGGCGGCGACGAAGAGCTTCAATCTGCTCTTCGCCCTCAATATTTAATTCAACGGCAAGTTCTTCACGATTGGCGGGTTTTTCGCGCTTAGTTAAGTGTTCAATGATGAACTCGCGACTGGGGATAGGGTTCGCGTATTTTTCAGCTTCGCGTTCCTGGAAAGGATCATGTGACATAGCGGTTCCTCCGTTGTCAGCTCCGGTGGAAATTGGCTTTATTCCACCAGCAATAATTTATAAAGCGGTTGATTCTCTTCAACCAAATCGGCCAGCGTGTAGTTATCCAGCTCCATGAGAAAACTTTGCACGGCCTTAGAAAGCGCCTGTTTCAGGCGGCAAGCGGGTGTAATGTGGCAGAACGCACTGCTGCAGTTGACTAACGACAGCGGCTCCAGTTCCCGTACCACATCCCCAACGCGAATACTCTGTGCCGGTTTACCGAGGCGGATCCCGCCGTTTTTCCCGCGGACAGCAGCAACGTAACCGGCCCGGCTCAGTTGATTGATTATTTTGACCATATGATTACGTGACACACCGTACACCTCAGTCACCTCAGAGATACTGGTCATCCGTCCATCAGGTAATGACGCCATGTAGATCAGCGCGCGTAATCCGTAATCGGTGAAACTTGTTAACTGCACATCAACCTCAGGAAAGGGTAAATCGCGGATTATCCGCAGAGATATTCACTATTGATGATAAACCAGCCAGATAGTTAGCGGCTAATTTATTTGAGCTGAAGCGGGGTGAAAAGCGGGAATCAGAGGAGAATAGTCGATTGTACGCCTGCAGGTCTCCCCGCAGGCGAATAGAAACGAAACTTACGCGTCAAACGGGTCGCGCAGGATCATCGTTTCACTACGATCCGGGCCGGTAGAGATAATATCAATCGGCACACCGGTCAGTTCTTCAATGCGCTGGATGTAATCCAGAGCCGCCTGCGGCAGGCCGCTACGCTCTTTCACACCGAAGGTGGTTTCAGACCAGCCCGGCATGGTTTCGTAGACAGGCTCGATGCCTTCCCAGTTGTCAGCTGCCAGCGGCGTGGTGGTCACTTCGCGGCCATCCGGCATGCGGTAGGCCACGCAGATTTTCACCTCTTTCAGGCCGTCCAGCACGTCCAGCTTGGTCAGGCAGAAGCCGGACAGGGAGTTGATTTGCACCGCACGGCGCACGGCAACCGCGTCCAGCCAGCCGGTACGACGACGACGACCGGTGGTCGCGCCAAACTCGTTGCCCTGCTTGCAGAGGAACTCGCCGGTTTCATCGAACAGCTCGGTCGGGAACGGACCCGCACCCACGCGAGTGGAGTAAGCCTTGATGATACCCAGAACGTAATCCACATAACGCGGGCCCAGGCCGGAGCCGGTTGCCACGCCACCAGCGGTGGTGTTGGAGGAGGTTACGTACGGATAGGTACCGTGGTCGATGTCCAGCAGCGTACCCTGCGCGCCTTCGAACATAACGAAGTCGCCACGTTTACGCGCCTGGTCCAGCAGTTCAGACACATCAACAACCATGCCGGTCAGAATGTCGGCAATCGCCATCACATCGTCCAGCACTTTCTGGTAGTCAACCGCATCGGCTTTATAGAAATTCACCAGCTGGAAGTTGTGATATTCCATCACTTCTTTCAGTTTGTCAGCGAAGGTGGCTTTATCGAACAGATCGCCCACGCGCAGACCGCGACGTGCAACTTTATCTTCGTACGCCGGCCCGATACCACGACCGGTTGTACCGATAGCTTTCGCGCCACGTGCTTTCTCACGCGCCACGTCCAGCGCAACGTGATAGTCGAGGATCAGCGGACAAGCTTCGGAGAGCAGCAGGCGCTCACGCACCGGGATACCACGGTCTTCCAGACCTTTCATCTCTTTCATCAGCGCAGCAGGAGACAGCACAACACCGTTACCGATGATGCTGGTCACATTGTCACGAAGAATGCCTGATGGAATAAGATGGAGGACGGTTTTTTCACCGTTGATTACGAGAGTATGACCTGCGTTGTGACCGCCCTGATAGCGTACAACATATTTAGCCCGTTCAGTCAGGAGATCAACGATCTTCCCTTTACCTTCGTCACCCCATTGGGTGCCCAGTACGACGACGTTGTTACCCATTTTTCAAAATCACCGTTTGCTTAAAAATGGATTCTACCATCGGTTTTGATGATGTTCAGCATTTTTTGTATACGAATTTCGGCGAAATGCGCTGCTTTGGATACAGTTAATCGTTTACCTCAATATCTTGTGTAACGAGTTAGCTTTCATCACAACGCATGGCACTCTTGCAAAAGAGCGATGTTGAAATGATAACAAATGACATTTCATCTCCTGCAGCCAACACTGCGCAACCTGAAACCCTTAATTGAAATAAAATTCATAACTCCCTGGTATTGCTGGATATTTTAAAAGTTGGCACTCTCTTCCAGAGTCTCATGAACGAGACGTCGTAACGAAATAATTAGGATGATAAAAAATGAAAGAATTGACTCTGGTAGAAATTGAAGCCGTAAGCGGCGCAGGCTGGCTGCAGGACGGTTTAGCCTCTTTAGGTAGCAAAATTGGTAGCTTCGCATGGTCCACTGCCAGCGATGTGCTTAGCGTAGATGTTCCGTTGATCGGCAAGGTTAACCTTGCGACTATCGCACCGGACCTGGGTGAGAAAGTTGGTAATTCAGTAGGCTCCTCAATTGGCCACTCCATCGAGTCAAAGCTGGGGGCCCTGCCGGTGATGGGTTCTCTGTTCAATAAACTGTTTGGTAATTAATGCTTAAAAAAATGGCGCCACCAGGCGCCATTTTCAATTTACTTACCGTGTCGCCGTAGGCGATTTCATATAGCGGAAGAAATCGCTGTCCGGGCTCAGCACCATCACATCCTGATTGCTCTGGAAGCTGCTTTCGTAAGCCCGAAGACTACGGATAAAGGCATAGAAGTCCGGATCCTGGCTGAACGCATCGGCGAACAGTTTCGCCGCTTCGGCATCGCCCTCACCACGCATGATGCGGCCCTGACGCTCAGCTTCTGCCAGCGTTTTGGTCACTTCATAGTCTGCGGTTGCGCGCAGCTTTTCAGCCTCTTCCTGACCCTGTGAACGATGACGACGGGCAACCGCTTCACGCTCGGCGCGCATACGGTTGTAGATCGCTTCAGACACTTCGGCCGGCAGGTTGATCTGCTTGATACGCACGTCAACTACTTCAATACCCAGCGCAGCCATACTGTTCGGGTTGATCACCGGCACTTTGCCGTTGGTTTCAGCCTGAACGCGCTCGGCAGCTTTGGCAATCGCATCGTCCGCTGCCGGAGTTTCTACTTCATCTTCAGTACCCGCAGAACCCGAGTTCAGCGCATCGCGCACTTCCAGGGTCAGACGACCACGGGAGTCGGTCACGATGTCTTTCACATCCAGACGACCAATCTCAGAACGCAGACGGTCAGAGAACTTACGTTTCAGCAGAACTTCTGCCTGAGAGACGTCGCCACCGCCTGTCGCCAGGAAGTAACGGCTAAAATCACTGATACGCCACTTGATGTAGGAGTCAACGATCAGGTCTTTCTTCTCTTTGGTCACGAAACGGTCGGCCTGGTTATCCATCGTCTGGATACGCGCATCAAGCGTCTTCACCGACTGGATAAAAGGAACCTTGAAGTGCAGGCCTGGCTCATAGATCACCGGGCGCTTGTCGCCGTCACGCACGACGCTGCTGAACTGGAATTTAATCCCACGCTCGCCCTCTTTCACCACAAAGATCGAGGTGTAAAGTACGACCAGTACGATAATGATGATCGCAATAACTGACTTACGCATCCTTATTCCCCCTGACGCTGGTAGTCGTTACGCTGCGCGTTAGCACGGCGTTGGTCCATAATGTCACCATCGTTCGAAGAAGGCGTTGTGTTCG
>Ga0153917_1000598_pt1 | contig 21296 bp, 21 predicted proteins | sample TSFL001MetaG_FD_104695 | JGI IMG/M metagenome (GOLD analysis project Ga0153917, IMG submission 104695) | Attine ant fungus gardens microbial communities from Florida, USA - TSFL001 MetaG | ecosystem: Host-associated > Fungi > Mycelium > Unclassified | place: USA: Florida, Paynes Creek Historic... | reverse complement strand
GGCAGCATGCCCTGCGCGAAGGCGACGTCGGCGTCGTTGAAGCTCGCCGACATCGAGCCGGTGGCGGCGGGGGCCGACGCCGTGGCGCCGTGTCCCACGTGGCCTGATCCGGTGGATGCGGGCTAGGCCTGGCATCCGACGAGCAGGGTCGCGGCGCCGCCCGCCCCGCGTCCGCCCCGTCGCTCTCGCCCGCTGAATACCATCAGGGGGTATCGTACCGGGGCGCTCGTCACGGGCGCATCGGCGAGCCCGGCACCCAGCTCGGCTCGGATCCGAGACACTCGCGCCGCTCGACCGCGGCGACCCCGATCCGGCGCGAGAATAGACGGATGCGCATCCTCTCGATCCAGTCCTCCGTCGCCTTCGGCCACGTCGGCAACTCGGCGGCCGTCTTCCCGCTCCAGCGCCTCGGCCACGAGGTCATGCCCGTCTCGACGGTGCTCTTCTCGAACCACACGGGTTACGGCGCCTGGCGCGGCCCGCTCATCCCCGCATCCGACGTGCGCGAGGTGATCACCGGGATCGAGGAGCGGGGCGCGCTCGGCGAGGTCGACGTCGTGCTCTCGGGCTACCAGGGCGGCGAGGAGATCGGCGACGTGATCCTGGACGCCGTCGCCCGCGTCAAGGCGGCGAACCCGAACGCCGTCTACGCCTGCGACCCGGTCATGGGCAACGCCAAGTCGGGCTGCTTCGTGAACCCGGCGATCCCGGTGCTGCTGCGCGACCGCGTCGTGCCCGCCGCGGACATCATCACGCCGAACCAGTTCGAGCTGGGCTTCCTCACCGGCACCGAGCCGGGCTCGCTGGAGTCGACGCTCGAGTCGGCCGACGCAGCGCGCGCCATGGGGCCTTCGACCGTGCTCGTGACGAGCGTGGAGCGCCCCGACCGTCCCGAGGGCACGATCGAGATGCTCGCCGTCACCCCCGAGGGAGCGTGGATCGTGCAGACGCCGCAGCTCCCGTTCAAGGCGAACGGCTCGGGCGACGTCACCGCGGCGCTCTTCACAGCGCACTACCGCTCCTCGGGCGACGCCGCCGACGCGCTCGCGCGCACGACCTCCTCGGTGTTCGACTTGCTGCAGAACACGCTCGACTCGGGGCAGCGCGAGCTGCAGCTCGTCGAGTCGCAGGAGGCCTACGCCCACCCGCGCATGCAGTTCGAGGTGCGGCAGGTGCGGTAGACCCGCGTCGCTCGCGCGACTCTTGAGATCTCGCCGCGCCGGCGCCGAAAACCGGCGCTTCGGGCCGGGATCTCAAGAGTCGTGCGGCGCGAACGCCCCATAGACTTGCACTTCGGCGCAACGGCGCACCGGTTCTGCTCGCGTCCCGTTGAAAGGCCCTCCGTGCCCGCGCTCTCCCCCACTCGTCGCGCCCTCGCGCTGCTGGCCCTCGCGCTCGGCGGCTTCGGCATCGGCTGCACCGAGTTCGTCACCATGGGCCTGCTGCCGCAGATCGCGGCCGAGCTCGTCCCCGACTTCGCCGTCAGCCCGCAGACCGCGATCGCGCACGCCGGCGTGCTCGTCTCGACCTACGCGCTCGGCGTCGTCGTCGGCGCCCCCATCGTCGCGATCCTCGGCGCGCGCCTCTCGCAGCGCACCCTCGCGCTGTGGCTGCTCGTCGTCTTCGTCGTCATGACCGCCGCCAGCGCGCTCATGCAGTCGTTCGAGCTCACCGCCGTCGCCCGGTTCCTCGCCGGCCTCCCGCACGGCGCCTACTTCGGCGTCGCCTCGCTCCTCGCGGGCCGCATCATGGGGCCCGGGATGCAGGCGCGCGGCGTGGCGCTCGCGCTCTCCGGGCTGACGATCGCGAACGTCGTCGGGGTGCCGCTGTTCACCTGGCTGGGGCAGGCGGTCGGCTGGCGGTGGGCGTACATCGGGGTCGCGCTGGTGTTCGCGGTCACGCTGGCGCTCGCCCTCGCGACGCTGCCGCGCGTGCCGGGCGACCCGACCCGGCATCCGCTCGCCGAGATCAAGGCGCTCCGCGACGGGCGAATCTGGCTCATGGCGGCGGTCGGCTCGATCGGCTTCGCCGGGTTCTTCGCGATCTACTCGTACATCGCCGAGGTCACGATCCGCGAGGCGGGGCTGCCCGAGGGCGCCGTGCCGTGGGTGCTCGCCACGATCGGCGTGGGCATGACGCTCGGCAACGCGCTCGGCGGCTACCTGAGCGACCGCGCCCTCGGCGCCACGATCCGGTGGGGGTTCACGAGCTTCATCGCCGCGCTCGTGCTCTTCGCGCTCGTTGCCGCGAACCCCCTCGGCCTCTTCGTCGCGTCGTTCCTGCTCGGCACCACCTCGTCGAGCCTGATCCCGAGCGTGCAGACGCGCATCACCCGGCTGGCGGGCAAGGCCGAGCTGCTGGGAGCCGCCCTCGTGCACTCGGCGTTCAACATCGGCAACAGCATCGGCGCGTGGATCGGCGGCGTGGTGATCGCCGCGGGACTGGGCTACCTCGCGCCGGGCTGGACCGGCGTCGCCTTCGCCGTCACGGGCTTCGGGCTCGCGCTCGTGAGCTTCGCGCTCGACCACCGCGGCGGCGGGCAGGAGGCGAGCGCGTCCGCCTGAGCACCAGCCCGCGCTGCTGCGGGAGCCCCGTCCGAATCGTGGGGACGGATGGGCGCCGCCGCGCTCGCGTCGCAGCCTGGATCGGCGGAATCGCGCGGATCGCCCCGCATCGAGCGCCACTCCGCCTCCGGGATCTCCCCACCGTTCGGACGGGCCCCTCGGCAGCCCGGTCGTCGCGGCCTTCCCAGGATCCCGGGGGGGGCCGCGACGACCCGCGCGCTGCGCCGCTACGCCGCTACGCCGTGAGGGCCGCCTCCGCAGCGCCGCCCTCGACAGCATCCAGCGGAACGGCGGTCACCGCGGCGCCGGCCGAGCCCGCCTCGTCGTCGAGTCGCGCCCAGGCCAGCGAGGCGAGGGCGGCGGCCTGGTCGCCGAGCACACCGTCGTCGAAGAGCACGCGCGGCGAGTGGTTCCAGGCGGCGGTCGCCGGGTCGACGTCCGCGGGCGTGGCGGCGAGGAAGACGAACGCGCCGGGCACCTCGCGAAGCACGAACGAGAAGTCCTCCGAGCCCATGAGCGGCTGCGGCACGATCGACACTCGGTCGTCGCCGAACGTCTCGCCGAGCACCTCGATCACGCGCGCGGCCTCCGCGTCGTCGTTGACCGTGACCGGGTACTCGTTCTTCCACACGACGTCGGCGGTGCAGCCGTGGGCCGCGGCGATGCCGTCGGCGAGCCGCTTCGCCTCCTCGCCGAAGCGGAGGGTCGACGCGTCGGAGAGCGTGCGCACCGTCGCGCCCAGCCGCGCCGAGTCGGGGATCACGTTGTTCGCCTTCCCCGCCTCCAGCTGCGTGACCGAGAGCACGACGGGGTCGAAGACGTCGAAACGGCGGGTGACCATCGCCTGCAGCGCCGTCACGAGCTCGGCGAGCGCCGGCACGGGGTCGACGGCCGAGTGCGGCTGCGATCCGTGCCCTCCGCGGCCGTTCACGCGCACGTGCAGCTCGTTCGCACTCGCCATGAGCGGTCCGGGCTTGAGCATGAACTCGCCCGCGGGGCCGGGGCACACGTGGATGCCGTACGCGGCGATCGGCCGCTCCCCCGCCGCATCCAGGAGACCCTCCTCGATCATCGGCTTCGCGCCGCCCGGGCCCTCCTCGGCCGGCTGGAACATGAAGATCACGGAGCCGGGCAGCTCGTCGCGATGCTTCGCGAGGATGCGGGCGGCGCCCACGAGCCCCGCCGTGTGCAGGTCGTGTCCGCAGGCGTGCATGCAGCCGTTCGTCGACCGGTAGTCGAGGTCGTTCTCCTCGACGACGGGCAGGCCGTCCATGTCGCCGCGCAGCAGCACGACGGGACCGGGACGGCCGCCCCGGAGCACGGCGACCACCGAGGAGAGCCCCTCGCCGAGGGTGATCTCGAGGCCGAGGCCCTCGAGCGCCTCGAGCACCATGCGCTGGGTCTCGGGCAGATGCAGGCCGAGCTCGGGACTGCCGTGCAGCGCGCGTCGCAGGGCCACCAGTTCGGGCAGGATCTCGGCACCATCGGCACGGAAGGTCATCGTCGTCCTCTCATCGGTTCGGTCGTCCCGGCCACGCTATCCCCCGCGGCCCGTGCGCCCGCCGAGCGAGCGCATCCCGTCGGGCGAAAGGGCGGCGGCCGGAGCGGCGGCGGCACGCATCGCTAGGGGCGGATGATGCGCCGCTCGATCGCGGCGGCGACGGCGCCCGCGCGCGTGTCGACGCCGAGCTTGGCGTAGACGTGCGACAGGTGCGACTTGACGGTCGCCTCGGACACGAGCAGCCGCTTCGCCAGCTCCCGGTTGCCGAGGCCCTGGGCGAGGAGCTCGAGCACCTCGACCTCCCGCTCGGTCACGGTGGGCGCGGGCGACGAGGCCCGCCGCATGAGGGTCTCGGCGACCGTCGGCGCGAGGGCCGGGCGGCCCGCGGCGACGCCCCGGATGCCGGCGAAGAGCTCCTCGGGCGGGGCGTCCTTGAGCAGGTAGCCCGCCGCCCCCGCATCCAGGGCCCGCAGGATGTCGGCCTCGGTCGCGTAGGTCGTGAGCACGAGCACGGCCGGTGCCCCTTCGCCGTCCCGGATGCGGGCGGTCGCCTCCAGCCCGCCGACGCCGTCGCCCAGACTGAGGTCCATCAGCACGACGTCGGGCGCGAGCTCGCGCACGGCCCGCGACGCCTCGGCGGCCGTCGCGGCCTCGCCCACGACCTCGAGGTCGTCGCAGCCGTCGATGAGCGCGCGCAGGCCGGCGCGCACGACGGGGTGGTCGTCGACGAGGACGATTCGGATGCTCATACGCGGCGGCTCCCATCGGCTCGGGGGAAGTCGGCTCGGGAGAAGACGAGCGAGACGACGGTGCCCTCGCCGGGCGCGCTCTCGATCTCGACGCGCCCGCCGAGCTCGACGGTGCGGGCGCGGATGCCGCGCAGGCCCGTGCCCCGGCCTGCGGCGCGGCGCTCGCGAGCGGCGGAGGTGGCGGCGGAGGTGGCGGCGGAGACCGGCGCCCCGCCGGCGCTCGCGCCCGAGGCGCCGGCCGGCATCCCGCGGCCGTCGTCGCCGACGTCGAGCCGCAGCTCGCGCTCGTCGGCGGCGAACGAGACGTTGACCCGCGAGGCGCCCGAGTGCTCGACCGCGTTCGCGAGCGCACCGCGGGCGGTGCGCAGGATCGCGGCCGCGACGGCCGGCGGCACCCCGCCCTCGGCGCCGTCGGCGCGCAGCGCGATCGCGAGCGAGGGGTTCGCGCGCGCGGTCTCCTCGACGAGCGCGGCGAGCGCCGCGCGGACGGGCGCGTCCGCGCCCTCGTCGAGCTCGGCGGGCGCGAGGTCGCGCACGACGCGGCGCACCTCCTCGAGCCCCGCCCGCGCGGTCGAGGAGGCCAGTTCGACGCGCTCGCGCGGCGCGGCGGGCCCGTCGGCGAGGTCGCGCTCGACGGCGCGCAGCAGCAGGTTGATGCTCATGAGCTGCTGGCCGACGGAGTCGTGGATGTCGCGCGAGAGCCGCGCCCGCTCAGCGAGCGCCCCCGCCCGGCGCTGCGCGGCGAGCAGCTCGCCGTGCGCCCGCTCCAACTCGTCGATGACGGCGCGCCGCGCGGCGGACTCCCTCGCGAGCGCGCGGAAGGCGAGGAGGCCGACGACCGCGATGCTCGCGAGCCCGGCGATGGCCGTGGGGTCGAGGGCGCCGGACAGCCGCCACTGGGCGATCACGACCACCGCGACCATGAGGCCGACGACGGGCACGGCGGCCCCGAAGGGGATGACCCGCAGGATGCCGAAGACGAGCGGCACGGCGCACCAGGCGAAGGAGGGCGCCGCGAGCGTGAGCGTGCCCCACACGGCGACGGCACCGACGACCCACGCGGTGGGCCAGGCGCCGCGTCGCGGGAGCAGCCGGCGCAGCCACGCGGACGACGCGAGCACGACCGCGCCGCCGAGGACGACGAGCCCCGTCCCGTCGGCGCCGTGCCGGTCGACGTAACGCCAGGCGCAGAGGGCGACGAGGCCGACGAGCAGGACGTCGAGCACCGCATCCAGCCGGCCGATGCCGGCAAGGATGCCGCGGGCGCCCGCGGCGGCCTCACGCACGACGACGGGTGCGACGGGCGGACGCACGACCCGAGCAGCCCGGGCGGCCCGGGCGGCGGGAGCGGGCGTCGGCGCGGAGGGACATGGGTTCGAGCGTATGCCGGGGCGGGCCGGCGGGCATCATCCGATCGGCTATCCGCGCGTCGCGGATCGCCCGATGCCACGGCTCCCGGCGCCCTCGAGACTGGATGCCGAGGCAGGGCCACCGCCCGCATCCGGCCGCCGCCAGGCGCCGCCCCAGGCACGAAGGAACGTCCCACATGAAGCACTCGCGCATCATCGCCGCCGCGTTCGCGGCCGTCGCCCTCGCCGGCGTCGCCGCGCAGCCCGCCCTCGCAGCGCCCTCCGGCGGCGCCGGCAACGGGAACGGCAACGGCCGCCCGGTGACCTACACGCTGAACGGCGACCCCGAGGGCAGCCGCTTCGAGGGCATCGGCGCGGACACCCGTTCGGGCGCCTTCTACGTGAGCGAGGTCACCGGCGGCGAGATCCACCGCGGCCAGGTGCGCACGGCGCAGACCGAGCAGTGGCTCGCCGGCGACGGCGCCGACGGCCGCTGGACGGCGCGCGGCATCACGGTCGACGCGGCGGGCAACGTGTACATCGCGGGCGGTCCCAACGGCATCGACCACCCCGGCGCCCCCGACCTGTGGGTCTACTCGCGCGAGGGCTCGCTGCTCGCCGCGCTGCGCGCGCCCGCGCCGAACGCCTTCCTCAACGACGTCGCGATCGGCCCCGACGGCGCCGCGTACTTCACGAACTCGAACGCCCCGCAGGTCTTCCGCGTCGCCCTCGAGGGCGGGCAGTGGACGGCGACCACGTGGGCCGACGCGACCGGCACGATCGCCACGCAGTCGGGCTTCAACCTGGGCGGCATCGTCGTGTCGACCGACAAGAGCGCCCTCGTCGTGGCGCAGGGCAACACGGGCGACCTGTGGCGCTTCGGCTTCGACGGCTCCGTCTCGGCCGTCGACACGGGCGACGCCGACCTGGTGAACGCCGACGGCCTCGTGCTGCAGGGCACGCGCCTGACGGTCGTGCAGAACTTCTCGCACGCCATCTCGACGCTGCGGCTGAGCGCGGACGGCTCGAAGGCGACGCTGCTCGAGCGGGCGGCGAGCGACCCGAGCCGCGTCTTCACGACGGCGAAGGTCCTCGACGGCCGCATCCTCTACGTCGACAGCGAGTTCGGCGCGGGCCAGATGGAGGCGCCCTACGAGGTCGTGACGACGCCCTTCGCCGGCTAGCGGTCGGCGCTCGCAGCGGTCGGCTCACCCGTTCGACCGCGTCCACGGAGCCGATCTCCCCTTCCGCACGGTGCCGAAGGGGAGATCGGCTCCATTGCTTCTGCTTCTGCTGAACCTCCGGATGCGGGCGCGCGGCGCGGAGCGGCGCGCCTCTCAGAGCTCCGGGATGCGCGGCTCGTAGGCCGCGAAGAGGGCGGCGTTCGCCTCGGCGGAGCCGGGCAGGTGCGAGCTGCGCCAGCGCGGCGCCTCGGGGTCGAGCTCGTCGACGGCGACCAGCACGGCCGTCCAGACGGCGGCGTTCGCGAGTCCCGACAGCGGCGCCGTCGCCGGACGCTCGGGCGGCCAGGAGACGTCGCCGACGGGGACGAGCGTGTCGATCACGACGTCGGCGACCTCGGCCAACGGGCGCTCGGCGCGCAGCGCAGCCGCCGCGCCGGCCGTCGGCGAGGTGACGGCGACGACCGTCGCGCCGACCTCGCGCGCGTGCGACGCGATCTCGACGGGGTACGGGCTGACTCCCGTGTTCGACCAGACGACGACCGTGTCGCGCGCCTCGATGCCCGCCTCGCGGGCGACGCGCAGGCCCAGACCCCGCCGCCGCTCGGCGGCGGTCGCGGCCCGCGCCCCCGAGAGGGCCAGGATCTCGGGCGTCCACACGGGCCGGACGAAGGCGAGGCCGCCGGCGCGGTAGAACGCGTCCACGACCGGCAGCAGGGAGTGCCCGGCGCCCGCGGGGCGGACGAGCCCGCCCGCGCGGCCGGTGCGGGCGATCGCCTCGGCGGCAGCCCGGATCGCCTCCCGGTTCGCGGCGACGACGCGGTCGACGAAGGCGCCGAGGCCGAGGTCCGCGGCGGCCGCGTCGACGCCGCCCTCTCGAGCGTCGCCGGCCGCCGCGGCGCCGTCGTCTTCGCGGGCGGGATCCGCTGCCCCGGATGCCGGGCCGATCGTGCTCATGCTCGCCTCCATGCGATTCGCGTCGGACTGCCCATGCGCCGTCGCGGCGGGGCGAGGACACCCTAGCGGCCGCCGGCGACCTCGGCCCCGCCCCGCGAACCTCCGAGCCGGCCGAATGCTCGCCGATCGAAACGGAGTACGCTCATTTTCGAGTCGGCTCCGCATCGGATGCCGCGACGGGAGCGACGGACGCCGATCGGCGAGGGACGGGGCGAGACGACATGACCACCACCGCCTCCGTGGCCGTGCTCGGCCGCCGCGACCGCGCCAAGCGCGAGAAGCGCGACCGCATCCTGCGGGCGGCCGGCGACCTCTTCTCCCGCCAGGGCTACGCGGCGACGACCACCGCGCAGATCGCCGAGGCGGCCGACGTCGCGCACGGCACCCTCTTCCGCTACGCGACGACGAAGGCCGAGCTGCTGCTCATGGTGGGCAACGAGCGCATCGCGGGCATCCTCGAGGGCCGCCTCGGCGCGCGTCCCTCGAGCGCGAACCCCGGCGCCGGTCCGACGGGCGCGTCGCCCACGGCCGTCCTCCCGTCGACGCCGACATCGCCGTCGTCGCCCGCGGGCGACGCTCGCACGGCCGATCCCGTGGACGCGCTCCTCGCGATCCTCTCCCCCATCGCCGTCGACGCGATCGACGTCGCGAACCTTGCGGCCTACCAGCGCTTCGTGCTCGACGGGCGCGGCGGGCAGGCGCACCGCGACGCCGCGGTCGCCCTGCTCGAGACCCTCGAGCGGCGCATCGCCGACCTCCTCGAGGCGCACTGGCTCGTCGTGCACGCCCGTCGCGCGTCGAGCGCCGGCACCGGCGAGTCGGCCGCTCCCCTCGTCGCCCCATCCGCGCCCTCCGCACCCTCGGCCCTCGGCGCCGCGCGCGCCGTCTACGCCTGCCTCCACGTCCAGATCCTCCATGCGGAGCGCACCGGCGACGACGCCGCCGCGTTCCTCGACGGCCTCCGCGAGCAGTGCGACGTCATCGCCCGCGGCTACCTCGCCACGCCGCCGAACCCGGCCCGCGGGCGATCGAACGGGCGCGCATCCGCGCCGCACGAAGGGAGGTCGGCATGACCGGCATCAAGAAGGTCACGGTTCTCGGCACGGGCGTCCTCGGTTCGCAGATCGCGTTCCAGAGCGCGTACCACGGATTCGAGGTCACCTCCTACGACGTCTCGCCCGAGGCCGTCGAGGCGGCCAAGGCGCGCTTCGCGGGACTCGCGCGCGTGTACGACGACGAGGTGCCCGGGGCGCGCGACGGCGCGTCGACCGAGGCGCTCTCCCGCATCCACGTCACCGACGCCCTCGGCGAGGCCGTGCACGACGCCGACCTCGTCATCGAGGCCGTGCCGGAGGACCCGGAGATCAAGATCGCCACGTGGACCCGCGTAGGCGAGCTCGCGCCCGAGAAGACGATCTTCGCGACGAACTCGTCGACCCTCCTGCCGAGCTCGTTCATGGCGGCCACGGGTCGCCCCGACCGCTTCCTCGCGCTGCACTACGCCAACCGCATCTGGGCGATGAACACGGCCGAGATCATGGGCACGTCCGAGACCGACCCGGCCGTCTACCGGCGCGTGGTCGAGTTCGCCGTCGCGCAGGGCATGGTGCCGATCGAGCTGAAGAAGGAGCAGCCGGGGTACGTGCTCAACTCGCTCCTCGTGCCCCTGCTGAACGCCGCGACGGCGCTCTACGTGAACGAGGTCGCCGACCCCGAGACCATCGACAAGACCTGGCGCATCGGCACCGGGGCTCCCATGGGGCCGTTCCAGATCTTCGACGTCGTCGGCCTCAAGACCGCCTACGACGTGTCGGTCATGGGCGACGAGACCTCGAGGCGCTTCGCCGAGAAGCTCAAGGCCGACTTCCTCGACCAGGGGAAGCTGGGCGTGTCCACCGGCCAGGGCTTCTACGCCTACCCCTCGGCCGGCTAGCCCAGTGAGCTATTTCTTGGTTTCGGCCCTTCTGCAACCTGCAGAAGGGCCGAAACCAAGAAATGGGTTGCGCCGGCTAACGAGGCTCCCCCGCGGCGTCCATGCTGTCGCCGGCGTCCGCGTCCTCCGCGGCCGATACCGCGGCGGCCCGAGCCCGCACTCCCGGCAGCTCGAGCACGACGACGATCGCGACCACGCCGGCCGCCGCGAGCGCGAGCGACGCCGGCGCGAACGCCGCGAGGCCGATCGCGACGGCGAGCCCCGCGACGACCGCGTTCACGAGCGGCGAGAGCGTGTGCCGGAGCGTGATGAACCACGTGCCGAGCACGAACAGGGCGACGGGCACCGTGACGGTCGCCGCCGCGGCGGCCGCAGCGAGGCCGGCCTCGTTCGTGTCGACATCGATCGCCACCTCGATGCCGGCCGAGAACGCGCCGGCCGCCGCGAAGATCGCGTAGTGCCCGTAGCCGAAGCGGAGCGCCTTCGGCAGCGTGGTGATGTGCTCGTCGTGCTCGCGCGAGAAGTAGATCCACCACATGCCGAAGGCGAGCACGAGCCCGCAGGCCGAGATCGCCAGTAGCGGGGCGATGTGCTCGGCGTGGCCGAGGGCGTCGACCACGGCGTTCGTGGAGGCGAGCACCGACTCGCCGAGCACGATGAGCGTGAACAGGCCGTACCGCTCGGCGATGTGGCCGGCGTGCCAGGGCGTCTGCCGGTGCCGCTCGGCGAGCACGGGGACGGCGAGCTCGGCGAGGATCAGGACGAAGCAGACGGGTGCGAAGAACGACCTCGGCACGGCCGGGAGCCCCATCCACAGCGCCTGCACGACGGCGACGCCGATCGCGTAGCGCACGGCGGTGCCGCGCAGTTCGGGCGACGCGGCGGCCGCGCGCAGCCACTGCGAGACGAGCGCGAGCCGCATGATGACGTAGCCGACGATCATCACCGTCATGTCGCCCGCGCCCATCGCCGGGCCGGCGCCGGCCGCCATGACGAGCGCGCCGCCCATCTGCACGAGCGTGACGACGCGGTACCACCAGTCGTCGGTGTCGAACGCGGTCGCGAACCACGTGAAGTTCATCCACGCCCACCAGATCGCGAAGAACACGAGCCCGTACATGAGGATGCCCTGGCCGGGGTCGTGCCCCGTCTCGGCGTGGTGCAGCTGGCCCGACGCCAGCGACACGGCGACGACGAAGACGAGGTCGAAGAAGGCCTCGAGCGGGCTGGACGCGCGCCCGGGCTCCCGCGGGTCGCGGGGTCGCATGAGGTTCAGGCCGAGGCGGCGGGTCAGTTCGGTCACTCGGGCATTCTGGCGCACGCGCGCGGCCCGCACGCCGCCTCGGCGGGAATCCCTCGACCGGGTTTCTCCCGACCGGAATCCCCTCGGGATCTCCGCGGCGCGCGACGCTCCGCCTCCCGAACGCCGCTAGGCGAGCCCCGAGCGCGCCGCCGTGACGGCGATCTCGACGCGGTTGCGGGCGCCCCACTTGGTGCGCACCGCGCCGAGGGTCGACTTCACGGTGGTCTCGGCGACGAAGAAGCGCGCCGCGATCTCGGCGTCGGTCGCGCCGTCGGCGACGGCGAAGGCGAACTCCCGCTCGCGCTCGGTGAGCAGCTCGACCTTCGCCAGCGCGGCGCGGCGCGACGAGAGCGACGACGAGTCCTGCACCCACTCGGTGAGCTGCCGGGCCGCGCGCGGCGAGTAGGCGGAGTCGCCGGCGGCGACCGCTCGCACGGCCTCGATGATGCGCCGGGGATCCTCGTCCTTGAGCAGGAAGCCGGCGGCGCCCGCCTCGATGGCCTGCAGCACGAGGCCGTCCTCGTCGAAGGCGGTCATCATGAGGAACCGCGGCGCGCCGGGCTGCGCGGCGAGGCGTCGGACGACGGCGACGCCGTCGACGCGCGGCATCCGCACGTCGCAGAGCACGACGTCGGGGCGGAGCTCGCGGATCGCGTCGGCGACCTCGTCACCGTCGCCGCGGGTGCCGACGACGTGCAGGTCGTCGGCCGACGAGACGACCATGGAGACCCCGGCGGCCGCCATCCGGTCGTCGTCGACGATCAGGATGCGGGCGGGGGCGGCGGTCACCGCGTCAGTCTAGCGACGGGGCGCCCTGGGCCGTCGGGCCGTGCCCTCGTACCTCCGGACGGACGACGCGGCCGGCCTCCCGACCTCCCGATCTCACGACTTCAGGCCGCGGCAGCCGCCCACGGCAGCCAGGCGACGACCACGAAGGCGCCCTCCGCCGTCGGGCCGGCCTGGAACGTACCGCCCACGAGCGAGGCGCGCTCGGCCATGCCGGTGAGCCCGTTGCCGCCTCCGCCGCGAGCGCGGGCGGGCGGCGGCGCTTCCCTGGGCAGCCAGTTGGAGGCGCGCACGGTGAGGCCCGTCTCGGGGCCGCCGCGCACGTCGACGAAGAGCGCGGCCCCCGGCGCGTGCCGGCGCACGTTGGAGATCGACTCCTGCACAAGTCGATACGCGGCGTGCGCGACCTGCCGGTCGCAGGAGGTCGGGTCCGTGACGAGCACCTGGGCGCGGACGTCCGTGCCCGCGCGCAGCGCCTCGTCGATGAGGGCGGGCAGCTCTCCGAGCCCGGTGCTCGCCCCGGCCATGGCCTCGGGGTTGCGCAGCGCCTTCACGACGTGCCGCAGGTCGTCGATGGAGTGCTGCGCGGACTCCCGCACGGCCCTGGCGGCGTCGGCCGTGCGCTCGTCGGCCGCGCCGACCGTGAGCTCGAGCGCGCCGGCGTGCAGCGACAGCGTCGACAGCCGGGCGGCGAGGGTGTCGTGCAGCTCGCGGGCGATCTCCTGCCGGTGCCGCTCGAGCTCGACCTCGCGATGGAGCGCCGCGACGCCGCGCTCGGCGGCCGCGGTGCCCTGACGGGCGGCGTCGCGCTCAGCGCGCAGCCCCCGGGCCCAACCGTAGGCGGCGAAGGGGACGCAGAGGATCGCCGCGAGCACCGGCACGGCCCAGAACAGGCTCATGCGCTCGGGCGAACCGACCGCGGGAAGGCCGACGAAGGCCGCGAGGAACGAGGAGCGGGCGAGGACGTCCCACACGAGCGACAGCCCTGTCGCGAGGTATGCGCCCACGATCAGCAGCAGACGCCGCCGGCCGGTCAGGACCGCCGTGGCCGCGGCGAGCGCGATGAGCAGGGGCAGCGGGGTCGTGGGCACGATGAGCGTCAGCGAGAGCAGCCCGAGCGCGATCGGGACGGGCCAGCGGTGCCGCCAGACGAGCATCACCGTCGAGCACATCACGACCAGCCCGCCGATGCCCGCCCAGTAGCGGACCGCCACGGGAAAGTCCGAGAGACCCGAATGGACGGCGATCGCCATCACTGCGAGGAACAGGCACAGCAGAACGAGCACGATCGAGCAGATCAGCCCGGCGGCGCGGCGCCACGTGCCACGCGTCGCCGAGCGCGGCGCCGACGTCGCGAAGACGGTGGGCGGGACTGCCGATCGAGTCCACGCACCGGCGGTCGGCACGGGCGGCGCGGCCCAGCCGCCGCTCCCCGAAGGCGGCACAGAGGTCATGCTCCCGATGCTAGGGGCGACCTCCGACATCGCCCACGTGCGAGCGGAGGGACGGGCCCGTCCGGCATCCCCTCCTTCCGGTCGGCCGCCGCGGACCGGAAGGAGGTGGGGCGGACGGATGCCGCGCTGCTGTGCTGAACCCTGCATCCCGCATCCATCGCATCAGGAGGAACCCATGCGCATCCCCGCTCGTCTCAGCATCGCCACGACCGGCCTCGCCCTCGCCGCCGCGCTCGCCCTGACCGGCTGCGTCCCGGCCGGCGGTTCGGGCTCGGGCGCCGCCGGCTCCGACTCGAAGCCGGCCGGCTCCGCCGCGCCCGCCGGCGGCTCGAACGCCAAGCCCTCGCAGGCCGCGCCCGGACTCGGCACGCCCGTCAAGGTCGGCACCCTCGAGTACACCGTCTCGTCGGTGCAGGCCGCCGGGGGCACGATCGGCAGCTCGCCGCTCTCCCACGACGCGCAGGGCACCTACTTCCGCGTCGAGCTCAAGGTGGCGAACCTGGGCGACGCCGCGACGACCTTCGCGCTCAACTACGTCAAGCTCAAGGACGCCGCGGGCAAGACCTACGACGCGGATTCGACCGGCTCGATCTACCTCGGCGACGACGGGATCGGCTTCGACAGCATCAACCCGGGCAACACGCTCGAGGGCGCCGTCGTCTTCGACGTGCCCGAGGGCACGCAGCCCGCGGCGATCCTCGTCTCGGACAACATGTTCAGCGCCGGGACGGCGGTCTCTGTGGGCTGAACGAGCGCCTGGGCGAGCGCGGGGTCGGGCTCGCGGAGCCTGATCCGAGCCCCGCTCCGCGAACGCCGCTCTCCGCGGCCGATCGGCCTGCGACGAGAACGCTCAGCGCCGGATCCGCGCGGCCAGGATGTGGTCGAGGTGCCGGGCCAGGGCGTCGAAGCAGCCGTCGCGCTCGAGCGAGGAGCGCACGTGCTCGTTGAGCCCGCCCGGCGTCTCGTGCGAGGTCACGGCGTCCCCCAACGCATCGGGCGCGAGCGTCATCGCCTCCGTCGCCAGCCCCTGCATGAGCGCCGTCACGTAGCCGGCGGCCTGCGCCCGGCCGATCCCCTGCGCCGCCGCCCAGTCGACCGCCGTGCGCTCGAAGGCGAAGAAGGTCGACATGACGGCGGAGGCGCAGCTGAGCGCGCCGAGGTCGTCCTCGCTCTCCGCCACCACGATCGTGCCCGAGGGCGCGAGCAAGCGCTCCACGGCCGGCACGCTCGGATGCACGACGACGGGGCCGACGCCGAGCGCGATCATGGGCAGCGGGATGACCTGGCACACCGTCGCGGCGGGGGCGACCAGGGGCCCGAGCCGCGACGGCGGCCAGCCCGCGCTGAGGCCCACGACGACCTGGTCGTCCCGGAACGCGAGCGCGCCGCACACGGCCTCGACCTGGTCGGGCAGGACGGCGACGAAGACGACGTCGCTGCCGTCCACGACCGCCCGGTTGTCCGCCGCGACGCGCGCGCCCGGGAAGTCGCGGGCGAGCGCCGCGCTGCGCTGCGCCGACCGCGGCGACAGCAGGGCCTCGGCGCCGTCGACCCGGCGCAGGATCGCCTCGGCAACGGCGGCGGCGATGGCGCCGACGCCCACGAAGCCGATGCGGAGCGGAGCGTGCTCGTTCATGCGGGTGCCTTTCCGTTCTTCTCTTCGAGTGCCTTCATCGTCGCGCGGCGCCGCTCAGTCGTAGCCGAGGACGACCGCGCCCTCGCCCGGCACCGCCTCCTCGGCGAGCGGCAGCGCGGGCGCCGCTGCGGGATCCCCCGCCGCGTCCGTCATCGCGACGCCGACGCGCCGACCGATGCATCAGCCGATGCGCCGACCGATGCCCCGGCCGAATGCGGGAGTCCGGCGAGCGCCTCGAGGGCGTCGAGCAGCCGGTCGGTGTCCGCCAGCTGCTGCTCCCACACGGCGCGCACGATGTCGATGCGGTCGTCGTCCTCCTGGGCGTTCGCGAAGTAGGCGGCGACGTTCGCGAAGCCGCCCTCGGCCCGCTCGTGCGCCGCGATCATCCGCAGCGCACGAGCGGTCTGCATGCCGTAGACGGGGATCTGCGGCCCGCGCGGCGCCGAGAGGCCGATGTAGTAGAGCTTCTCGAGCCCCTTCGGCACGATGCCCGCGGCGTAGCGCAGCGGCACGTCCTTGCGGCGCTCGACCAGCGACTCGTCGAGGAAGGGCAGGCTGGCGTGGAAGCCGGTCGCCCACAGGATCGTGTCGTACTCCTTCGAGGTGCCGTCCGCGAAGTGCACCGTCCTCCCCTCGAAGCGCTCGATGCCGGGCCGGATGGCGATGCGGCCGTGGTGCACCCAGTACATGAGCAGGCTGTTCACCACGGTCCGCCCCTCGGCGAGAGTGCGCACGGGCGGCTGGGGCATACCCGGGTAGTCCTTCCACTCGCCGATCGACACCCGCGCGAGCAGGCGGGAGATCAGGTCGACCTCGTCGGGCGCGAACTGCGACATCCAGGGGATCTCCTGTCGAGGCACGCCGAAGTACATCTTGGGCTGGAAGTAGGTGCCGACGCGCATGACGATGTCGGTGTCGAGCCGGTTCTGCGCGGCGTCGACGGCCAGGTCGCAGCCCGAGTTGCCCGCGCCGACGACGAGCACCCGCTCGCCGTCGATGTCGCCCGTGTCGGTGTAGGAGCCGGAGTGGATCTGCTTGCCGGTGAACTCGCCCGGGAAGCTCGGGATCTTCTGGTCCCACAGGTGGCCGTTCGCGACGAGCACGCCGTCGTACTCGTTCGTCTCGCCCGTCGACAGGGTGACCCGCCAGCCGGCGGAGCCGACCGGGCCGTCGGTCGCGACGGGCTCCACCGACTCGACCGCGGTGTCGAAGCGGATGCGCGCGTCGAGGCCGAACTCCTCGGCGTAGGCGCGCAGGTACGAGAGCACCTGGCTGCGCCGCGGGAAATGGGGGTACTCGGCGGGCATCGGGAAGCCCTCGAAGAAAGTCATGTCCCGCGAGGTGATGAGGTGGAGCGCCTCGTAGTCGGTGTTCCAGTGGCCGCCGACCCGGCCCGTCTTCTCGAAGCAGTCGACGTCGTAACCGGCATCCGTGAGCTGCTTGAGTGCTGACATGCCGGCGGCGCCGGCGCCGATCACGCAGTAGCGCGTCATGGTCGTCCTTTCATGGGGCGGGTCGTGGACGGGATGCGGTCGACGGGGGGCTCAGAGGCGGGCCCGGGTCGACGGCCGCGCTCGCGTCCGGTCGATTCGAAGGTAGAAAGCGGTCAAACCAAGGGAAATGAGATGTCCAGTGCATCTCAACAAGGTTTTTCCTATAGCTGGAGCCGTGCGGAGCGGTCGACGGGCCGACCCGTCCAGTGGTCGGCCCGCCGCCGCGGTCATTCGCCGGGACGGCGCGCTCGCGACGCGCACGACAGGAGCGCGGCGGACCGGCCGAGCGCTTCGCCGTTCGCGGTCATCGCGCGCCTCGCGCGAGCCGCTTCTCGACGCCGACCGAGAGCCAGGTGAGCGGCACCGAGATGGCGGCGAAGATCAGGCCGGTGACGCCGTAGACGGAGAGGTACTGGAAGGTGATCGTCGACACCTGGTACGCCTGGCTCATGAGCTCGGCGACCGAGATCGAGTAGGCGAGCGAGGTGCCCTGGAACGACATGATCGCCAGCCCCATGAGGGCGGGGATCGACGAGCGCAGCCCCTGCGGCAGGATCACCCGCACGAACGTGGTCGCGGGCGCGAGCCCGAGCGCGTCGGCCGCCTCGCGCTGCCCCTTCGGCACCGAGGCGATGCCGCCCCGGATCATCTCCGACGAGTACGCGGCGACCGTGAAGGTGAGGCCGGCCGCGGCGGCGGCGAAGTTCTCGAGCAGGACGCCGAACGAGGGCAGGCCGAAGTAGACCATGTAGAGCACGACCAGCGCCGGGATGCCCCGGCCGAACTCCACGACGACCAGGCACGGCCAGTGCAGCCAGGGCCGGCGCGAGGAGACGCCGAGCGCGAGCAGCGTGCCGAGGACGTAGCCGATCACGACCGAGATGACGGTGAGCTGGAGGCTGACCGCGAGGCCCTGGCCGAGCCTCGGCAGGTACTGGGCGAGGTCCATCAGGCGTTCCTGCTCATTCTCGCGTCGAGCCGCCGGGACAGCACGGCCACCGGGATGCTCACGATCAGGTAGACGAGCGCGGCGATGAAGAAGGGGACGATCCCCGATGTCGTGGGGTTCTGCCGCGCGAACTGGTTCGACAGGAACACCATGTCCATGACGCCGATCGTGGAGGCGATCGAGGAGTCCTTGATGAGCGACATGAGGTACGTCGTGATCGAGGGCAGCGAGGTGCGCATCGCCTGCGGGGTGAGGATGCGCAGGAAGGTCGTGGCCCTTCCGAGGCCGAGCGCGTGCGCGGCCTCCAGCTGCCCCTTCGGCAGGGTCGAGTAGCCGCCGCGGTAGATCTCGGCGAGGTAGGCGCTGGAGATGATCCCCAGGCCGATCACGGCGGCCGTGAACGCCGACAGCCGCACGGCCCCGATCTGCACGCCGAAGTAGATCAGGAAGAGCCACACGATCGGCGGGATGCCGCGGATGAGGTCGACCGCGAACCGGAACAGGAGCGCGAGCGGCGCGAACCTGAGCCGGAGGCCCAGCATGATCGGGATGCCGCCGATCGCGCCGATCGCGAACGCGACGACGGTGACGAGCAGCGTCATGGGCAGGCCCATGAGCACCGCGATGAACGCGTTCCCCATGTCAGCGGTCCAGGACTGCGCTGAGGAAGCGCCTCGTGCGCTCCTGCCGGGGGTCGGACATGATCCGCTTGGGGTCGCCCTCCTCGATGATGCGGCCGTCGGCCATCACCACGAGGTGATCGGAGACGTCGCGGGCGAAGTGCATCTCGTGCGTGACGACGATCATCGTCATGCCCGTATCCGCCAGCTCGCGCATGACGGTGAGCACCTCGACGCCGACCTCCGGGTCGAGGGCGCTCGTGGGCTCGTCGAAGAGCATCGCGCGCGGGTTGAGCGCGAGCGCCCGGACGATGGCGATGCGCTGCTGCTGGCCGCCGGAGCACTGGCCCGGATGCTGGTTCGCCTTGTCCTTGAGGCCCACGCGATCGAGCAGGGTGAGGGCCCGCTCCTCGGCCTCCTCCTTCGACCGGCCGAGGATCCGCTCCTGCGGGAACGCGACGTTGCGCAGCACCGTGAAGTGCGGGAACAGGTTGAACGACTGGAACACCATCCCGACCTGACGGCGCAGCGCGAGCAGCTCGGCCGCCCGCAGGGCGCCGCCGGCCCGGATCGTCGTGTCGCCGACGGTGATGGTGCCCGAGTCGGGGGTCTCGAGCAGGTTGACGCAGCGCAGCAGGGTGCTCTTGCCCGAGCCCGAGGGCCCGATGAGGGCCGTCACGCTGCCGGGCTTGACGGACATCGAGATGTCCTTCAGCACGTGGTTGTCGCCGAAGCTCTTCTTGAGGTGGGCGATCTCGACGCCCGCGCGGAGGTCGAGGGCCTGGGTGAGCAGGGGTTGGTCCATGACTGGCTCTTTCGCCGGGGCGGGCCGGGGCCGCTAGCGCAGCGACGCCGCGGCCTTGTCGGCGGGCACGACGAGCGAGGCGTCCAGGTCGTACTTGCCGAGGATCTGGGCGAGCGTGCCGTCGGCGCGGTAGCCGTCGATGCCCTCGCTCAGCGCATCCGAGAGGGCCTTGTTGTCCTTGGAGACAGGGAAGGCGGCGACGGGCTGCTCGGTGGTGATCTTGACGCGCGGGTCGGGCTTGGACAGCTCGACCTTGAACTCGGTGTCCTTGTAGGCGTACTTCGCGACCGAGTAGCCGTCGAGCGCGGCCTGGATGCGGCCGTTGAGGAGATCCTGTTTCGCCTCGATCGTGCCGGGGTAGGTCTTCATCTTGTCGCCCAGGATCGTGGTCATGTCGGCCTCCCACGAGAAGCCGGCGCCGCTGCCCACGTTGCCGACGCTCTCGAGGCCGGAGACGGTGTCGACGCCGTCCTTCGTGACGATGCCCATGGCGTCGAAGTAGGTGGGCGTCGTGAAGCCGACCTGCTGGGCGCGGGCCTCGGTGACGTACCAGCCGCCCGAGATCATGTCGACCTGCTTCTGCTCGCTGATCATGGGGATGCCGTTGCCGTAGGTGATCGGCACGAAGGCGAGCGCGAGGCACTCGTCCTTGGCGAGGAGCTTGACGATGTCGATCTCCATACCCTCGGCGTCGGTTCCGCTGGTGCGGGTCCAGGGCATGTTCTCGGGCACGCCCACGGTGAGCGTGCCGGGCTTGACGGTCGTGAGCCCGGCGTGCTTGGGCGTGCAGTTCGGGTCGGCGGCCGGGGCGGCCGCCTCGGTGCAGGCGGAGAGGCCGGCGCCGAGGACGATGGCGGCGGCGGCCGCGGCCGCGAGCTTGGCGAAGGTCGTGCGAGTGGTCACGTTGGTTCCTTTCATCGGGCGTGAACGCGTGACTGCGGGGGAAGGTGGGGTGGTGGGCGGCGGCGTCACAGCGCCGTGATGCCGCCGTCGATCGTGAGGGCGGCGCCGGTCACGAACGACGATTTGGCGGAGAGCAGGTAGTCGACCAGCGGCGAGATCTCCTCGACGCTCGCGCGGCGACCCAGCGGCGAGCCGGAGCTCATGCCGCCCGCGGGCTCGTCGTCGTTCATGGGCGTCTCGACGCCGCCGGGGCAGATGGCGTTGACGCGCACGGAGGGGGCGAACTCGATCGCGGCGACGCGGGTCATGGCGACGATGGCGGCCTTGGACGCCGAGTAGGCGGCGTAGCCGGGGGCGCCGACGAGCGCGGCGGTCGAGGAGACGTTGACGATCGAGCCGCCGCCGTTCGCGATCATGAGCGGCGCGAGCGCCTGCATGCCGAGGAACGTGCCGTGCACGTTGACCCGGTCGTGCAGCCGCCACAGGTCGAGCGTGGTGTCGGCGATGAGCGCGTGGCGCAGGATGCCGGCGTTGTTGACGAGTCCCCGCAGCGGCGCCGGGCCGTCGGCGAGCTCGGCGGCCAGGGCGGCCCAGGCCTCCGGGGCGGCGACGTCGAGGGGGCGGTAGTGCGCGTCGGCGCCGGCGCTGCGCAGCACGGCCGCGGTCTGCTCGCCGTCGTCGTGCAGGACGTCGGCGAGGATGACGCGCACGCCCGGGCGGGCGAGCAGGCGCGCGTGCGAGGCGCCCTGGCCGCGCGCGGCGCCGGTGATGACGATGGTCGATTCGAGTTCCACTGCTGGTTCCTCCGGTGCGTCGTGCTCTGCGTGGCTGGGTTGTGCGGGCGGCCCGGGGCGGTCGTCGGTCCGCGTTAGCGGATGACGTCGCCGCCGGAGAGCACGATCGTCTCGCCGGTCATGAAGGAGACCGTCGCCGGGTCGACGAGCAGCTCCACCCAGCGGGCGATCTCGTCGGGCTCGGCGACGCGGCCGAGCGGGATCGACCCGGCGGCCGCCTCCATGCGGCCCGTCGCGGCGTTGCCGGGGGTGGAGACCCAGCCGGGCGCGATGCCGTTGACGCGGATGCCGGCGTCCGCGAGCTCGAGCGCGAGCGACT
>Ga0153917_1000597_pt1 | contig 21302 bp, 24 predicted proteins | sample TSFL001MetaG_FD_104695 | JGI IMG/M metagenome (GOLD analysis project Ga0153917, IMG submission 104695) | Attine ant fungus gardens microbial communities from Florida, USA - TSFL001 MetaG | ecosystem: Host-associated > Fungi > Mycelium > Unclassified | place: USA: Florida, Paynes Creek Historic... | reverse complement strand
GATGATTTCGACGACTCAAGAGAATAAATGACGTTTAAGCCATGAAACAAGCGATTTTCCAGCAAAAAGACGGGTTTTTACGGGCGTATTTAAAGTGATAATCATAAGATATCTGGTGCGGGAGACGCTTAAAAGCCAGCTGGCGATACTCTTCATCCTGCTTCTGATTTTTTTCTGTCAGAAACTGGTCAGGATCCTCGGCGCGGCGGTAGACGGCGAAATTCCTACAAATCTGGTGCTTTCCCTGCTCGGGTTAGGCGTGCCTGAAATGGCACAGCTCATCCTGCCGTTGAGCCTGTTCCTTGGATTGCTGATGACGCTCGGTAAGCTTTATACCGAAAGCGAAATTACCGTCATGCATGCCTGTGGCCTGAGTAAAGCCGTGCTGGTGAAAGCCGCGATGGTGCTGGCACTCTTCACCGGCATTGTGGCGGCAGTCAACGTGATGTGGGCTGGCCCCTGGTCTTCCCGCCATCAGGATGAGGTGCTGGCCGAGGCGAAAGCGAACCCCGGCATGGCGGCGCTGGCGCAGGGCCAGTTCCAGCAGGCGACAGACGGCAACTCCGTGCTCTTTATTGAAAGCGTGGATGGCAGCCGGTTCAATGACGTTTTCCTCGCGCAAATCCGCCCTAAGGGCAACGCTCGCCCCTCTGTGGTAGTCGCCGATTCGGGTCAGCTTTCCCAGACCAAAGACGGCTCGCAGATAGTGACGCTCAACAAAGGCACCCGCTTCGAAGGCACCGCCCTGCTACGGGATTTCCGCATTACCGACTTCCAGAATTATCAGGCAATTATTGGCCATCAGGCGGTGGCGCTGGATCCCAGCGATACCGAGCAGATGAATATGCGCACACTGATAAACACCGATACCGATCGCGCCCGGGCTGAGCTGCACTGGCGTATTACGTTGGTATTCACCGTATTTATGATGGCGCTGATGGTGGTGCCGCTGAGCGTGGTCAACCCGCGTCAGGGGCGTGTTCTTTCCATGCTGCCGGCGATGCTGCTCTATCTGGTGTTCTTCCTGCTGCAGACATCCATTAAGTCCAACGGCGGCAAAGGCAAAATCGATCCGGTTGTCTGGACCTGGGTCGTGAATGGCCTCTACCTGCTGCTGGCCGTCGCGCTTAACCTGTGGGACACCGTGCCGATGCGCCGTATCAGGGCCCGTTTTATGCGTAAAGGAGCGGTGTAATGCAGGCGTTTCGCGTTTTAGACCGCTATATCGGTAAAACCATTTTCACCACCATCATGATGACCCTCTTCATGCTGGTCTCTCTCTCCGGCATCATCAAGTTTGTCGATCAGCTGAAAAAAGCCGGGCAGGGGAGTTACGACGCGCTGGGCGCCGGGATGTATACCTTGCTCAGCATGCCGAAAGATATTCAGATCTTCTTCCCGATGGCGGCCCTGTTAGGGGCGCTGCTGGGGCTGGGGATGCTGGCCCAGCGCAGCGAGCTGGTGGTGATGCAGGCTTCCGGCTTCACCCGTATGCAGGTGGCGCTGTCGGTAATGAAAACGGCCATCCCGCTGGTGCTGCTGACCATGGCCATCGGCGAGTGGGTCGCGCCCCAGGGCGAGCAGATGGCGCGTAACTACCGTGCGCAGGCGATGTATGGCGGTTCGCTGCTCTCCACCCAGCAGGGGCTGTGGGCGAAAGACGGCAATAACTTTGTTTATATTGAGCGCGTGAAGGGGGATAACTCTCTCGGCGGCGTGAGCATTTACAGCTTTAACGACCAGCGTCGTCTGCAGGCGGTGCGCTATGCGGCCTCGGCAACCTTCGATGCGGAAAATAAAGTCTGGCGTCTGTCGCAGGTGGATGAATCTAACCTGAAAGATCCAAAGCAGATCACCGGTTCACAGACCGTATCCGGGACCTGGAAAACCAACCTGACGCCGGACAAGCTTGGCGTGGTGGCGCTGGATCCGGATGCGCTCTCTATCAGCGGCCTGCACAACTATGTGAAGTACCTAAAGTCGAGCGGCCAGGATGCGGGGCGTTACCAGCTCAATATGTGGAGCAAAATCTTCCAGCCGCTCTCGGTGGCGGTGATGATGCTGATGGCCCTGTCGTTTATCTTCGGGCCGCTGCGTAGCGTGGCCATGGGGGTGCGCGTGGTTACCGGCATCAGCTTCGGCTTCGTCTTCTACGTGCTGGATCAGATCTTCGGCCCGCTGACCCTGGTCTACGGCATTCCGCCGGTGATTGGCGCTCTGCTGCCCAGCGCGTCGTTCTTCCTTATCAGCCTCTGGCTGATGCTCCGACGCTCCTGATCTCGCTTTACCTCACTCCCCGCTGCGGGAGTGAGGCACTTCTCTTCGTCCCACGCCGCACTTTTTCGCACAACCTTCAACGCCTTGCCCGGAATTTGAGTATTATTGTGCGATGAAGCCGTGAAGGAATCCTCTATGAAGCAAATTCGTATGCTGGCGCAGTACTACGTCGATCTGATGATGAAGCTTGGCCTGGTGCGCTTCTCCATGCTGCTGGCCCTGGCGCTGGTGGTGCTGGCGATAGTAGTACAAATGGCGGTGACCATGGTGCTGCATGGCCAGGTCGAGAGTATTGACGTTATCCGCTCTATTTTCTTTGGCCTGTTGATTACCCCCTGGGCGGTCTACTTTCTGTCGGTGGTGGTGGAGCAGCTTGAAGAGTCGCGCCAGCGCCTCTCCCGGCTGGTGGAGAAGCTGGAGGAGATGCGCGAGCGTGACCTGAAGCTTAACGTGCAGCTCAAAGATAACATCGCCCAGCTCAATCAGGAGATTTCGGATCGCGAGAAAGCCGAAGCGGCGCGCCGCGTCACTCTGGATCAGCTCAAGGTCGAGATGAAAGAGCGTGAGCAGACCCAGATCCAGCTGGAGCAGCAATCCTCTTTCCTGCGCTCGTTCCTGGATGCCTCACCGGATCTGGTCTTCTATCGCAATGAAGATAAGGAGTTCTCAGGCTGTAACCGGGCCATGGAGCTGCTCACCGGCAAGAGCGAAAAACAGCTGATTAACCTGAAGCCGCAGGATGTCTACTCTGAAGAGGCGGCGGCGAAGGTGATCGAGACGGATGAGAAAGTCTTCCGCCATAACGTCTCCCTGACCTACGAACAGTGGCTGGACTACCCGGACGGGCGTAAAGCCTGCTTTGAGATCCGTAAAGTTCCTTACTACGACCGGGTGGGTAATCGCCACGGCCTGATGGGCTTTGGCCGCGATATTACCGAGCGTAAGCGTTATCAGGACGCCCTGGAGCGCGCCAGCCGGGACAAAACCACCTTTATCTCCACCATCAGCCACGAGCTGCGCACGCCGCTGAACGGCATCGTCGGCCTGAGCCGCATTCTGCTTGATACCGAGCTGACCGCAGAACAGGAAAAATATCTCAAAACTATCCACGTTTCGGCGGTCACGCTGGGTAATATCTTCAACGATATTATCGACATGGATAAGATGGAGCGGCGTAAAGTGCAGCTGGATAACCAGCCGGTGGACTTCACCAGCTTCCTCGCCGATCTGGAAAACCTCTCCGGCCTGCAGGCCCAGCAGAAGGGGCTACGCTTTGTGATGGAGCCAGCCCTGCCGCTGCCGCATAAGGTGGTCACCGACGGCACGCGCCTGCGTCAGATTTTGTGGAACCTCATCAGCAACGCGGTCAAATTTACCCAGCAGGGCCAGGTGGCGGTGCGGGTGCGCTACGGCGAAGGGGATATGCTGCATTTCGAGGTCGAAGACTCCGGGATCGGCATTCCGCAGGAGGAGCAGGATAAGATCTTCGCCATGTACTATCAGGTGAAGGACAGCCAGGGCGGTAAACCCGCTACCGGCACCGGCATTGGCCTGGCGGTCTCCCGCAGGCTGGCGAAAAGCATGGGCGGCGATATTACCGTATCCAGCAAGCCGGGTCAGGGCTCGGTGTTTTCTCTCAGCGTGCATGCCCCGGCGGTGGCGGAAGAGGTGGAAGATACCTTCGAGCAGGACGATTTACCGCTGCCAGCCCTGCACGTGCTGCTGGTCGAAGATATCGAACTGAACGTGATTGTCGCCCGCTCGGTGCTGGAGAAGCTGGGTTGCAGCGTAGATGTGGCCATGACGGGCACGGCCGCGCTGGAGATGTTTACCCCTGGCGAGTACGACCTGCTGCTGCTTGATATCCAGCTGCCGGATATGACCGGGCTGGATATCTCCCGCGAGCTGACCCGCCGTTATTCCCGCGACGAGCTGCCGCCGCTGGTGGCCCTGACCGCGAACGTCCTGAAGGACAAAAAAGAGTATCTGGAGGCCGGGATGGACGACGTGCTGAGTAAGCCGCTGTCCGTGCCGGCACTCACCGCCATGATTAAGAAGTTCTGGGACACCTGTGACGACGAGGAGAGCACCATGACGAAAGTTGATACCGACAAAGCGCACACTCTGCTGGATACCGCCATGCTTGAGCAGTATATCGAGCTGGTTGGGCCGAAGCTGATCACCGATGGTCTGGCCGTGTTCGAGAAGATGATGCCGGGCTATCTGGAGGTGCTGGAGTCCAACCTGACCGCCAGGGATCAGAAAGGCATTGTGGAAGAAGGCCACAAGATCAAGGGTGCGGCGGGCTCGGTGGGTTTACGTCGGCTGCAACAGCTTGGTCAGCAGATCCAGAGCCCCGATCTGCCTGCCTGGTCTGATAACGTTGGTGAATGGATAGAAGAGATGAAACAGGAGTGGCAGAACGACGTGGCGGTGCTGAAAGCCTGGGTGGAGAGCAGAAAAAAATGACCCCGGCTAAACCGGGGTGCGCGAAATACTGCGCCAACACCAGGGAAATTTTGGCTGCGCCTGTAAAGTGAATTGTTATCATATTGTGACAAGACGCTGCCCGGAATTCGGGGTCGCACGCAGTTAAGATAGCAAAACTTAAATACTTTGTTACGTGAATCAGTGAAATATGTGAAGCATAGCGTTCTTATCAGAATGATTAATAAGCTTCAGTGACTTGCCAGGAGGGATCGACATAATGAAAAAAGTGGGTGTGGTACTCAGCGGCTGCGGCGTTTATGACGGCGCCGAGATCTCTGAAGCCGTTCTGACGCTGCTGGCGCTGGCACGCAGCGGGGCCGAAACCGTCTGTTTTGCCCCTGATAAAAGCCAGACAGAGGTTATAAATCATCTGACCGGCGAAGCGATGCCCGAGCGCCGCAACGTGCTGATCGAGGCGGCGCGTATCGCCCGGGGTAATATTCATCCGCTCCATATGGCGAACGCCGAGGAGCTGGATGCGCTGATCGTACCGGGCGGGTTCGGCGCGGCAAAAAACCTGAGTGATTTTGCCAGCCAGGGCAGCGAATGCCAGGTTGATGAGACTCTGCAAGCCCTGGCGCAGCGCATGCACCAGCTGGGTAAACCGCTGGGGTTCATCTGTATCGCGCCGGCTATGCTGCCGAAAATCTTTGATTTTCCCCTGCGCCTGACCATCGGCACGGATATTGATACCGCCGAGCTTATTGAAGAGATGGGTGGGGAGCATATTCCCTGTCCGGTGGACGACATCGTCGTCGATGAAGAGAACAAAATTGTCACCACGCCTGCTTATATGCTGGCGCAAAATATTGCCGAAGCGGCGGAGGGGATCGACAAGCTGGTGGCACGCGTGCTGGTACTGGCTGAATGATTGTTAAGAGCCTTAAGCGCATCATTCTGCGGCTGCTGCTGGTGCTGGCGATTTTCTGGGGCGGCGGCATTGCCCTGTTCGCTTTCCTGCCGGTGCCGTTTTCTGCGGTAATGGTCGAGCGTCAGCTGGGTGCCTGGCTGTCCGGAGATTTCAGCTATGTTGCCCATTCCGACTGGGTGAGCATGGATGAGATCTCCCCCTGGATGGGGCTGGCGGTCATTGCCGCAGAAGATCAAAAGTTCCCGGAACACTGGGGGTTTGATATGGGGGCGATTGAGAAGGCGCTGGCCCATAACGAGCGCAATGAGAGCCGGATCCGCGGCGCCTCTACCCTTTCTCAGCAGACTGCGAAAAATCTCTTTCTCTGGGATGGCCGCAGCTGGCTCAGAAAGGGGCTGGAAGCGGGACTGACGCTGGGGATTGAAACCGTCTGGAGTAAGAAGCGCATTCTGACGGTGTACCTGAATATTGCTGAATTTGGCGACGGGGTGTTTGGCGTAGAAGCGGCGGCGCAGCGCTATTTTCACAAACCGGCCAGCCGGTTAACCCCGGCCGAAGCCGCGCTGCTGGCGGCGGTGTTGCCTAACCCGATTCGCTTTAAAGCCAGCGCGCCCTCAGGCTATGTTCATAGCCGCCAGGCGTGGATCCAGCGCCAGATGCGCCAGCTGGGTGGGGAAGGGTTTATGCGGGCGCATAAACTCGATTAATCCTCGTCGAAACCGGCGTTAAAGAGCGCGATGACGGCAGCCAGCGCCTCTTCTTCCTGCGGGCCGGTTGCCTCGATTTCAATCTGACGGCCCTTGGCGGAATCCAGCATCAACAGCGCAATCACGCTGTTGGCTTCCGCCTCGGTGCCTTCATCGTTTCGCAGCAAAACCTCAGCGTCGAAACCCTGCATCAGCTCAAACAGCTTCATTGCCGGGCGGGCGTGCATGCCCAGCTTATTGGTGACTTCAACGGTCTGCTTTACGGTCATGTTTTACGTTTTTCCAGCGTGCGATGGCGCGACTGAACGTTTTTACCGCGGGAGCGGAAATAGTCAGCCAGTTGCTCGGCAATATAAACCGAACGGTGTTTACCGCCGGTACAACCAATGGCCACCGTCAGATAGCTGCGGTTATTGGTTTCCAGCATAGGTAACCATAGCTCAAGATAGCTGCGCGTCTGGTAGATAAAGTTATGCACTTCGGTGTGGCGATCAAGGAACGCCGCAACCGGCTTATCCAGCCCGGTCATTGGACGCAGCTTTGGATCCCAGTGAGGGTTGGGCAGGAAGCGCACGTCAAAGACGTAGTCCGCATCAATGGGAATACCATGCTTGAAGCCGAAGGATTCAAACACCATGGTCAGCTCGCGCTCGCGTTTACCCAGAAGGCGGGTACGCAGCATCTCGGCCAGTTCATGAACCGACATCTCTGAGGTATCGACGATAAGATCGGCACGGGAACGCAGCGGCTCCAGCAGGTCGCTCTCTTCATCGATGGCGCTTTCCAGCGATAAGTTCTTGCTGGAGAGGGGATGCAGCCGGCGGGTATCGCTATAGCGGCGGATCAGCGTGTTCCGATCGGCGTCCAGGAAGAGCAGCTGTGGAGAAAAGGCCTCCGGCAGGCTGCTCATCGCCTTCTCAAATACTTCCGGCGACTCCGGCATGTTACGTACGTCGATGCTGACGGCGGCCGAAATTTGTCTGTCTGCCAGCGTCTGCGCCAGCTCGGGCAACAGCACTACCGGCAGGTTATCAACGCAGTAAAAGCCCATATCTTCCAGCGCGCGCAGGGCGACGGATTTCCCCGAACCTGAACGACCGCTGACGATCATCAGCACCATGAACCGTTTCTCCTCAGGACAGCAAATCTCAGAGCCATCACCTGCTTACGCATCATCCTGGTGGCCTTCCACTTCCGTGATAATTTGATAAAGCTCTTCGTCACTCTGGGCCGCACGTAAACGGCGACAGATGGTTTTATCTGCCAGACGCTTCGCCACCAGCGACAGGGTGTGCAGGTGGGTTTTGGTCTGATCGGCAGGCACCAGCAGTGCAAACAGCAGATCCACTGGCTGATTGTCGATAGCATCAAAGGCGATCGGTGTTTCCAACTGCACAAAGACGCCCACGGCACGCAGGGTATCCTCTTCCAGCTTGCCATGCGGAATGGCGATACCGTTACCGATGCCGGTACTGCCCATTTTTTCGCGAGTCAGAATAGCTTCGAACACTACCTGCGGCGGCAGGCCCAGCTGCTTAGCGGCCAATTCACTGATGATCTCCAGCGCGCGTTTTTTGCTCTGGCAGTGAACGGCACTGCGGGTACATTCCTGGTTAAGGACATTACTCAGTTGAAGAGCGGAATCGTTATTTATCATAATTTCACCTAAGCGCTAACGATACAAAGGGCCTGTTGTGGCTTACAACAGGCCGGCCTGCATCCGTTAACTGCCCGGACAATTAGTGTTGTTTCAGTTTGTCTTTATGTTTGTTTAGCTGTCGTGCCAGCTTGTCGATCAAGCCGTCGATAGCCGCATACATGTCTTGCCCTTCCGCACTGGCATGGATCTCACCGCCGTTAACGTGCAGGGTCGCATCCGAGATATGAGTCACTTTCTCCACTTTCAACACAATATAGACCTGGTTGATCCTTTCGAAATACTGTTCAAGCTTGGCAAATTTGGTATTCACAAATTCGCGCAGCGCTTCGGTGATTTCGACGTTGTGTCCAGTGATGTTGAGCTGCATAGTGTCTTCCTTATCGGTTGTGTCAGACCAGCTGTTTACGCTGGTTAGACGGCGGAATGGATAAAGACTCTCGATACTTCGCAACAGTACGGCGAGCCACCATGATACCTTGATCCGACAGCATGGTGGTTAACTTACTGTCACTCAGTGGTTTCGCGGGGTTCTCCGCGGCAATTAACTTCTTCACCAGCGCCCGGATGGCCGTCGACGATGCCTCGCCGCCGCCCTCGGTATTAACGTGGCTGGAGAAGAAATACTTAAGCTCAAAAATACCGCGCGGGCTGTGCAGATACTTCTGCGTGGTCACGCGGGAAATCGTGGATTCGTGCATCTCAACGGCCTGGGCGATATCGGCCAGCACCATTGGTTTCATATACTCTTCGCCCTGCTCGAAAAAGGCCTGTTGCTGTTCGACAATACAGCGACTTACGCGCAGCAGCGTATCGTTGCGGCTCTCGAGACTCTTAATCAGCCAGCGCGCTTCCTGCAGATTGCTGCGGATAAACTGGTTGTCTGAGTCGTTGCGCGAGCTGGTGCACATGGCGGCGTAATGCTGGTTGATTTGCAGGCGGGGAATGCTGTCGGAATTGAGTTCTACGGTCCACAGACCGTTATGTTTGCGCACCAGCACATCAGGGATCACATATTCTGGCTCGCTGGTCTGGATCGACTGGCCAGGCCGGGGATCCAGAGACTGGATCAGATTGACCGCCTCTTTCAGCACGTCCTCTTTCAGACGGGTAACGCGCATCAGGGAGCGGAAATCATGATTCGCCAGCAGATCCAAATGATCGCTGACGATAAGCCGGGCCTCTTCCAGCCGCGGCGTCTCTTTTACAAACTGCGACAGCTGGATCAGCAGACAGTCGCGCAGATCTTTCGCGGCGACGCCAATGGGGTCAAAGCGCTGCACGCGCTTTAACACCGCCTCGACCTCTTCCATCTCAATATCACCGTTGCCGATGCTTTCGAGAATATCGTCCAGCGACACGGTGAGATAACCGGTGTCATCCACGGCGTCCACAATAGAGGTAGCGATGGCGCGGTCGGTATCCGAGAAGGGGGTCAGCTCCACCTGCCACATCAGGTAATCCTGAAGCGACTGGGTGGTTTCACCCTGGTAGACCGGCAGTTCATCGTCCTGATAGTCTGCACGGGTACCGGACGGAGTGCCGGCGGTGTAGATCTCATCCCAGCTGGCATCAAGCGGCAGCTCGTCAGGCATCTCTTTCTGCTCAAGCGCATCAACCGTGTCGAGCGTCTCGCTGTCCTGGGTCTGCTGGGTGTCTATTTCATCATGAAGATCGGTTTGCTCGAGCAGGGGGTTACTGTCCAGCGCTTGCTGCAGCTCCTGCTGAAGTTCCAGCGTCGACAACTGCAACAGACGAATGGCCTGTTGTAATTGCGGCGTCATGGCCAGCTGTTGGCTGAGCCTTAATTGCAAACCTTGCTTCATATTCAGAGCGTTTTTCTCCGTTCAGGTATCGCGATACTTCTTACCCTATCAGAGTCTGAAGTCTTCCCCAAGGTACACGCGCTTAACGTGCTCATCCTGGAGGATCTCCTGCGGCGTACCGTGGGCAATTAAATGCCCCTGGCTCACGATATAAGCGCGCTCACAAACGGCCAGCGTCTCGCGGACGTTATGGTCTGTTATCAGCACGCCGAGGCCGCTATCGCGCAGGTGTTCGATAATACGTTTGATATCAATAACGGAGATGGGGTCAACGCCTGCGAAAGGTTCATCGAGGAGGATGAATTTCGGGTTGGCCGCCAGCGCGCGGGCAATTTCGACGCGACGACGTTCACCACCGGAAAGCGCCTGGCCGAGGCTGTCGCGCAGGTGCTCGATATGAAACTCTTCCATCAGCTCATTGGCGCGATCTTCACGCTGTTCAGCGGTCAGATCCTCACGGATCTGCAGCACCGCCATCAGGTTGTCGTACACGCTCAGGCGGCGGAAGATGGACGCTTCCTGCGGCAGGTAGCCGATACCGCGGCGGGCGCGGGCATGCAGCGGCAGCAGGCTGATGTCTTCATCATCAATGATAATATTGCCCGCGTCGCGCGGCACAATACCCACCACCATGTAGAAGGTGGTGGTTTTACCCGCACCGTTCGGGCCCAGCAGACCCACGATTTCGCCGGAGTTTACGGTCAGACTGACATCTTCCACTACGCGGCGGCCTTTGTAGGCTTTAGCGAGATTCTTTGCAGTTAATGTTGCCATAACGAATTAGTTACTCTTCTTCTGTGCCGGGGCCTGGTTGTTTTTGTCCTGCAGCTGCGACGGCACCAGGACGGTGGTCACGCGCTTGCCTTTCTCGCTGAAGGCCTGCATTTTTTGCTCTTTCACCAGATAGGTGATCTTATCGCCCGTGATGTTGCTATCCAGCTGCTCCAGGAAGGCGTTGCCGGTAAGCACCACGAAATCTTTCGCCAGCTCATAGTGCATATGCGACGCGCGGCCTTTTACCGGCTTGCCGTTGTCCTGCATCTGGTAGAAGGTTGCCGGGTTACCGTAGCCGTCGATGATCTCTTTACCATCCTGACCGCCAGGGCGAGTCACAACCACTTTATCCGCATTAATTTTGATGGTGCCCTGCGTCACCACGACGTTGCCGGTAAAGGTGACGACGTTACCCTGCATATCGAGAGACTGGGTGTCAGACTCAATATGGATCGGCTGCTCGGTATCACCCGTCACAGCAAGTGCAGGAAGGCTGGCAGCCAGCAGCGCGCCGGCGATAACAAAATTAAGGCTGAGTTTGTTTGTTTTGAATTTCATAGGAGGTTCTAACCTTTTCAATCAGCTCTGCGTTCTTGCTGCGTAAGTTCCCGCGCATTCTGAGGCCGCTGGAATTAAATGTGGTGCCGTATAAAGTAACCAGATCCTGCGATGTGACATCCTGGGTCACCAGGTTTATCTGGGCGTTATCCGTAGTGATCCGGCGCAGTTGCGCATCTGGCGTCAGGGCGTTGACTTCCACGTGACCATACAGATAAAGCATACGGTCATTCGTCAGTTTTGCTCTGTCGGATTTGATAGACCAGGTCTGCACTTTGTCTTTATCGAAGGTGGTCAGTACCGGCTGGGTAAACCACGACACACCCTGCTCAGAAAAATATTCAACGTGCTGCGCGATAAGGCGATAGTTCAGGGCGCCTTCCGGGCTGTAGACCACGGTATCGCTATGATCGCTCTTGTAGGTCGGATCGCTTGTATTGAGCGTCGGTGCCTGAGTGTCATCCCGGTCGGCCAGATTCACGCCAATCAGTATCAGCACCACCAGCGAAAGCAGAATAATAACCCAACGTCTGGTTTTACTCATATCGATTGCCCTTTGGCCTCATCAAGCTTACCCTGCGCCAGCAGCAGCAGATCGCACACTTCTCTTACCGCGCCACGGCCGCCGTTAATATGGGTGACATAGTCAGCACGTGGGATCAGAAGCGGATGCGCATCCGCCACGGCGATGCTCAGTCCTACTTCTGCCATCACTGGCCAGTCGATTAGATCATCCCCCACATAGGCGACATTTTCCGGGGCGATGGCAAGTTTACCAAGCAAATCCCTGAAAGCGACCATCTTATCGGATTGTCCCTGATAAAGATGGGTAATGCCCAGCGTGTCACAACGATCTTCTACTAGTTTAGCCTTACGTCCGGTGATGATGGCAACTTCTATGCCAGAAGTGAGGGCGCAGCGAATGCCGTAGCCATCGCGCACGTTAAACGCCTTCAACTCTTCGCCGTTATTGCCCATATAGATCAGGCCATCGGACAGTACGCCGTCTACGTCGAGGATCAACAGGCGGATCTTTTCCGCCTGCGCCATCATCTGGGAACTTACCGGGCCATAACAGGTTGCAAGCGAGGCACCCGCATTACTCATTGTCTTATCCTTCATTACACTACGCCTGCGCGCAGAAGATCATGCATATGTACCACACCCAGTAACTGGTCGCCATCGGCAACCATAACGGCGGTAATGTGGCGGGACTGCATCAGGTTGAGAACCTCCACAGCCAGCGTGCCGGGGCGAACGCGAATACCGCCGCTGGTCATCACCTCGGCGATCCCCAGCGTGCGCACGTCCACGCCCATATCAAATACGCGGCGTAAATCGCCATCGGTGAAGATACCTTCGATCTTCATCGTGTCGTCGCAGATAACGGTCATGCCCAGGTTTTTACGGGTAATTTCCAGTAACGCATCGCGTAACGAGGCGTCTTTACTTACACGGGGGATCTCCGCGCCAGTATGCATGATGTCGTTGACCCGCAACAGTAATTTGCGTCCCAGCGCGCCGCCGGGGTGGGAGAGGGCGAAATCTTCAGCGGTAAAGCCGCGGGCTTCAAGCAGGGCGACGGCCAGCGCATCGCCCATCACCAGCGCCGCCGTGGTGCTGGACGTTGGTGCCAGGCCGAGCGGACAGGCCTCTTTTGGCACTTTTACACACAGGTGTACGTCCGCGGCGCGCGCCATGCTGCTTTCGGGGCGGCTGGTAATGCAGATAAGCGGTACCTGCAGGCGCTTAAGCACCGGGATCAGGGCCAGGATTTCGTTCGACTCGCCGGAGTTGGACAGGGCGATAACGATATCCTGCGGCGTCACCATGCCGAGATCGCCGTGGGCGGCTTCCGCCGGATGGACGAAAAAGGCGGTGGTGCCGGTACTGGCGAAGGTCGCTGCCATCTTGCGGCCAATATGGCCCGACTTGCCCATTCCCATCACCACGACTTTACCGCGGCAGTGGAACATCTTCTCACATGCCAGCGTAAAATCATGATTAATATATTGATCTAACTGCGCCAGACCTTCACGTTCAATCTGCAGAACCTCTTTACCTGCTTTCTGAAAGTCAAAACCCGGCTGCAATTCTATTTGCGACATAATGCGTTTCCGTTTACCCAGAGAGAAGCGGCGACAGCCAGTACAGCATCGCCATCCATACGATAAAACCTGCGGTCAGCAGCGCCCCTGCGCCTTTTCCAATCTGCCGTTTACGCCGCCAGCAGAGCAGGGCAAAAATGGCGCTGACCAGCACCATCACGCCATAATCACGCGAAAAGGCCAGCGGATTAAATGCGCCAGGCGACAGCAGAGCCGGCAGGCCAAGCACGATAGCGATATTGAAAATATTCGAACCAATGATATTGCCGATGGCGATATCGTCTTCACCTTTACGCGCCCCGGCAATAGCCGTCGCCAGCTCCGGCAGACTGGTGCCGATGGCGATAACCGTCAGGCCAATGGTGAGCTCGCTCATGGCAAAGTAGTTCGCCAGCACCGTCGCGTTATCCACAATCATGCGCGTGGCCATCGGCATGATGATTAACGCGATACCCAGCCACAACAGCGCAACCGGTAATGTTCCTTCTCGCGGCAGCTCTGCCACCTGTTCTCGGGTGAGGCTGTCATTGGTTTTCTCTGCGGCACGGGCAAGTTTAACAATATACAGCAGCCAGATCGCCGCCAGCGCCAGCAGGAAGACCCCATCGCTAAAGGTCAGCTGGCCGTCATACAAGACGCAGCCCGCCAGTAAACTTACGATCAACATTAGCGGCAATTCACGACGCAGAACATCAGAATGCACGCGAAATGGATGGAGCAGGGCGGCAAGACCTAATATCAGCAAAATATTGATGATATTTGAGCCGATGGCGGTGCCAACGGCAAGATCGACCTGATCGTGCAGCGAGGCGGCGGCCGAGACGATGATCTCCGGCAGGGATGTCCCTACGCTGACCACCGTCATCCCAATGATAAGGGGAGGAATACCGAAGAGACGACAGAGTATTGATGCTGAAAACACCAGACGATCGGCACTGTAGACCACCAAAAGTAAACCAATTATTAACAGTGCTGTTGCGAGAAGCATCAAAAGTCCTTTCTTCAGGTATACTCGCCGGTCCACTGAGAGAAAATCTCTGGCTGCATACAGTCTGTAGACGTAACGAATTCTTAATTTTGACTTTATGCGCCGTAAAAGTAAAACAAATGCCAGCTTTCGCTTAGCCCTGTAGGTAATTTTCTGTAAAAATGTTGGGTTTGTGGCTGAAACAAGCATCATGCTCATTCTGAGCCGGCGATAGAAAGGAAATAGACATGAGCCTGAATGGGGCGAATCTGATCGACGTTCGTGGCGTGAGCTTCACGCGCAGCAGCCGGGTCATTTTTGACAATATTTCTCTTACCGTCCCGCGCGGCAAGATCACCGCGATCATGGGGCCATCCGGCATTGGTAAAACGACCCTTTTACGCCTGATTGGCGGGCAGATCCCGCCGGACAGCGGCGAAATTCTTTTTGACGGCGAAAATGTCCCGACAATGTCGCGTTCACGCCTCTACACCGTGCGTAAGCGCATGAGCATGCTTTTTCAGTCGGGGGCGTTATTTACCGATCTTAACGTCTTCGATAACGTCGCCTATCCGCTGCGCGAACATACGCGCCTGCCTGCGCCATTGCTGAAAAGTACGGTGATGATGAAGCTGGAGGCCGTGGGGCTGCGTGGTGCGGCAAAGCTGATGCCGTCTGAACTCTCCGGCGGCATGGCCCGCAGGGCCGCGCTGGCGCGTGCCATCGCCCTCGAGCCCGACCTGATTATGTTCGACGAGCCGTTCGTCGGCCAGGATCCCATCACCATGGGCGTGCTGGTAAAACTCATTTCCGAACTGAACAGCGCGCTGGGCGTTACCTGTATTGTGGTCTCCCATGACGTACCGGAAGTGCTGAGCATCGCCGATTACGCCTATATTGTGGCGGACAAGAAAATCGTTGCGCACGGCAGCGCACAGTCTCTGCAGGAGAACAGCGATGCCCGCGTGCGTCAGTTCCTCGACGGCATTGCCGATGGGCCGGTGCCGTTCCGCTATCCGGCAGGTGATTATCAACACGATTTACTGGGAATAGGGAGTTAAGCCGCTCATGCTGTTAAATGCGTTGGCCGCTCTGGGACACCGTGGGATAAAAACCATCAGGACGTTCGGGCGTGCCGGGTTAATGTTATTCAATGCGCTGGTCGGAAAGCCGGAGTTCCGCAAGCATACGCCGCTGCTGCTGCGCCAGTTGTATAATGTGGGCGTGCTGTCGATGCTCATCATTATCGTCTCCGGCGTGTTTATCGGTATGGTGCTGGGGCTTCAGGGGTATCTGGTGCTGACCACCTACAGTGCAGAAACCAGCCTCGGCATGCTGGTGGCGCTCTCGCTGTTGCGCGAGCTGGGGCCGGTTGTGGCGGCATTGCTTTATGCCGGACGCGCGGGTTCAGCGCTGACCGCCGAGATTGGCCTGATGCGCGCCACCGAGCAGCTCTCCAGCATGGAGATGATGGCCGTCGATCCGCTGCGTCGGGTGATTTCGCCACGCTTCTGGGCGGGGGTCATCTCGCTGCCGCTGCTGACCATTCTGTTTGTGGCCGTCGGGGTCTGGGGCGGTTCACTGGTAGGGGTTTCCTGGAAAGGTATCGACGCCGGGTTCTTCTGGTCTGCCATGCAGGGCGCGGTAGACTGGCGTCTGGATCTGGTGAACTGCCTGCTTAAGAGCCTGGTATTCGCCATCACCGTAACCTGGATTGCGCTGTTTAATGGCTACGATGCCATCCCGACCTCTGCCGGCATCAGCCGGGCAACAACACGTACCGTTGTTCATTCGTCGCTGGCCGTACTTGGTCTGGATTTTGTGCTTACCGCACTGATGTTTGGGAATTGAGTTCATGCAATCGAAAAAAAATGAAATTTGGGTAGGCATATTCGTACTGCTGGCGCTGCTGGCAGCGCTGTTCTTATGCCTGAAGGTGGCGGATGTCACCACCATTCGTACGGAACCGACCTACCGCCTCTATGCCACCTTTGACAATATCGGCGGCCTGAAGGTACGTTCGCCGGTGCGCATTGGCGGCGTAGTGGTGGGGCGCGTGGCGGATATCTCTCTTGATGAGAAAACCTATCTGCCGCGTGTTGCTCTGGATATCGAAGAGCGTTACAACCACATCCCGGATACCAGCTCGCTCTCTATCCGTACCTCCGGCCTGCTCGGTGAGCAATATCTGGCGATGAACATTGGTTTTGAGGACCCTGAACTGGGAACGACTATCCTTAAGGATGGCGGTGTGATTCAGGATACGAAATCGGCCATGGTGCTCGAAGATATGATTGGTCAGTTCCTTTACAACAGCAACAGTAAAGGCGGTGACGAAAACAAATCTGCTGATGCACCCGCGGGATCCGACATCACGCCACCTGCTGGCACGACGAATTCATCTCAGGAGAAGTAATTCATGATTAAACGACTGTTAATGGTTGCCATGCTGATAATCGCCCCCCTCACAGCAGCGCATGCGGCCGATCAGACCAACCCCTATCAACTGATGAATGAGGCGGCTAAGAAAACCTTCGATCGTCTTAAAAATGAACAGCCTCAGATCCGGTCTAACCCGGACTATCTGCGTGACGTGGTCGATCAGGAGCTGCTGCCTTATGTGCAGATCAAGTACGCTGGCGCGCTGGTGCTGGGCCGTTATTACAAAGAGGCGACTCCGGCACAGCGTGAAGCTTATTTCGCCGCGTTTCGTGAGTACCTGAAGCAGGCTTATGGTCAGGCGCTGGCAATGTACCACGGTCAGACTTATCAGATTGCACCTGAACAGCCGCTGGGCGATGCCACTATCGTGCCTATCCGCGTCACCATCGTCGATCCGAACGGCCGTCCGCCGGTACGCCTCGATTTCCAGTGGCGTAAAAACAGCCAGACCGGTAACTGGCAGGCCTACGACATGATTGCCGAAGGCGTCAGCATGATCACCACTAAACAGAACGAGTGGAGCGATCTGCTGCGTACCAAAGGCATCGATGGCCTGACTGCCCAGCTGCAATCTATTGCGCGTCAGAAAATTACTCTGGATCAGCAAAAATAATGGAACAGCCGCTCAGCTGGAGCCGCGAGGGCGAAACGCTGTTACTGTCGGGTGAGTTGGATCAGGATTTTCTGAATCCTTTATGGGATGCCCGTGACCAGGCGATGCGGGGCGTTTCGCGCATCGATTTGCAAGGGATCTCGCGCGTCGACACCGCCGGGATCGCCCTGCTGGTTCACCTCATTGCCGAGGGCAGACAGCAGGGGCAGGAGGTGACGCTCTCCGGTGCCAGCGACAATGTATGGACGCTGGCACAGCTCTATAATCTGCCGCAAGACGTATTGCCTCGCTAATTTTTTCAGTACGTTACTATCAAAAGCCCTGACTGTTTCATCGTCGGGGCTTTTTGCTTGTTTAAGACAGCGCCACTTTGCTCTAAGATGTTGGGCTTGTTTTCGCAACCAGATGATATAGACCCCATGGAAAATAATGAAATCCAGACTGTGCTGATGAACGCACTCTCCCTTCAGGAAGCCCACGTCTCCGGCGATGGCAGTCACTTCCAGGTTATTGCTGTGGGTGAGATCTTTGACGGCATGAGCCGCGTGAAGAAACAGCAGGCTGTCTACGCGCCGCTGATGGAATATATCGCGGATAATCGTATCCATGCCCTGTCGATCAAAGCATACACTCCACAGGAGTGGGCTCGCGATCGCAAACTAAACGGTTTTTAAGCTGAGGGTGATTCGCCCGCAGCACGGTTGAATTCAGACAGAGAGTAAACAATGGACAAATTTCGTGTACAGGGGCCGACGCGTCTCCAGGGCGAAGTCACAATTTCCGGCGCCAAAAATGCCGCGCTGCCGATCCTTTTCGCCGCACTGCTTGCGGAAGAGCCGGTAGAGATTCAGAACGTTCCAAAACTGAAAGATATCGACACCACCATGAAGCTGCTTGGCCAGCTCGGTACCAAGGTGGAGCGCAATGGTTCCGTCTGGATCGACGCCAGCAATGTGAATAACTTCTCTGCTCCTTACGACCTGGTGAAGACCATGCGTGCCTCTATATGGGCGCTGGGCCCGCTGGTGGCGCGTTTTGGCCAGGGTCAGGTTTCTCTGCCGGGTGGTTGTGCCATTGGCGCTCGTCCGGTCGATCTGCACATCTATGGTCTGGAAAAGCTGGGTGCTGAGATCAAGCTGGAAGAGGGCTACGTTAAAGCCTCTGTGAATGGCCGCCTGAAGGGTGCGCACATTGTCATGGACAAAGTAAGCGTGGGCGCCACCGTCACTATTATGTCGGCCGCGACCCTGGCGGAAGGCACCACCGTTATCGAAAACGCCGCTCGTGAACCTGAGATCGTGGATACTGCGAACTTCCTGGTTGCGCTTGGGGCGAAAATTACCGGGCAGGGTACTGACCGCATCACCATCGAAGGCGTTGAGCGTCTGGGTGGCGGCGTGTATCGCGTTCTGCCGGACCGTATCGAAACCGGTACCTTCCTGGTTGCCGCTGCCATCTCCGGCGGGAAGATCACCTGTCGCAACGCGCAGCCAGATACGCTGGACGCGGTGCTGGCAAAACTGCGTGACGCTGGGGCAGATATCGAGACGGGCGAAGACTGGATCAGCCTGGACATGCACGGCAACCGCCCGAAAGCGGTAAACGTGCGTACCGCTCCGCATCCGGCGTTCCCGACGGATATGCAGGCGCAGTTCACGCTGCTGAACCTGGTCGCCGAAGGCACCGGTTTCATTACGGAAACCATCTTCGAAAACCGTTTTATGCACGTACCGGAACTGATCCGTATGGGCGCGCATGCGGAAATCGAAAGCAATACGGTTATCTGTCACGGCGTTGAAAAACTGTCTGGCGCACAGGTAATGGCAACCGATCTGCGTGCCTCTGCGAGCCTGGTGCTGGCGGGTTGTATTGCGGAAGGGACAACGGTGGTGGATCGTATTTATCACATCGACCGCGGCTATGAGCGTATCGAAGATAAACTGCGCGCGCTGGGTGCAAATATCGAGCGCGTAAAAGGCGAGTAATGATTCAGGCAGCCCCCTGCCAGCAGGCCGGGGGGTTGCTATTGCCTTAACTGAGCGTCACTCCGGGCGCTCTTTTCCCTGCCTTTTCTGGCGCATCATTCGCGTTCTGTCGACAAATTCGTGTGTAATGGGATCGTGATAACGCGATGGCCATATTACCCAGGGATCGGTGCCCAGCGCGGAAGCGATGATCAGCTCTCCCTTCGGCCATGGACGCGTCAGGGCGTTCGCCAGAGTAGATGAACTTAACCCATTACGGCGTGATTCCGCAGCCAGTGACGTTCCTTTTTTACGCAGCGCGGCAATGATATCGGCCGGATGCCAGTCGATAAACTTCTTATCCATTTTGCTGTCCCTCTGTTCAGGTGCGTTCACGTCATTTCATGTTAAATGACGGTGTTACTATACCTTCTTCGAACAGGGGTTCTAAAAAGTTCGCGGTGGGTGAGGCGACATTCAGAATATAACAATCCTTTGTTCATGCCGCCTGTAAGCGAAAGCTTTAACAACGTTATGGATTAAACTGGAGCTTATAAGAACTCGTCTTTTCCGAAATAACGCTGGCTTATGCTCCTCAGCGATCGCGCTGAACAGCAATATGTGCCAGGCCGATTAAGGCTTCACGCCATGGGCTATCTGGTAATACCTGCAGAGCCGCAATGGCTTTATCTGCCTCTTCTTCAGCGCGCTGCCGCGTCCATTCCAGGGAGCCGCAGGCGGCCATTGTTTCCAGCACGGGCTCCAGAAGGTGCCGGCCATTTCCCTGTTCGATGGCATCCCGAATAAGTTTGGCCTGCTCGGGGGTGCCGTTATGCATCGCATGCAGCAGCGGAAGCGTAGGCTTGCCTTCGTTCAGATCATCGCCCACGTTTTTACCCAGGGTTTCACCATCGGCACTGTAGTCGAGCAGATCGTCAATCAGCTGGAAGGCGGTGCCCAGATAACGGCCGTAATCCTGCAGTCCGCGCTCCTGCGCTTCAGAACAGCCGCCGAGGATCCCGGAGCACTGCGCCGCCGCTTCAAACAGGCGCGCGGTTTTGCTGTAGATCACCCGCATGTAGTTCTCTTCGGTGATATCCGGATCGTTAACGTTCATCAGCTGCAGCACTTCGCCTTCAGCAATAACGTTCACGGCTTTGGACATCACTTCGAGGATCTTTAGCGATCCGAGGCTGGTCATCATCTGGAATGCGCGGGTATAGATAAAGTCCCCCACCAGCACGCTGGCAGCATTGCCAAACGCGGCGTTAGCGGTGGCTTTACCACGGCGCATATCCGATTCATCCACCACGTCATCGTGCAGCAAGGTCGCGGTGTGGATAAATTCGATCAGAGCAGCGATCGTTACGTGCGCGTTCTCCTGATAGCCGACCGCTCGCGCGGCAAGGACAGCAATCATCGGACGGATACGTTTGCCTCCGCCACTGACGATGTAATAACCCAACTGATTGATAAGTTGAACGTCAGAGTTGAGCTGTTCCAGGATTGCTGCATTCACACCCGCCATGTCCTGCGCGGTTAACTCATTGATTTTTTCTAAATTCATCGCAAAAGCCGGGCTTTTAGTCCTGTAGGCCCCATTTTAAATGGGTTAACAAAAGGTTCGGTTTATCAATAGTAGCGCTGATTGTACTGAAAAAACGGCTCAGATAAACGTCGCCGTACGTGTTGTGTTTTTTTTCTTCATGTATTGACTGTAGCACTTGTCAAAGGCTCGCGTTTTGCGTAATATTCGCGCCCTATTGTGAATATTTATAGCGCACTCTGAATCACACGAGGATGTGCGCGGAAGCGGAGTTTATATGTACGCGGTTTTCCAAAGTGGTGGTAAACAACACCGAGTAAGCGAAGGTCAGACCGTTCGCCTGGAAAAGCTGGACATCGCAACTGGCGAAGCTGTTGAGTTCGCTGAAGTTCTGATGATCGCAAACGGTGAAGAAGTCAAAATCGGCGTTCCTTTCGTTGATGGCGGCGTTATCAAAGCTGAAGTTGTTGCACACGGTCGTGGCGAGAAAGTTAAAATCGTT
>Ga0153917_1000596_pt1 | contig 21306 bp, 18 predicted proteins | sample TSFL001MetaG_FD_104695 | JGI IMG/M metagenome (GOLD analysis project Ga0153917, IMG submission 104695) | Attine ant fungus gardens microbial communities from Florida, USA - TSFL001 MetaG | ecosystem: Host-associated > Fungi > Mycelium > Unclassified | place: USA: Florida, Paynes Creek Historic... | reverse complement strand
GCAGACCGTGCAGACCGTCGCGGTGGATTTCGCCGCGCTGATGGATTCCGGCGACACCACCGCCCCCGAGGTGCGGGGCACCTCGCTCGAGGCCGCCATCGCCGACGCCCCGAAGGACGACGTCGCAGTCGCCCGCCCCGAGGAGGCCGCGTTCAAGTTCCGCAGCCTGCTGACCGATCAGCAGCGCGCCGACCTTCAGCGCGGCGCGCCCGCGCTGGCCCGGAAGTTCATCGACGACGTCAACCAGATCGTGTCCTTCGGCGGCCCGATCATGCAGAAGATGAACGACGCCTCCGTGCAGCTGCTGGAGGCGCAGCGCCACATCAAGGTGCCCGAGGCCGACGAGATCGTCAACGGCATGCTCCGGGAGATGGACGGCTTCGAGAAGAAGTGGCGCTCGAAGAAGCTCGAGGAGGCGGCGAACGCCATCGTGAGCTGGTTCAACAAGGGCCGCTACACGCTCGCCACGATGGTGCGCGAGTCGAAGCCGATCGCCGACAAGATCGATCTCGCCGAGGTGAAGCTCCAGGAGATGGAGACGGCGCTCGCGGACAACATCGCCCGCGGCCAGCTGCTCCACAAGCAGACCCTCGAGCACATGGACGACGTCGTCGCCGTGCTCGCCGCGCTCGAGCAGGTCATCGAGGAGATCCGCAAGGAGTTCGACGAGGCCGACGGCGCGCTTCGCGCCGCCGAGTCGTCGGGCGCGGAGTCCGTCGACTACAAGGGCCGGCTCATCTCCGTCAGCGAGCTGCGGGAGCTGCACGGCAACCTCGCCTTCGTGCTCTCGGAGACCGAGAAGACGTGGGCCGATTGGCGCACGCAGTTCTTCCTCGGCTTCGCGCACGCACCGGCGACGCGCAACCTCGTGGTGACGACGTTCGCGCTGCGCCGCCGGCTGGCCGCCTTCCGCACCATGGGTCTCCCCTCCGCCCGCCGCTCGCTCGCGATGTGGCAGCAGGCGGCGTTCGCCCGCGAGGGCGCCGAGCTCGGCCAGGCGGTGCAGGAGGGCACGAACCGGCTCATCCAGGGTTCGTTCGCCGAGACGGCGAAGTCGGTCGAGGCGGTCGCGAACGCCGCGCAGGCGCCGATCATCACCGAGGAGACGATCTGGGCCGTGATCGACTCCGTGAAGGCGCAGTGCGGCGCGCTCGTCGCGGCGGACAAGGCGGGGCGCGCGCTCCGGGCACAGAACCTGCAGGCCCTCGAGCGGGGCGAGACCGCGATCGAGGACGCCGTCGTCGTCTCGCAGCGCGCCATCGCGGACGCGAGCCGGTCGGGAGCCGCGGCGGCGAGCGGGAAGCCCGGCACGGCCCCGGTCGGCGACCCCGGTGACGACCTGCTCGGCAAGCTCACCGGCTGACGCCGTCCGGGAGGACCGGCCGTTCGTGCGTCGTCGACCGACGCGGCCCGAACGGCCGGTCGATCGTCTCGGGATGCCCGTTGCCGAAGCGCACGGGCCGTCCGCATCGTCCCGTCCGCGAGTACGCTTGCGGCATGCTCGGACAGGGGAACCCGGTCGGCGGCGTCTCCCGGCGCTCGCTGCTGCGGGCGGCGGCGTGGAGTTCGCCGGCCGTCGCGCTCGCCACGGCCGCGCCTGCGCGCGCCGCGTCCTACGACCGGCGGCTCCGGATCATCGGGCCGTGGAGGATCACCCCCTATCCGGGATCGCTGGACTACTTCTCCCTCGACTTCAACGGCGGGTCCACGACGTTCGACGTGAGCGGGGTCTTCGGCAGCGACGACCCCGCCGACGTGTGGAGCCCGAACGGCGGTTTCCAGCTCTACTGGCAGGCGAACTCGAGCTCGAACCTGATTCCGCCCCACCCGGCGTTCATCGGCGGCATGAACACCGACTCCGTCACGGTGGACAACACGGGGTGGGGGTTCGGCTCCTCCTGCTCGATCAGGGTGATGGCGATCCCCCTCGACGACCGCCCTCTCATCGACACGTGGATCCACTTCTTCGTGGGCGACGGCGGATTCTCGTAGGGCACGTGGACGCCGATCGGGTTCGGGCGCTCGCGGACGGTTCGGGGGCGTCGCCCCTGGCTTCCGGTTCGCGCGGGGCGACGGCATCCGTGAAGATGGATGCATGCAGACTCCACGGCGTTCTCGCGGTGCCCGCGGCCCGGCCCTCGCCGCCGTCGGGATCTCGGCCGCGCTCGTCGCGGCGCTCTCGGCCTGCGCCGCACCGGTGGTGACGATCGGCGAGAAGCCGACCTGGGGCAACACCTCGCAAGCGACGGCGGGCCCCGCGGCGAGCCCGAGCGGCGCGCAGGCGCTCGAGGGCGCATCCGTGCCGCCGGTGTGCAACACGCAGGGCGGGACGCTGCGCGGCGGGCTGCTCGTCGAGCCGGGCGCCACCGCGGCGGCGGTCCCGACGCCCGGCATGCGGGCGCCGCAGATCGCCGCCGACGACGCGACGGGGGCGGTCGTCATGGCCGTCCGCGACGGCGTCGAGCTCGCCCGGCCCGGATCGTCGGCCGCGCCCGGCGCCTCATCGGCCGCCGGCACCGTGGTGGTCGCCCCGCAGCCCGCGCTCACGGCGGGCGATGCGGCCGTCGCCGCGGTGATCGAGTGCACGAGCGACGGAGTGCGCTACCGCGATCGTCTCGTCGTCTGGACCGCGGCGCTCGATCCCATGGGCGTCATCAACGTGTCCGCGCTCGTGCCGACCGGTCGCGCGCTGACGACCGACGTCTCGATCGCCGCCGACGGCTCCATCACGGTCGGCTGGGACGTCGTGGCGGGCGGCGTCCAGCCCGGACCGGCCGTTCGGCACGAGAGCGCCGTGTTCGTCTGGAGCGGCAGCTCGTTCGCCAAGCGCGGCTGACCGGCTCCGACCGCCTCCGGCCCGAGCGCGGCGTTCGGCCGAGGCCGAACCCGGTCAGAGCACGCCGAGGTGCGTCGCCCGCCAGCGGCGGTCGAGGCCCTCGAGCCGCATGGTCACCGGGATCACCCGCGCGCCCACGTCGGTGACGACGACCGCCTCGATCACTCCGTCGGCGACCTCCTGGATGCGGACGCCGAGCTCGCGCGCCTGCGGGCGTCGCGGCGGCTGGCGCCTCGCGTCGCGGGCCCGGGCGGCGTGCAGGGCGCGCGTGAGCACGGTCCGGTAGGCGTCCTCCGTCGTCCAGCGCGCGAGCTGCTCGACATCGCGCACGCCGGCGATGATCTCGATGACCGAGCGCGCCAGGTTGGAGACGAGGGGCGCCGGGTCGGGCAGCTCGGCCGAGCCCGCCCGCTGGGCCGCGAAGAGAGGATCGGCCGCCGGATCCGGCGCGGGCTCGGCGCCGTCGCGTGCGCGCTCGTCGTTCGGCGAAGCCGCCGGCGCCATGCGCGGAGGATGCCGCCTGCGCGGTGCTCGGGCAGGCGCGGCGAGGCCGGTCGAGACGGGTTCCGCGGCGAGCGCGGCGGTGCCGTCGGCGGCGGGACCGGACGCGGCGCCGGGCGGGGTCGCAGGGAAGGCGGCGTGCGCGTCGGGACGCGGCAGCGGCGTGAGTGCGGCGGGCATGGCTTCTCCGGTTCGGCCGTCGGCGGTCTGGCAGGCGGGCGTCGAGCAAGTCGACCGGCGCTCATATAACCACGCTTGGAGCAGCATTACGAACCGTTGTGTCTATATTGTGGATAACTTCCATGGGGAGTTCTCCCCTGTGGATGCTTCGCTCCGGCGGTCGAGCGCGGCTCGTATGCTTCCGCTGTGCGCTGGGACGACCTCTTCGACGACCTCGAGCAGCAGCTCGACGAGCGTCTCGCGGAGGAGCGCGCCCTCGAGGAGATCGAGGCCGAGCGGCTCCGGCTGGGTCGGCTCACCCTGCGCGACCGGCTTCGGGCCCTCTCCGCCGGGCTCGCGGCGGACGAGTCGATCGGGCTCGTCCTGGCCGACGAGACGGCGCTCGAGCTGGTGCCGGCGACCTTCGGCGCCGATTGGATCGCCGGTGACGTCGTCAGCGAGAACGGCGCTCGTCGGGCCTGCGTCCTCGCGATCGGCGGCATCTCGCTGCTGCGACTGCGCCGCGATCAGGTGCGGCGCTCGCTGGCGGAGGTGCCGGCCCCGCCGCCCGGCGACCTCTCGGGGCGGCTCGGCATCGCCTACCCCCTTCGCGACCTCGCCCGACGGCGGGCGGTCTGCGACATCCTCAGCGTGCGGGGGCGGCTCGCCGGCACGATCGACCGCGTCGGGCGCGATCACATCGACGTCGCCCTGCACGATCCCGCCGACGCGCGGCGGGACCGGGCCGTGCGCTCCTGGGCGGTCGTCGGGCTCGACGACGTCATGCTCGTCCGCCTCGCGCCCTGAGGGCGACGCGGCCTCACCTCAGCCGGCCGCGTCGCCCCGGCCGAACGAGATCTCCGGGATGTCGACGAACTGCGCCTCGTGGAAGCGCGCGAGGCTCCGCTGGATCTCGTACTGGTCGGCGATGTAGGCCTCGAGTGCGCCGTGCTCGACGCGCCACTGGCCGCGGCTGCCCACGCGGATCGCCGCGAGCTCGCCGGATCGCACGAGGGAGAAGACCTCGTCGAGGGGGAGGCGCAGCACCTCGGCGACCTCCGCGAGGGTCAGGAAACGATGACCCCCCATGCTCGCTGCGATCGACATGCCCTCAAGTATGGCGTTTTCGGGGCAATGACATGCCCTCCTGTGGACAAGCGCGGTCGGATGCCCAGACGACGCCCAGCACTGTGGATAACTTCTGCGGCGGCGGTGCTCGGTCGGGCAGCATGTCCGCGTCGCCGGGCCGTCGGGGCGCGGCGCCCGCTCGAGACGAGAGGCCCGCAGCCATGAGCCCACGCCAGACCCGCACCGAGGCGCCGACCGCGCGAGGCAGGATCGACGCGCGCATCGTCATCGGCGCCGTGCTCGTGCTCGCATCCGTGGCGGGGGCGTGGCTGGTGCTCTCCACCGGTCAGCGCGCGACGCCCGTCTACGTGACGACCGCCGACGTCGCGACCGGCACCCGCCTCGACCCGGCCGCCCTCGAGATCGCCCGCCTCGACCTCGGCGAGCGGGCCGGCGCCTATCTGTCGCCCGGCGCCGCGATCGACGCGGCCGAACGGGTCGCCGTGCGGCCCATCGGCGCGGGCGAGGTCATCCCGCTCTCGGCGCTCGGCAGCACGGTCGACGAGGGCACGCTCGTCGTCGTCCCCGCTGCGGGCGGCGTGCCAGCCTCCGTCGGCCCGGGATCGCTCGTCGACCTGTGGTCGAGCGCGCCGAAGAGCGCGGGCGGCGCGCACGAGCCGCCCGCGGTCGTCGCGGCGGGGGCCGAGGTCGTGCGCGTCGACGCGCCCACGGGCGCGTTCGCGGCGACGGGGGAGACCCGCGTCGAGGTGCGCGTGCCGCGAGCGGCGCTGGCCGCCGTGCTCGACGCCGTCGCTCGCGGCGCGCAGCTCACGCCCGTGCCCGCTGCCGTCGCCGGAGCGCGTTGAGATGGCGCGCGTGCTGCTGGCGATCGAGTTCGACCTCGAGGCGCAGCTGCTCGAAGGCATCGTGGGCGCAGGACACGACGTGGTCGACCGGGTGCACGGCGCCGAGGCGGTCGCGGCCGCGATCCGCACGACCCGCCCCGACGTCGTCATCCTCGACGCCGCCCCGCACACGCTCAGTCGCGAGGTGCTGCTCGAGTCCGATCGATACGGATGCCGCCCGGTCGCGATCGCGACGAGCGTCGACGACCACCGGGCGGCCCTCGCGACCGGCCTCCACGAGGTCGTCGAGGCATCGCGCGGCTGGGCGGGCGTCGAGCCGTTCGTGCGCGGCGTCGGCGGCAGGGTTCCGCCCCCGGGCATGGGCGCCGAGGAGGGCGCCGCCCGCTCGACGGGCTATGGTCTCCCGCCGTCGGCGGGCGTCGAGTCGGGGGCCATCGGCCGAGCGGCCTCCGACGGCGCGTCCGGCCGGGCGCGTCCGCGCTCGGCCGCGGAACGGGGCGGCGAGCTCGACGACGGCATCCGCGACGGGGCGGGCGAGGGCCTCCACCTCGCGGATGCGGGGGAGACCGCTCCGTCCGAGCGCCGACGCGATCGGCGCCGCCGGGAGCGGGGCGGCGCGGGGACGCCCACGACCCGGGGCTCGGCCACGGCCGGGCATGCGACGGACTCCGGGCGCGGGGCCTCGCGGTCCTCGAGCGATCGCGATCGGCGGTGCGACGGCGACGGCCCGTTCGCCGCGCTCCGGTCGATGCGGCGCGGGGGCTCGGGGCGCTCGGTGCGCGCGCCGCGCGCTTCGCGGGGCGATCCCGGCGGGCCCCTCTGCGACGACGCGCCGGGAGGCGTCGTGGTCGTCTGGGGGCCGACCGGGGCGCCCGGGCGGACCACCACGGCGATCGCCCTCGCCGCCTCCCTCGCCGCTCGCGGACTCGACGTCCTGCTCGTCGACGCCGACGTCCATGGCGGAGCCGTCGCCCCCGCGCTCGGCATCACCGACGAGGCGCCGGGCTTCGCCGCGGCCTGCCGGCTCGCGGGCGCCGACGGCCTGAGCACCGCCGAGCTCGCCCGGGTGAGCGCGACGCACGGCGCGCCCCACGAGTCGTTCCGCGTGCTCACCGGCATCCCCAACCCGTTCCGCTGGACCGAGCTCACGCGCGATCGCGTCGCGGCGACCCTCGTCCGGCTCCGAGAGGAGGCGGCGGTCGTGGTCGTCGACGTCGGCTTCAACCTGGAGACCGACGAGGAGCTCATGACCGACGTCTTCGGCCCCCGCAGGAACGCCGCGACCCTCGCCGTGCTCGATGCCGCGGACCTCGTGGTCGCCGTGACCGGCGCCGATGCGACGTCGCTCCAGCGCTTCCTGCGGGCGCGGCACGAGCTGCGCGAGTTCGTGCCGGAGACGCCCCTCGAACTCGTCGTCAACCGGGTCCGGGCCTCGGCGCTGGGAATCGGCGCGGCCGAGCAGGTGCGAGCCGTGCTCCGGCGCTTCGGCGGCATCGAGCGGGCGACGCTCGTGCCGTTCGATCAGCCGGCGCACGACCGGGCCGTGCTCACGGCCGCGGCCGTCACGACGGCGAGCCCGAGATCGGCGTGCGCCCGCGCGCTCGAACGGGCGGCGGATGCCGTGCTCGACGCGCTCGACGGCATCGCGCGCGTCCGCGGCGGCGAGCGCGACCGGGCGCGCGCCGAGGCATCGGGCGATGGGAGCGCCGGCGCCGCCCGCACCGCCCCGGAGGGGCTCGCCGGCGCGTCGGTGCCCGCTCCCCGGCCGTGGCGCTCGTCGGACCCGGGGGCGGGAGAGTTCGATCGTCCGAGCTTCTAAGCTGGAGCAATGTCGCGACTGTCGTCCATCCTCGAGTCGCATGCCACGCTCGATCGTCAGGATCACGAGTGGCTGCGCGCCCTCCTCGCCGATTGGCAGCTCCTGTCCGATCTGGCGGGCGCCGATCTGGTGCTGTGGGTGCGCACGACCGAGGGCGACTTCCTCGCGGTGGCGCAGGGCCGTCCGGCGTCGGCGCCGACGCTCTTCTACCGCGACCTGATCGGCCAGCGCGTGCGCGAGCAGTGGTCGGCCGAGGTGCACCGCGCCTACGACACGGGGCAGGCGGTGCGCTCGACCGAGCCCGACTGGTTCGACGAGATCCCCACGCAGCTCACGGTCACCCCCGTCTACCGCCGGAAGTCGGCCGAGGACCCGACGCTGGTGCCGCATCCGATCGCCGTCATCACCCGGCACACGCACCTGGGCGGCTCGAGGTCGATCACCCGCCAGGAGATGACGTTCAGCGAGTGCGCCGACGACCTCTTCGCGATGATCGAGGCGGGCGAGTTCCCCGACCCGGACGCCCCGGAGATCTCCCGGCGCGGAGCCCCCCGGGCCTCCGACGGCCTCATCCGGCTCAACCCCGACGGCGTCGTCACGTTCGCGAGCGCCAATGCCCTAAGCGCCATGAACAAGCTCGGCTTCGGCGGCGAGCTCGAGGGCGAGGTGCTGGCCGACGTCGCCGCCTCCCTCGTGCACGAGCGCGAGCGCTCGCGGATCACGGTCGACGAGGCGCTCCCGCTCGTCGTCGCCGGGCGGGCGCCGTGGATGTCCGACATCGAGGCGCGCGACGTGACGGTCACCCTGCGGGCGATCCCGCTGCGCACGGCCGGCCGTCGCACGGGCGCCATCGTGCTGTGCCGCGACACCACCGACGTGCGTCACCAGCAGCAGGAGCTCATCACCAAGGACGCGACGATCCGCGAGATCCACCACCGGGTCAAGAACAACCTGCAGACGGTCGCCGCGCTGCTGCGCATCCAGGCGCGCCGCTCGAAGACCGACGAGGCGCGCGAGTCGCTCACCCACGCCATGCGCCGCGTCGCCTCGATCGCGGTCGTGCACGACACGCTCGCCGGGGGTTTCGCGCAGACCGTCGACTTCGACGAGGTCTTCCTGCGGGTCATGAAGCTCATCACCGAGGTGTCGTCGGCGACGGGCACGGTCGTGCGCCCCGTCGTCGAGGGCCGGTTCGGCGCGCTGCCGAGCGAGTACGCCACCCCGCTCGCGCTGGCGCTCACGGAGCTCGTCACGAACGCCGTCGAGCACGGGCTCGCCGGGCAGGAGGGCAAGGTCGTCGTGACGGCCGAGCGGGCCGAGTCGGCGCTCGAGGTCTCGGTGCGCGACACGGGCTCGGGCTTCGAACCCGGGCGCATCGGCTCGGGCCTCGGCACGCAGATCGTGCGCACGCTCGTGGAGGGCGAGCTCGGCGGCACGATCGAGTGGAGCGGCGCCCTCGAGGGCGGCACGCTCGTATCGCTCGTCATCCCCAGCCGTTGGAACCGGCCGGCGGAGGGCGTGCTCGGCGCCGCGGGCGCGGCCGACTGACCGTCGGTCGCGCGCCGGAGGGGCCGTCGATCGGGCGGGCCGACGGCCTGGCGCCGGGAGCGCCCGGCCTCGCGCCGAGCGCGTCTGCGCCCGGAGACGCCGAGAGCGCCCGGCCGACGGATCGGCGGGGCGCTCTCGACGTGTTCGGTGTGCGCGTGCGTCAGGAGGCGCGGCGGGCGCGGGCGGCGCGGCGCTTGAGCGCGCGGCGCTCGTCCTCCGACAGCCCGCCCCAGACGCCGGCATCCTGTCCGGTCTCGAGGGCGTACTGGAGGCACGTTTCGGTGACCTTGCAGTTGGCGCACACGGACTTCGCGGCCTCGATCTGGTCGATCGCCGGCCCCGTGTTCCCGACGGGGAAGAAGAGCTCGGGATCGGCCTCGAGGCAGGCGGCATTGTCACGCCAGTCCATGGATGGTGCTCCTTGTCAGCGCGCTCGGCGCGCATGAAGAACGCTCCCGTGCGGGGGAGCGTCATTGCTGGACTCCAGGCCGCGCCCTTGACCGCGAAATGTGGGATGACGGCGGTCTTCTCGGGGGCCAGAGTCGTGTTTATCTAATGAGAAATGTTGCCATAGGCTTGCGGCGAGATCAAGGGTTTTTCATCGAGGGAGCTATGAGCGAACCGAGTTCCGGCTGGACGAAGGCCCTCCTGCCCGTCCTCACGATCGTGCTCGCCGTCGAGGCGGTCGCCGTCGTCGGGGTCTTCGCGCTGCTCCTCTTCGCCATCTTCACGACGCCGGCGCAGAGCGGCGTCGTGTCGATCGCGCTCGCGGTGATCGTTCTGCTCGCGGCCGTGTTCGTCATCGCGCTCGCGGTCGGCTGCGCGCGGCGGAAGCGGTGGATCCGCGGCGGGGCGTTCATGTGGCAGATCCTGCAGATCCCCGTCGCCGTGACGCTCATGCAGGGGGATCTGGGCACCTGGCTCGGCCCGGTGCTGCTCGTGCTCTCGGCCGTCGGCCTCGTCGCGGTGGTGCACCCGAGGACGGCCAAGTCGCTCGTCGAGTGATGCGGCGAGCCGCTGCCGGCGCGTCTCCGGCCGGCGCCGGCCGTTCGGGTCGCGCCGACTCCTCGGCCTACTCGACGCCGAGGAGCTTGCGTACGCGGGCGACGTGGCCGGCGGCGCGGACGTTGTAGAGGGCGTGCTCGATGTTCCCGTGCTCGTCGATCACGAAGGTCGAGCGGATGGGGCCGACCTTGATGCGGCCGTACTTGTTGCGCAGTCCGTGCGCGCCGTAGGCGGTCTGCACGGCGTCGTCCTCGTCGCTGAGGAGCGTGTAGCCGAGCGCCTTCTCTCGCTTGAAGCGCTCGAGCCGTTCGACAGGGTCGCTCGACACGGCGAGGATGCGGTATCCGTGCGCCTGCAGCGCCCGCTCGCTGTCGCCGAACTCGCACGCCTCGGCCGTGCAGGCGGGGGTGAACGCCTCGGGGTAGGTGAAGAGCACGACGCGCTGTCCGCGCAGATCCTCGAGCCGCACGATCTTCCCGTCCTGGTCGGGCAGGGCGAAGTCGGGCGCCGGCTGGCCGATCTCCAGGCGGATCGGGGCGTTCTCCGCCGTGATCTGGATGGTCTCGGTCGCCTGCGCCATTCGCTCGCTCGCCTCGTTCTCGTGTCGTCGTCTCCGCGGGTCTCCCCGACCCGCGCCCGTCCGAGCATAAGCCGTCCCGCCAGTCCCGCCGCCGCCGTGCAGCGCCCCTCGCCCTTCCCGCCGCCGCGCAGCGACCTCTGTCAGGCCTCCCGCCGCCGCGGAGCGACCCCTCGCCCCTCAGTTGCCGCGGAGCGACCTCCCCGAACCAAACGCACGTGGAAGGTGCCGACGCATCACAGCAGTGCGCGAGGGGCCCGCGGGCGTCCTGCCCGCCGCATCCCCCTCGCGCAACCGCCAAGAATAGGGAACGAAAAATGCCCCCGACTGCGCAAGCAGTCGAGGGCACCCATCGTTTTTCGTACGCCCCCTGGGACTTGAACCCAGAACCCGCTGATTAAGAGTCAGCTGCTCTGCCAATTGAGCTAGAGGCGCTCGCCGTTTCGGTCTCCCTGACGACTGAGAAAACATAGCACGTGCCTCGCGTCGGATGCAAAAATCAGCGTGTTCCACGGCGTGTCGCTGGCGGCGCTTCGCGAGTGCGTCGGTGCGGCGTCGAGCATCGGCGGACCGTGTGGAAGCATAATTGGTGGAATCGCCGATGAGGCGTCCAAGCTGCTTCGCGCGTGCGCGGAGGGGAAGGTGCGGCAGTGGAGCTGAAGACATCCCTTGAGCGTCGGGTCGGCGGCGGTGTGGTCGAGCGCGGCGAGCGCGGCGGTCGCATCCTGCGCGGCGGCGCGGTGGAGCAGTGGTCCAACTGGTCGCGCACGGCGCGGGCCTTCCCGGTCCGCGTCGAGCGTCCGCGCACGGAGGACGAGGTGCAGCGCATCGTCGTCGACGCGCTGGCCTCGGGAGGGCGCGTGCGTCCGGTCGGCACGGGCTTCGCGTCGAACGGCATCGCGGTGGCGCCCGAGACGCTGGTGGACGTCCGTGGTCTGCGCGGCATCACGGGGCTCGATCTCGAGCGCGGCACGGCGACGTTCGCGGCGGGCACGACGCTCGCCGAGGCGTCGGTGCTGCTGGAGGAGTACGGTCGCGTGCTCGCGGGTACCCCGTCGAACCCGGATGCCACGATCGGCGGCGCGATCTCGACGGGCGCGCACGGCACGGGGCTCGCGTCCGGCAGCCTCAGCGCGCAGGCGGTCGCGGTGCGCATCGTGACGGGCGAGGGCGAGCTGATCCGGGTGAGCGAGTCGCAGCACCCGGAGCTGTGGCCGGCGGTCCGGCTCGGGCTGGGGGCGCTCGGCATCGTGACCGAGGTGACGCTGCGGGTGGTGCCGCGGTTCGGCGTGCGCGTGAACGAGCGCACGGAGAACCTGCACGCGGTGCTGGACTCGTTCGAGTCGCGCGCGGGCGAGTTCGACTTCTTCTCGTTCACCTGGCGTCCGCACACGGATCGCGCGATCGTGCGCGAGGGCGTTCGTCACGAGGGCGAGATCGCCGACGACCCGGTGCCGACGCTGCGCCGGTCGCGGCTGCGCGAGTTCGGCGAGAGCGTGCTGGTGGCGCTGGCGAAGGCGATCCCGCAGTTGACGCCCACCATCAACCGGGTGGCGAACGTCGCGAACTCGGCGCCTGTGGAGACGACGGCGGGTCCGCTGGGCACGGTGTTCGAGCGGTCGACGATCCGCTACGCGAGCATGGAGTACGCGTTCCCGCTGGCGCGGGTGCCGCGCGTCGTGCGCGAGCTGGACCGGGTGCTGAACTCGACGCGCTCGAGCGTCCCCTTCGCCGTCCAGGTCACGACGACGGCCGCCGACGACGCGTTCCTGTCGAACGCGTACGGTCAGGACGTCGGCAACGTGACGTTGCGGATGCCGGCGGGCATCGACCCGCGCGAGGTGTTCGGCGCGGCCGAGGCGAGCTTCATCGATCTCGGCGGGCGTCCGCACTGGGGCACGTACCACACGCTCCGCAAGGCGGAGATCGACTTCGTGCTGCCTCGGTTCTCCGACTTCCTGTCGGCGCGCGAGGATCTCGATCCGCATCGCACGTTCCAGAACGCGCACCTGCGGCGGGTGCTGGGGGAGTAGCCGGTTCGGCGGTCGATCGGGAGCGGCCCGGCGTCCGGCCTGCGGATGGCGCGCGAGCGCGTCCCCGGTCCGGGTCCGGGCCGCTTTCGCGCGAGCAGGTCAGCGTTCGGGCCGCGGCGGGTCGTCGATGTCGCCGCCCGCATCCGCATCAGCCTGGCCGCGGTATCGATCGTCCGGGTCGTGCGCGGGGTCGTCCTGGTCGCGCGCCTCCGGATTCGCGTCGTCGGCTGCGACCGCCGGTGCAGATGCGGCGGCTGCATCGGGCCGCCGACGGCGACGGATGCCGCGTACGATGCTCGCGGCATCCGGCAGGCGCACCTCGCCCGATCTGGCGAGCACGGCCAGGCCGGCGGCGATCGCGAGGACGCCCGAGAGCCCGCCGAGGGCGAGGGAGACGCGGGGCCCCGCGGTCTGCGCGATCCATCCCATGAGCGGCGCCCCGAGGGGCGTGCCGCCGAGGAAGATGGCCGTGTAGAGCGCCATGACGCGTCCGCGCATCTCGGGTGCGGAGGCCTGCTGCACGAGCGCGTTCGCGGTCGTGGTGGCGCTGATCGAGCACAGGCCGACGGGGATGAGCGCGATCGCGAAGAACCAGAAGGTGGGCGCGAGCGCCGCGATCCCGCAGGTGACGGCGAAGCCGGCGCAGGCGACGAGCAGCACGCGCAGGCGCGCCCGCTCGCGCCGGGCGGCGAGGAGGGCGCCGCCGAGCGAGCCCACCGCGAGCAGCGAGCTCACGAGCCCGAATCCGTCGGCGTCGGTCCCGAATACGGCGGTGGTCATCGTGGAGGTGAACACCGGGAAGTTGAGGCCGAAGGTGCTCATGACGAAGGCGATCGCGAGCACGGAGAGGATGTCGGGCCGTCCCGCGACGTAGCGGAGCCCTTCGCGGAGTTGCCCGCGGGTGCGTTTCGCGGGCGGCGAGGGGCGCAGGTCGCGGGTGCGCATGGCGAGCAGCGCGGCGATGGTGGCGACGAAGGTGAGGGCGTTGGCGAGGAACACCGGCCCGGGGCCGATCGCGACGGTGAGCACGCCGGCGACGGCCGGGCCGATGAGCCGGGCCGCGTTGAACTGCGCCGAGTTGAGGGCGATGGCGTTGGAGAGCAGGTCGCCGCCGACGATCTCGGAGACGAACGCCATGCGCGCGGGGGCGTCGAACGACGAGACGACGCCGAGCAGCCCGGCGAAGACGAACACGTGCCAGAGCTGCGCGGTCCCGGTGACGACGAGGATGCCGAGGGCGAGCGAGAGCAGCCCCATGAGCACCTGCGTGACGAGCAGCACGCGCCGCTTGGGGAAGCGGTCGGCGATGACGCCGGCGTAGGGCGCGAGCACGAGCTGGGGGCCGAACTGCAGGGCCATGACGACGCCGAGCGCCGTGGCGTCGCCGTCGGAGAGCCGGGTGAGGACGATCCAGTCCTGCGCGGTGCGCTGCATCCAGGTGCCGATGTTGGAGGCGAGCGCCCCGGAGAACCAGATGCGGTAGTTCCGTTGACTCAGGGACCGGAACATCGCGCTCATACGCAGACGGGAAACGCGCCGACGGCCTCGGATATTCCCTCGGCGCGTCCGGCGGGGGCGCCTCTGCGCGATGCGCCCGGGAGCGCGCATCCGCACTGGAAAGTTGTCCCATTAAGTATTTCCGGAGCTTCGGGCGAGTCGGCCCACGTAAACTGTGCCGACCTGTGTCCTGACGTCGAGAGAGTACGAACCGCACGATGGCTGCCAAAGACCGCGACCATGTTCTCCGCCTCCGAGAAGAGGCGAACGCGATCCGCAAGGCGGAGGCCGCGCGCAAGCGCCGCAACCGCGTCGTCGCCCAGCTGAGCATCATCGGGGGCGCGATCGTGGCGATCGCCGCCGTCGTCGTGCTCGTGATCTTCGGGCCGCAGTGGTTCGGGCCAAAGGTGACGCCCTTCGACTCCTCCGGCCAGGCGCAGGTGCAGGGCGCGCAGGGCGCCCCCGCGCAGGTGCCCGTGGTCTCGACCGCCGACGGCCGCGGCATCGTGCTCGGCGCCGACTCGGCGGCCAACAAGGTCGACATCTACTTCGACTTCTCGTGCCCCCACTGCCAGGACTACCACCAGGCCGTGGGCGGCGACATCGACGCCGCGATCGCCTCGGGCAACGTGCAGGTCACGTTCTACCCGATCAACATCGTCGCGCCCTACGGCCAGCAGGCCGGCGGTGCGCTCGCCTCGGTCGCCAAATACGCGCCCGAGCAGACGCTCACCGTGCTCGACGGCCTCTTCGGCATCCCCGCCCAGCAGCAGACCGGCTGGTCGGCCAACGACTACGCCCAGGCGCTGAAGACGCTCGGCGTGACGAACCAGGAGGCCATCGACTCGGCCGCCCGCGGCGACTACGTGCGCTGGGTCGTGAACAACACGACCGACCGCCCGGAGGAGATCACGGGCACGCCCACGGTCCTCGTCAACGGCGTCAAGCAGGAGACGCTGCCCGACCAGGCCGCCTTCCAGGCGCTCGCGCAGGGCCTGCCGCTGCCCGCGGCGCCCACGGCCCCCGCGGCGGGCTAGCCCGTGGCGCGAACCGCTGCCCGGGGCGTCGACGACGAGGGCGCCCCGGCCGACGCCGGCGAGATCGCGGAGGAGGTCGGCTCCGAGCTCGAGCTCGAGGATGCCGCAGCGACGCCGTGGCTCTTCCGCGACGGTCGCATCGCCTGGGTGCTCACGGCGCTCGGCGCCGTGGGGCTCGTGGCGAGCTTCTCGCTCACGCTCGAGTACCTGCACAAGCTGCAGAACCCGAACGACGCGCTGCTGTGCGACATCAACCTGTTCATGACCTGCGGCCCGGCGATGCAGTCGTGGGCGGGGAGCGTCCTCGGCTTCCCCAACATCCTCATCGGCCTCATCGCCTTCACGCTCACGCTCACGACGGGCGTGGCGATGCTCGCGGGCGCTCGGTTCGCGCGCTGGTACTGGATCGGCTACCAGTTCGGCATCCTCGGCGGCATCGTCCTCGTGACCTTCCTGCAGTGGTTCAGCGTCTTCGAGCTGTCGCGCCTGTGCCTGTGGTGCATGATCATCTGGGCCGCGACCATCCCGCTGTTCATCCTGACCACGACTGACAATCTCGTGAACGGCCGTCTCGGCTCGGGCGCCGCGCAGCGCGCCGGGCGCGCGATCGCGGGCTTCGCGCCCACGATCGTCGTCGTCTGGTACCTCGCGCTCATCGGCGTCATCGTGGCCGGAATGTGGAACACGATCCAGCTGGCGCTCGCCGCGTAGGCGCGAGCGCATGCGAGAGGGCCCCGAGCTTCGGCTCGGGGCCCTCTCGCATGCGCGGCGGCGATGATGCCGCGGCGCGCTGGCCGGCGGGCTACGCCGTCTTGCGCTTGTCGTGCAGGTTGATCGGCGCGGGCGCCTCGCCCTCGTGCGAGTCGTCGTCGCCGGACTCGTCGTCGTGGCGCTCGGGCACGATGTGCGAGATCAGCTCGCCGAGCGAGGGACGGCCCTCGAGGAACTGCTCGATCGCCTCCTGCCGCTCGACGGCGGTGAGCTCGCGGGCGTCCCGGCCCGTCAGCTCGAGCATCGCGACGTGACCCAGCGTGTTCTGCGTGCGGCGCACGAGGTCCGCGACCATGATCTGCGCGAACATGGCGTCGTCGCCCTCTTCGCGGTCGGGGCGCCATTCCAGGCGGTAGCGGCCGCGGGGGCCGAACATGTCGGTGAAGAGCGAGGTGAGCTCGTCGCGCGCGGCGTCCGTCAGCGCGGCGGTCGCGTCGACGAGCTGCGGGAGCTCGTCCAGCGGCGTCTCGGCGTCGAAGCCAGCGTAGGGCGACTGGACGTTCAGCGGCATCGCGGGCAGGCCGGAGGGGGCGGGCACGAGCGCGGCCGAGGGGGCCTCTCCGAGCTCCTCGTCGGATGCGGCGACCTGCGCCTCGACCTCGGCGGGCGCCTCGTGCGGCGCGGCGGTCGAGGACTTCTCCTGCGCGGGCGCCTCGACCTCGGCGGGCGCGGGCGCCTCGGCGTCGATGGGGGCCGGCGCGAAGGGGTCGGCGAATCCGGGCTGCTGCGGAGCGCCGAAGACCGGCGCCTGGGGCTGGCCGAACGCGGGGGCGACCGCCTCGTCGCCCTGCGGGGCCCCGAAGGGCGGACGGGCCTCGGGCATGGGCGCGAATCCGGGCATCGCCGGCGCCTCGCCGTTCGTCCCGAAGTGAGCCTGCTCGTCGACCTGCGAAGGGCCGGCGGGTGCGATCTCGGGGGCGGAGGCGGGTGCGAGCTCGTCCTTGCGGGAGCGCTTGCGGAACCAACCGAACACGGGTTCCCCTTTCCTGGCCGTTCTCTGGACGAAACCAGTCTTGCGGCGGGCGGGGAGGGGGTTTCCCCGACACGCCGCGGGCAATGGGGATTGTCGGGCGTGTCAGGAGGCGGATGGGGTGAAAGTGACGTATGTGGCGATCGTTATATTTCACGATCGTCGAGTCCGGATGCGGACAGCAGCCTGCCGTCGCCCGGCGGCCCGGGCGACGGGGCGGGTGCCGACGGCCTTCGGGGGCTAGGCGTCGAGTTCGCGTGCGTCGTCGCGCGCGTTCATCACGGCCCCGACGGCCAGGGCGACGCTCAGGCCCCAGCTGACCCAGAGGAGCACGGCGCGCCACTTGCGCGGCTCGACCGCCGTCTGCCGCGCGACGCCGATGACGCTGAAGACCGCCGAGATGAGGGCTCCGTTGAGCAGGAACTTGCGCATGCTCCGAGCCTACTCGCGAGGTCGGTCGGAAGCCCGGGAGGGAGCGGGCGCGTCTCGTCGAGATGCTGCGGCTCGCCTCTTCATCTCATCGGCAATCTCCTGACCGCTCGGTCAGACTTTGACCGATCGGTCAGTTACCATGGGTGCTCGTGACCGAGCAGAGATCCGACGTCCGCACCGACCCCAACGCCGAACTGCGCCGCTACGCCCTCGAGGCCTTCGTCGCGCACGGCTACGAAGGGGCCTCGCTCCAGCAGATCGCCGAGCGCGCCGGCTACACCAAGGCCAACGTGCTCTACCACTTCGGCTCGAAGGTCGGCCTCCTGGAGCAGGCCATCGCGCCGGCCATCGAGGCCTTCGAGCGCTTCCTGCACTCCTGGAGCGAGCTCGACGACGTCGAGGGGGTGCGCTCGCTCGTCGACCCCTTCGTGGCGCTCCTGCTCGAGCACCGCCTCGCGGTCAACCTCTTCCTCGTGCGCGGCTCGGCGCTCGAGGGCATCCCCTCGGTCGACCGGGCGACGGAGCTCGTGCACGAGCTCTCGGTGCGCATCGCGGGCGCGACGACCGACCCCACCGCCTATCTGCGCACGACCATCGCGCTCGGCGGCGCCGCCTACTGCCTCGCGAACCCCTATCAGGACGACGGCGTCGAGCTCGACTCCCCGGAGTTCCGCGACCTGCTCGCGCGCACGCTCACGGCGATCCTGCTGACCCGGCCGGATGCCGCCGATGCCGACCGCGAGGTCGCGGCGCGCGACGCGGCGGCCATGACGCCCATCATGAACGCCCTCTCGCGCGACTGACCGGGCGCGCGGCGGCCGGCCCCGCAGCCCCGCCGCACGGCATCCACCGCGTCGACCGCATCGGCATCCGCCCACCCCGAACCGACCGCATCCACCGCACCCGCCAGCCCCGACGACTCGGAGAACCCCGTGGCCCTCTACCTGTACCGACTCGCGCGCTCGTCGTTCCGGCACCCCTGGCGCGTCATCGCGACCTGGCTCGCGCTGCTCGTCATCGGGCTCGGCGCCGCCATCGGCTTCGGCGGCACCATGAAGGAGTCGTTCGACATCCCCGGCACCGAATCGCAGGCGGCGCTCGACCGGCTCGGCCAGGTGTTCCCGCAGGTCGCCGGCGCGAGCGCGCAGGTGGTCGTCGAGGCGCCGGCGGGGCAGCGCATCGACGCCCCCGTCGCGCGGGCGGGCGTCGAGGACGCCGCCGCCGACATCGGCCGGCTGCCCTTCGTCGCCCAGGCGATCTCGCCCTTCTCGCAGTACGCGACCAACGCCGTCTCGGACGACGGGCGCGCGGCCCTCGTGCAGGTGCAGCTCGATGGCGCCGTGAGCGACCTGCCCGCGACCGCCGCCGAGGAGATCGAGGCCGCCGCCCAGCCCGCCCGCGACGCGGGACTGCGCGTGGAGTTCTCGGGCCAGCTCTTCCAGGACCTCGAGTACGGCCTCACCGTGACCGAGGCGATCGGCGTCGTCTTCGCCGGATTCGTGCTCGTCGTGACTTTCGGCTCGGTGCTCGCCGCGGGCCTGCCGCTCGCCTCGGCGATCGTCGCCGTCGGCGTCACCATGTCGGGCATGCTGCTCGCGGCGCGGCTCGTGACGCTCTCCAGCGCGACGCCGCTGCTCGCCGTCATGATCGGACTCGCCGTCGGCATCGACTACGCGCTCTTCGTGCTCTCCCGGCACCGGCGCCAGCTCGCGAAGGGCATGGCGCCCGAGGAGTCCGCGGCGACCGCGGTCGGCACGGCCGGCAGCGCCGTCGTGTTCGCCGGCGTGACGGTCATGATCGCGCTCATGGGGCTCGCCATCGTCGGCATCCCCTTCCTCACGGTCATGGGCATCGCGGCCGCCTGCGCCGTGTTCGTCGCCATGACCGCGTCGATCACGCTCGTGCCCGCCATGCTCGGCCTCGCCGGAGCCCGGCTCGCCCCGAAGCCGGGGTCGCGCGCCGAGCGGCGCGAGACCGCCGGCCCCGACGCGCCCACGCTCGGCCGCCGCTGGGTGCGGCTCGTGCTGCGCGCGCCGATCGTCTTCGCGCTCGCCGTCGTCGGCATCCTCGGCGTCGTCGCGATCCCCGCGCTCGACCTGAAGCTGGCGCTCCCCTCGGCCGAGGGGCAGCCCGTCGGCACGACCGCGCGCGACGCGAACGACATCGCCACCGAGCACTTCGGCCCGGGCTCGACCGGGCCGCTCGTCGTCATGATCGATATCACCCAGGGGTCGAACGCGACCCTCATGACCGACCTGCAGGGCATCGCCGACCGCCTCCGCGAGGTGCCCGGCGTGCACTCGGTGGGCGAGGCGTTCCCGAACCCGACCGTCGACTCGGCGATCGTGCAGGTCGTGCCCGACTACGGGCCGAGCGACGAGCGCACCCTCGGGGTGGTCGAGGGGATCCGCGCCCTCGCGCCCTCGATCGCCGCCGACACGAACATGCCCATCGCCGTCACCGGCGCCACCGCCATCGCGCTCGACATCTCGCAGCGGCTCGACGAGGCGCTCGTGCCCTTCGCGCTCGTCGTCGTCGGGCTCAGCTTCGTGCTGCTCACCATGGTGTTCCGCTCGCTGCTCGTGCCGCTCAAGGCGGCGCTGAGCTTCCTGCTGTCGATCTTCGCGGCGTTCGGCGTGGTCGTCGCGATCTTCCAGTGGGGCTGGTTCGCCGACGTGCTCGGCGTCGTGCCCGGGCCCATCATCAGCTTCATGCCGATCCTGCTCATGGCGATCGTCTTCGGCCTCGCCATGGACTACGAGGTCTTCCTCGTCTCCGGCATGCGCGAGGCGCACGTGCACGGCGACGGACCGCGCGAGGCGATCGAGCACGGCTTCACCGCCGGGGCGCGCGTCGTCACCGCGGCCGCGCTCATCATGTTCTTCGTCTTCGCCGCCTTCGTCCCGGAGGGCGCAGGCGTCATCAAGGCGATCGCGCTCGGGCTCGCGGCCGGCATCTTCTTCGACGCCTTCCTCGTGCGGATGACGCTCGTCCCCGCCGTCATGGCGCTCATGGGCGCCGCCGCGTGGAGGCTGCCGCGCTTCCTCGAACGCGCCCTGCCGAACCTCGACGTCGAGGGGGAGACGCTCGCCGAGTACCGCTCGGCCGTCGCCTGGGCGGATGCCTCGGGCCGGGCGATCGACGCCGACGGCCTCGTCGCGGGCGGCGAGCGGGCGCGCACCACGCCCATCTCCGGCGGCGTCGGCCGCGGCGGCGTGCTCTTCGCCGTCGGCGAGCCGGCGCCGCGCCGGCTCGTGCTGGCGACCATCGCGGGGCGTCTCGCCCCCGACTCCGGCCGCGCGCACGTGCTCGGCTTCACGATCCCCGGCGACACGGCGGCCGTCGCGCAGCGGGTCGCCATGGTCGACGCCGTCGACCTCGACGAGCGGGCGCACGACCTGACCCTCGGGGCGCTCATCGCCGAGCGGGCCGACCTCGCGGCGGGCGGCGACCGCGGGGCGCGGGCGTCGTGGTCGGGCGCGGACGACGCCCGTCCCGGCCGCGGCGGGCACCGCGTCGGGCACCGCGCCGGGGACCGCCGGGTCGACCGGCTCGCATCCGGGGTCGGGGACGAGCTCGCGGAGGAGCTCGCCCGCGACGCCGACGCCGTGCTCTCGCTCGTCTCCCCGCCCGGACTCCGCGAGGGGCCGCGATCGCCGCTCGCGCACCTGACCCCCGAGACCGCCGTCGACGCACTCGACCCGCTCGCGCGCGCCGTCGCGCTCGTGCAGATCGGTCTCGCCGAGCGGCCCGACGTGCTCGTCGTCGACCTCGGCTCGGCATCCGAGGAACTCGCCGCGGCCGTCGTCGCCGGTGCCGGCATGCTCGCCCGGGCCGGCACGACGATCGTCGTGGGGCTGGATGCGGGAGCCGACGCCCCGGCCATCGCGCGAGCCTCCGTGCGCCTCGCTGGGCGCGGGCGAGCGGGCGCCGGCAGCGCTCCCGTGGTCGGCGCCGCCCGCTCGGGGTCTCCCGCCAGCGCGTTCGACGTCGGCCTCTCGGCGCCCGCCGAGCCGACCCCGCGCGAGTTCGGCGTGATCCGCCTCGAGCTCGCCGAGGCGCCCGACCGCGGCATCCGCGAGAGCCGGGACGGCCACGGCGGAGGCGCCGTGCAACGGGACCGGACGGGCGTCCACGACCCCTTCGACGAACCCGCGTCCGCGCCGACCGGTGAAGCCCGGCCGCCG
>Ga0153917_1000595_pt1 | contig 21361 bp, 18 predicted proteins | sample TSFL001MetaG_FD_104695 | JGI IMG/M metagenome (GOLD analysis project Ga0153917, IMG submission 104695) | Attine ant fungus gardens microbial communities from Florida, USA - TSFL001 MetaG | ecosystem: Host-associated > Fungi > Mycelium > Unclassified | place: USA: Florida, Paynes Creek Historic... | reverse complement strand
CCTCCGCCCGATGCAACCGGCGGATCTCCGCCCAATCTTCCATACTGATCACCCTCCAAGAGTGGTCGAAGGGGGTCAGAATTCCCCGACGTCTCGGGGTCAGTATTCACGCGTCGTCGACACCCCGCATACGCAGGGATGATCCGCCATCGACCGGCTCTCCCGAATTGCGGGCGAGGTGCTCCTCGCATACGCGGGGATGATCCCGCCGCGGCCGCGGTGACCACGCTGACGGCCCTGTGCTCCCCGCATACGCGGGGATGATCCCGGTTGGAACGTGGACGGGTCCACCTGCGGGAGGTGCTCCCCGCATACGCGGGGATGATCCCACCTGCACCATCGGCGCGGCGACCGAGACCTGGTGCTCCCCGCATACGCGGGGATGATCCCGTCCGCAACGGGCGTGCCTCGGGGCGCATCACGTGCTCCCCGCATACGCGGGGATGATCCCGCGATCGAGCAGATCCAAGCCGTGAACGCCGAGTGCTCCCCGCATACGCGGGGATGATCCACCGACGACGATGTCCACACCCGACGAGTGCAGGTGCTCCCCGCATACGCGGGGATGATCCCGGCGGGTGGTCCTGGGGCTACTTCCAGGTGCGGTGCTCCCCGCATACGCGGGGATGATCCCGACACGTGGGGGACCCCGACGACGACCGGCACGTGCTCCCCGCATACGCGGGGATGATCCGGACAGCGGTGCGACGTGGACGGCGTACCAGGAGTGCTCCCCGCATACGCGGGGATGATCCGCACTGGGGCCGGAACCTGGTCGTCGAAGCACAGGTGCTCCCCGCATACGCGGGGATGATCCCACCACCCCGAGGAGACATCATGAGCAAGATCTGTGCTCCCCGCATACGCGGGGATGATCCGGAGCTGCGATGGGCGTGAACCTGATGGTCGAGGTGCTCCCCGCATACGCGGGGATGATCCCGACCCGGTGAAGTGGGCGGCGGAGGTCGCGCGGTGCTCCCCGCATACGCGGGGATGATCCCCGGATCGCGCGCTGCGCGAGCGACGTCACCGAGTGCTCCCCGCATACGCGGGGATGATCCCTGGAGTGCACGAGCTCGAAGAACTGCTGCATGGTGCTCCCCGCATACGCGGGGATGATCCGGTGAACTCGATCTCGCACAGACGGCCCTGCGCGTGCTCCCCGCATACGCGGGGATGATCCGGAACCGCGATGACGGCTGGATCGACCGCGGTTGTGCTCCCCGCATACGCGGGGATGATCCCGAGTCCGCCGAGGACACGCCCGCATCGACCGCGTGCTCCCCGCATACGCGGGGATGATCCCGAGCGGGAGACGATCAGCTGGTCCTTCTTGCCGTGCTCCCCGCATACGCGGGGATGATCCCAGCCGGCTCGCGAACCCGCCACCGTCCTCCCCGTGCTCCCCGCATACGCGGGGATGATCCCGGGCCGTGGTCGCAGTCGTTGATGAACTCGCGGGCTCCCCGAAGGCGATCACCTGACGCCCGATGAGAGTGTCGGCGTCGGTGTCCTCAGCCGAGCGAGGTTTTTCTTGTCGACGAGGATCGCGACACGATCGGCAGCGTCCTCGAGGCGCAGCATGAGCCCATCCCACTGCGTGCGCGTGCCCCCGAGGACCTTGCCCCAGATGATCACGTCCGTATTGAGCCGCGCTGCGCTCGTTGCTTCTCGTGCGTGGACGATGATCTGCTCGGCGGGGATCGGGTCGCGGCCGCCGATGACGAGCTCGAGGTCCGCCGGCATCGCGTCGGCGAGCAGGTTGACGAGCATCGTCGAGAACGAGCGTTGATCGGCGGTGTCCGCCTGCCCTTCGCTCGGGTCGGTGCGATAGCGGCGGGTCAGCGAGCCAGGGTGTTTCGGATCGGGGCGGCGTCATCCGTTGGGGCCGGCGGCGGGCTCAGGATCTCCGATGCGCATTCGCCAGCGGGTCGGTCGCGCGCCTTTCGGGTGGTCGTGCCTGCGTCGCCGGGTCGTTCTTTCGAGCGCCCCGAGCCCTCGTCGCATCCGTCGCGATGGTGGGCGGCGGGCGGCGAAGGCGGCCGCGCGTTTCGTGCTCTGCAGGGAGGCCGCCCGACCTTGGCCCCGCACTCGGAACCATCGGGCAGCTCGCCGGGGCACCAGAGATCTGGCAGCACAGCGAGTCCACGCACCTGGTCGATCGTGACTACTTCACCCTTGGCATTCAGAGCGGCGTCCATGGTCTTCCCCTATCTGGTCATCAATCGTCCAACGGATCTGTCCAACGGATCGTTGGACGATTGAGCTTGTGCAACGGGCGTTGCGCTGACGATCAGATCTCGTCGACGCACCCTGATGCGAAGTGGGGTCCCAGCGGATCGTTCCGCCCTCTAGGTTTCCTAGGTGGGATTAAAGATGTGATCTACACTGTTGTTACCGGTGGGGTGGAAGGATGATCGCCATGACAACGATCGAGATGACGCAGCTCAGCGCCTACAACGAGTCGATCCGGTACGACGTGCCGGGCCTGGTCGACGAGCTGCGCCGCACGCTCGGTGCCAAGCTCGTCGCATACATCGCAGGCGTCACCGAAACCCGCGCCGTCCGCGAATGGGCCGAAGGTACCCGCAAGCCCTCCCCGAGCGCGGTCCAGACGCTGCGCCTGGCCTACCGCATCGTCCGCCTCATCGAACAGAGCGAGGGCGCTGGCATCGTCGCACCCTGGTTCCAGGGTATGAACCCGCAGCTCGGCGACCGGTCTCCTGCACGGGTACTCCGTGACGAGCCCACCGAGCAGGCCCACGCCGCCGTTCTCAGCGCCGCCAACCTGTTCGTCGGCGCGTGACCAGCACTCCGGCGATCTCCGTCGTCCCCGCGGTCGGCGTGCGCATCGGGCGCGTCGGCCGCGCCCCGGACCCCTGGGCATGGATCGACCACCAGTACGCCGGCGGGCAACGTTGGGACGACCACGGCCAGGTCTTCCGCACCATCTACGCTGCGGACTCCGCCTACAGCTGCTACGTCGAGATCCTCGCGTTCCTCCGCCCAGACCGTCCCACCTGGCAGGATCTCCTCGCCGACATCAGCGAAGATCCCGAAGACGCAGATGAGTTCCCCGTCCCGCCCGCCGGCGTCGTCGACCCCGACTGGATCCGCGCCAAGATGCGCTCGAGCGCACTCCTCATCGGTGCATTCGCAGACGTCCGCGCCGCCAGCACCATCGCCGTGCTGCGCCCGCTGTTCTTGGACACGGCTCGACGCTTAGGCCTGGCCGATTTCGACGCGGCCGCGGTCAAGAGCGCCCACCCGCGCGAGCTCACCCACAAGCTCGCCAGCCACCTCTACGCCCTCGTCGACGAGAACGGCAACCCGCTCGTGGACGGCGTGCGATTCGCGTCCCGGCATGGCGACGAGCTCGGGATGTGGGCGATCTTCGAACGCCCCGGCGACGAACCCTCCAGCCAACGGGTCACCGACCAAGAATCCCACCTCGTCGACCTCGACGATCCCGACCTCCGCGACGCCATGCAGCTGCACGGCCTCACCTGGCCAACCGACTTCTAGTCCCCCGATCAGGACGCCAACGGATCGTTGGCGAATTGACCGCTGCGCGCTCGACTCAGACTGCGCGGACCGCGATCAGCTTGAAGCCGGCGGGCACACGCGTGCGGATGTCGTCCAGGTCGGATCCTTCGATCTCCTCGAGTCCGTCGCGCCGCGCGATCGTCGCCTCAGCAGTCAGGATGGTGTCCTTCCTTGGGCGTGCTCCCCGCGTGCGCGGGGAAATATCGCGGCCCCTGTCCAACGCTCGGCACTCCGGAGCCTGCTCCCCGGATCCGCGCCTGGTCCAGGAGACTCCGACGCGACGATCAGCACACGTCGTGACGATCGGCACACGCGGGATCCGGCCGAAACGTGTGCTGATCGTCACCGCTTGGTGGATCTCGGCCCGACGCCGCATTCAGCTCGCCCATAGAATCAAGTCGGGGCGCAGCAACGCCCGAGCACCGTGTCGCCATCCGGGCGACCGCGTGGCGGGGCGCAGGAAGCAGGACTCGAATGAGTGTGAAGTACGACCAGGGCGCGCCGGACCCGGCGACGCGCACGCTCGACTCGGTCACGGGCATCAGCAAGAAGGGCCTCCCGACCGGCACCGTCGGTGTGCTCGGCGCGCTGGTGATCGGGATCTCGACCTGCGCGCCCGCATACACGCTGACCGCCGCCGTCGGACCGGCGGCGAGCGAGGTCGGCTACCAGACCCCGGCGATCTTCCTCATGGGCTTCATCCCGATGCTGCTCGTGGCGCTCGGCTACCGCGCGCTGAACTCGGCGATGCCCGACTCCGGCACGTCGTTCACCTGGGCGACCCGCGCCTTCGGCCCGTGGATCGGGTGGATGGCCGGCTGGGGCCTGGTCGCCGCGACGGTGCTCGTGCTCTCGAACCTCGCCGGCATCGCCGTGGAGTTCCTGTTCCAGTCGATCAGCATCCTCGTCGGCGACCCCTCCATCGCGGACCTCGCCGCGAACAAGTTCATCAACATCGCGGTATGCCTGGCGTTCATGGCGCTCGCGACGCTCATCTCCTACCGCGGCATGACCTCGACCAAGATCTTCCAGTACATCACCGTCATCTTCCAGATGGCCGTGATGGTGTGGTTCGTCGTCGCGATGTTCGTGGGTGCCGGGAACCCCGCCAACAAGGAGGCGAAGCTTCCCGAGCTCAGCTGGTTCAACCCGTTCGAGGTCTCGAGCTTCAGCGCCTTCGCCGCCGGCATCGCGGTGTCGATCTTCGTCTACTGGGGCTGGGACACGGTGCTCACCATGGGCGAGGAGACCAAGCCGTCGAAGGGGCGCCTGTCGACCGAGAGCAAGGCGGCGATGATCCTCGTCGCGATCCTCGTCGTCCTCTACGTCGGCACCGCGACCGCCACGGTCGCCTTCGCCGGTCTCGGCGACGGGCCGACCGGGCTGGGCAACCCCGACATCATCGAGAACGTCTTCGCGGCGCTCGCGCACCCGGTCATGGGCCCGGCCGCGATCCTGCTCTCGCTCGCGATCCTGGTCAGCGCCATGGCGTCGATCAACTCGACGGCGATCTCGCCGGCGCGCACGCTGCTCGCGATGTCGCACTACGGGGCGCTGCCGGCATCGCTGAAGAAGGTGCACCCGAGGTACAAGTCACCGCACGTCGCGCTGCTGCTCTCGTCGATCGTCGCGTCGGTGTTCTACGCGGTCATGCGCTTCATCAGCGAAGACGTGCTGTGGGACACGATCACCGCGCTCGGCATGATGGTGTGCTTCTACTACGGCGTCACCGCGCTCGCGAGCCCCTGGTACTTCCGCACGTCGGCGATCCGCGAGGGCTTCGGCTCGATCATGATGAAGATCGTGCTGCCCGGCCTCGGCGGGATCCTGCTGCTGATCGTCTTCGTCAAGACGACGATCGACGCCATGGATCCGGAAGCCGGATCCGGCAGCAACATCGGCGGAGTCGGGCTGGTCGGGATCATCGGGGTCACGGTGCTGGGCCTCGGCGTAATCCTCATGTTCGTCCAGGCGAAGTCCTCGCCCGAGTTCTTCCGAGGCAGGGTGCTCGCACGCACCGACGCCACGAACGACACCTCGGCGCTGCAGGTCTTCGACGACGGTCTGGGCGGCTGAGGGGGCGCTCTCAGCGCAATGCCTCCCGGGCGAACGACACCAGATCGTCGCCCGGGGCGCCGTCGCTGTGGCGGCGCTCGTTCCAGGTCAGCACGGAGATGATGTCGCTGGTGCGGCTGGTGATGGCGCCGATCTGCGCGCGGGAGAATCCGCGTGGATCCGAGGACTGCCAACCCAGCATCTCCAGGCCGAAAGCCTCGACCTCCCACTGCCCTGCAACCGGCACCCGGTCGGTGATGGCGAGCAGCAGCAGGATCGCCGCGTATCTCTCATAGTCCTTCAGCCCGCGGTAGAGCTTGGTCGCGATGAGCCGCAGCGTCAGGCGGGCATCGCCGAGCGCGCGCTTCGCGTCAGAGCCGAGCAGCAGGCGGCCCTTCTGCGCCCGCACGAGTCCCATGCGCCGGGCTGTCTCGCGCAGGAGCGCCACCGGCACGGTGAGGTCTTCGCGGTTGCTCTTGCCGATCCAGTTCTTCGACCAGCCGAGCGTCGTCATGGCATCGAGCACCAGCCGGGGCGGCAACGATCCCGCCGCGGTCAGGTCGACGCCTTCGCGGCCGACCGTCTCGATCAGCCAGACATAGGGCGCGACGATCCGACCTGCGGTTCGGTCGTCGACGTCCGTCGGCTCGAGCAGACCCCCGCGGTGCAGCCTCTGCCGGAGCTCTGATCGGATCGGCACCGGCAGCGCGCCGACGAGATCGGCGACTGGGGAGTCCCGTTGCACATCCTCCGGTGTCCGGTGCGCATCGTCTTTCACGATCCCGGACATGTCATAGGGATCGAGCCCTGCCCGCTCCGGATCGAAGAGCAGGTTCAGCTCCGCTTGGACGCCGATCGGGTCGAAGAAGCCGGGATCGGTCGGCAGCCACGGTCCGACGGTCTGCCGGATCCAGGAGGTGATGAACGCGTGCTCCGGATGCGTCGGATCGTTCGCGATCGCGACCTTCTCGAGATACCCGTGCATGCCGCCGGCATCTTCGTAGGGCGCGCGACTCTCGCCGTCGATGTCGGCGACGGGAGGCGTGAACGGCGTGAGCGCTCCCTGCCCCACCGTCTCGATCCGGTGCACCCAGCCGTCGCCGAGGTCGTACTCGTACCAGAGCGTGTCGGATGCGGAGAACGCCTCCGCGATCGTCGTCGCGTCTTCGGGGAGCAGCTCGAGTTCGTCGTCGGCGCCCCACCGCCGCCCTTCCGGCAGGCCGCGGTGATGCGGATCCGCTTCGCTGAAGATGTGCAGGTGCGACTCGCGCCATCCGACGATGATCTGCAGCGCACGATGCAGATCGGACAGGGTCAGGTCGTCGGCGATCGAGAAGTCACGCCAGATCTTGGGCTCGCCGTCGGCGAGCGTCACATGCAGTCGGCGGAAGAAGCGGGGCATGACTCGACCGTAGCCGTCATCGCCGACATTTCCCGTCGCTGTGGATAAGTCGCCCGGCGGCCCGATCGTCCTCCACATCGGCGGATCCGGGGGCTCTCTGCACCGGTTGCGCGTGCGTCCGTCGATACGTCCCCGTTCGTCATTAGCCTCGCTCGCATGTTCCCTGCAGAGACTCTCGTCGTCAGCCCGGCCGTGCATGCCCGTGTGCGGGTCCTGGGCCATCCCGAGCTCGAGCGCATGATCGAAGTGCCGCGCGACGCGCCCGGCCACTGGGTGATCACCGCCTACCTCCTGAGCATCGGGGTCGACGAGGGTGGCGGCGATCCCGAACCGGAACCCCAGTTCTGGGTCGAACCGTGGAACGAAAGGGTGCGGGTCGTCGAGGTGGCGGGGTTTCCGCATGTCCTGGAGATCACCACCTGGTACGCCCGCGTGCCCGAGGCGGGCGAACAGCGGGTGTGCATTCTGGACGACGAAGGCGGCGGGCCTGCGCGACGCATCGGCCCAGAGGCGGCGTCGGCGTGGTGGACGGATTCGCCGCCGTTCCGCATCGACCGGGTCAATCAGGAGCTGGCCCGGATGTTCGGGGTCGTGGTCCCGCGCTTCGCGGATCACGGGGCGGAGCGGTACGGGATGCCGGTCGAGCGCCTTCTCGCCGACCTCAGCCCCGTGCGCCGCCTCTCCCTTCAGGCGCACCTGGACGACATCGGTCTTGAGGAGTCCGTCGTCGTGCGGGACGATCTCGTGGCCGCGACGGAGGGGATCCGGGCGCTGCTCGATCGGTTCGGCCCCGACGGCGTAGGCCAGGACGCGACGACCGGGTGGCTGCCGCGGGGAATGCTCCAGCGCACGGTGCGAGAGTTGAACTGGACGGTTCGGGACGGATCCCTGCTTCCAGATCCCGAGGACGCGCTTGTCGCGCTCGCGCGGCGGATGCGGCTCATCCGGCGGCTGCGTGGAGACGTGGTGCTCACGAACCGCGGGCACGAACTGGCCCGCGAACCCGAGCGCTGCCGCCGGGAGCTCCGCGACGTGCTGGCGGGCGCGGGACGGGAACGGTCGTGGATGGAGCCGACGACCGACGTCGCTCTCGTCCTGCTCGCGATCGCCGATGGGACGATCGCGAGCATGGACGACGTGTCCGAGGCCCTCGCCCGTGGTCGGGGAGCACGGGGGCGTCATCCGGAGGACGGTGACGTCGAGGGCATCGTCTCCACCAGGTCGGTCCCGGCGCCAGCCGTATCCGAGTCGGTGCGCGATCTCATCGGCGTCCTGGCCGCGCTCTCGCCGGTCGGCGGGTACGGGGCGTTCTCACCCGCGGTACGCGCGCTCGCTCGCAGCGCGCTGCGCGGACCAAGTCATCGGGGAGGGCGATAGGATGCATGCATTGACAGCAATGCACTCAGGAGGAGCCATGCCGACGATCACGATCCGCGGGCTCGGCGATGACGTGCTCCGCGCGCTCAAGGTGAGAGCGGCGCGTGAGGGTCGCTCGATGGAGGCCGAGGTGCGGACCATCCTGACCTCCGCGGTCGCCGGTACGGATGACGAGTACGGCTTCGGCACCCTCCTCGCCCAGACCTTCGCGGGCCTCGGGCCGTTTGACCTTCCCCCGCGTGCGGATGCTGCCAAGCCGATCGATCTCTCGTGATCGTCGTCGACACCAACGTGCTTTCGGAGCTCATGCGTCCCGTTCCCGACGAGCGCGTGGTGCGATGGATGGACCAGATTCGACGTGGCGAGCTCTGGACGACGTCGATCGTGATCGCGGAGCTGGCCGCCGGCGTCGCGGCACTTCCGCAGGGCCGACGGAGACTGTTGCTGGGCGACGCGCTGGACCTCATGCTCGAGCGTTTCGAAGGGCGAGTCCTGCCGTTCGGAGGCGGAGCCGCCCTGGAGTACGGCCGCATCGTCGCGCTGCGGTCGCTGCTCGGTCGCCCGATCGGCATGGCGGACGCCCAGATCGCCGCCATCGCGTTGCGAGCTGACGCCGTTCTGGCAACCCGCAACACCGGCGATTTCGACGGGCTCGGGCTGGAGCTCGTCGATCCGTGGACGGCCGACGGCTGATCAGTTCGTGCCCCTTCCTAGCCGTTCCCCGGACCGCGCGGTCGCCCGAACGTCCAGGCGAGGGGTCGGGTCGGGGACGGACCCGACTCGACCCCCGGCAGGTGCGCCCTACTGCACCGACCACCCGCCGTCGGAGGCGAGGATCGCGCCGTTGATGTTCACGGCGTCGTCCGAGAGCAGAAACGTGATCGACGCGGCGAGGTGCTCGGACGTCGCCACCGTCGGGATCGCCTGCTGGAACGGCGCGAGCCGGCCGGATCCGTACTCGGACATGTTCGGGGGCATCGGGATCCCCGTTGCGACGCCGCCCGGGGCGACCGAGTTCACGCGGATCCCCTTCGGCCCGTACATGAACGCCGCCGACTTGGTGACGCCGATGATGCCGTGCTTGCTGGCGGTGTACGCGTTGCCGGACGAGTTGCCGCGCAGACCGGCCTCGCTCGAGACGTTGAGGATGGATCCGCGCCCCGCCGACTCCATGACGGGCAGCACGGCGCGCATGAGCTTGAACGGCGCGGTGAGGTTGATCGCGATCACGCGGTCCCAGACGGCGTCGGGCGTCTCGCCGGCGGGGGAGAAGTCGTCGTTGATGCCGGCGACGTTGGCGAGGCCGTCGATCCGGTCGCCTGCTGCGGCGACGACGCGGTCGATCGCGTCCTGCCGGGTGAGGTCGCCGGCCACGGTCACGATGCCGGGCAGGTCCGCGCTCAGCGCCTCGAGCTTGTCCGCCGCGATGTCGCACGCGATGACGCGCCCGCCCTCGCGGGCGATCCGCGAGGCGGTGGCCTTGCCGATGCCCGATGCGGCGCCCGTGACGATCACGGTCTTGCCGGCGAAGCGCCCGGGCGTGACCTGTTCCGTCCAGCCCTGCGGTGCGGCATCCTCGGGGATCTCTCCGCCGTTCGCCGCGCGCACGAGGTCGTCGACGACCGACTGCGGCATCGCGCCCTGACTCATCACGACGAGCTGCTGCAGCGGCAGGCCGAGCACGGGGGTGAGCGAGTCGGCGCTCGCGCCGGACTGCGCCAGCAGCCCGCGGATCAGCTCACCGCCGGTCGGGTCGGCCAGCCAGTCGCCGATGGAGGAATTCGCGGTGAGTGCCATGGGTGTCTCCTTCGTTCGCCGTGGATCCGGTCCGGCGCGTCGCGGCGGGTCGGCATTGCTTCGAGTTTCGCAACGGTGCGTCCACTTATTGCTGAGCGTACACCTCGATACGCTCGGAGGGTGCCCCGTCCGCGCAGTGAGAACGCGCGCCAGTCCGTGCTGGCGGCGATGCGCGGTGCGCTCGCCGCGGACGGTTACGCCGCGGTGACCATCGAGGGACTCGCTGCGGAGGCGGGCGTCTCGAAGCAGACGATCTACCGCTGGTGGCCGTCGAAGGCGGCGATCCTCGGCGAGGCGCTGCTGGAGGGCGCGCTTCCGGGCGCCGACGTCGCGCCGCCGTTCTCTGCGGATCTCGCCGCGGACCTGCGCTCGTGGTTCACGACGGCGGGTTCGAACCTGTCGCATCCGGAGAACGTCGAACTCGCCCGTGCGCTCATCGCGGTGACCGCGACGGATCCGGACCTCGGCGAGGCTCTGAATCGTCGGCTCGCGGATCCGATCGTGTCGTGGATAGTCTCGCGCGTGATGCGTGCGCAGGAGGAGGGGGTGGTGCGCGCCGACGTGGATCCGGCCGTCGTCGCGGACCAGTTCGTCGCAGCGACGTCGTATGCGGCGCTGCTCGGGCGTCCGCTTCCCGCCGGTCGCGTGGACGCCCTCGTGGACCTCGTGATGCGAGGAATCGCGGCACCGCCCCGGGTCGCTGAGTGAGTGTCCCGTCCCCCGAGTTCGTCGAGCCCGCCTCCCCGGGGTCGTTGAGCGAGCGAAGCGAGACGAAACGCAGCACCCAGGTCTTTTCCCCCCGGGGACGTTGAGCGAGCGAAGCGAGACGAAACGCCGCCGCCGGGTCCTTTCCCCCCCGGGGACGTTGAGCGAGCGAAGCGAGACGAAACGCGGCCTGCAGATCGTTCTCCCCGGGGGACGTTGAGCGAGCGAAGCGAGACGAAACGCCGCGCCTTCTGGAATCCGGGCCTGTGGATAACTCCCCCGGCGGCGCCCCCGATCCGGTTACGGTGTGGGAGTGAATCCTCAGCGCAGTGCACTCCCGGTCTGGCCTCGTCGCGGCGGTCGTCCTGCGTGGGCGCTTCTGGCTGGCGTCGCCTCGGCCCTCGTCGCCGTCACGATCGGTGTCGCTGGCTGCGCGCCAGGTCCGGCGCCGAAGCCCACGCCAACCCCACTTTTCACGAGCGAGGCAGACGCCTTCAAGGCAGCGGAGCAGGTGTATAGGGACTACACGGACGCAGCGAATGCCAGCAGAAACGGTGACGCTAACGCTGATCCGCAGAAGTACCTTGCTGGGTCAGCGCTCGAGGACGATATCAAGTCGCGGAGAGAAATCAAGGACGCCGGTCTCAGAGTGTCTGGGAGCCTCGTGGTTCGGTCTTTCTCGGGAACTGGATACGACCCGCGAGTCGGTTCGGTATCGGCAGTCGCTTGCATCGGCGTCGGCGACACTCGCGTGACGAACGACAAAGGGGAAGATGTAACGCCCACCGGCCGTCCGAGTGTATCGGCGATTGAGATCAAGTTCACGCGATCTGGCAAGGGTACAGGGCTGGTCATTACGACGTCGGAGAGGTTCAGTCAGTCATGCTGATCGGTAGCGCCGTAGTCGGTGTATCCCTTATTGCCGCCACGCTTGGGATAGGGATACACACATCGGCCACTGGCCTCGTCGTTCGCACTGACCTTTGTGGTCAAGAAGTGTTGGCGGTTCTAGGTGAGTGCCCGCAAACCGATGGTGGCTCGGTTACCTTGACTAGTACCCGAACCCAACAAGAGGTTGGCCTCGCCCCGTCGCCGGGCGATGGCGGACCGGCATACGTGGATCCGGAAACGGATGACTCATGGGTTCCGGAGCCGCCTCCGCCGCCAGAGGTCCCGTGCCCGACGATCATCGGTTGGCTTCCTGACTACTGTCGGCCTTCGACGCCGAGTGTGACATCTCCGCCCCAGGCGACACCCGGGTCTCCCGCCTGGACCGTGACCATTTCCGACGTCGCTCGTTTCGTCCCCACGAGCGCGACGGTGGCCGGCGAGCCCGACAACATCGCCGTCGTCGGCCTCCCCGCGAACTTCCTCAGCAGCGCCAAGACCGAAACGATCCCCGGTATGATTCTCGGCCGCGCGCTCACGATCCGCTTCACGCCCGTGAACTACACGTTCGACTACGGAGACGGCGAGAAGCGCACGAGCACCACCGGCGGCACTGCGTGGGACGCGAACGGTCAGGCCCAGTTCACCCCCACCGACACGAGCCACGTCTACAAGGAGCCCGGCCGCTACACGGTGACCGTCACGGTCTCCTACACCGCGGACATCGACCTCGGCACGGGCTGGATCCCGATCAACGGCACGCTGAACGGCCCGCCCGCCACCCAGGAGATCCGCGTCGTCAAGGCGCATACTGCGCTCGTTCAGAACACCTGCGTCGAGCGGCCCACAGCCCCCGGCTGCTGACCGCGCAACCGATCGTCCGCAGCGCACAGAGGCCGTTCGACCGAAGCTCCGCCGCCCGCGCCGACCACTCCAGTCGCCCGCGCCGACCACCGCAGCCGCTGGCCGCGCTCCATTCCCACACCCCGCCCGCGCCGACCCGACCACTGCAGCCGCTTGCCCGCGCCTACTCCAGCAGTCCCCGCACATCCTCCGCGGTCAGGCCGCCGGGGGTGAACTCGCCCTCGCCGTCGAGCACCCGTGAGAACAGCTCCGCTTTCGATTCGCGCAACGCGATCACCTTCTGCTCGATCGTGTTCCTCGCCACGAGCCGGTACACGATCACCGGCCGCGTCTGCCCGATCCGGTGTGCGCGGTCGATCGCCTGCTCCTCGACGGCCGGGTTCCACCACGGATCGAGCAGCACCACGTAGTCGGCCTCGACGAGATTGAGCCCGAACCCTCCGGCGTGCAGCGACACGAAGAAGGCCGGATCCGACCCTTCGCGAAACGCGGCGATGACTCGAGCGCGGTCACGGGTGTTGCCGTCGAGATACTGCGACGCGATCCCGGCCGCCGCCACCCGGTCGCGTGCGGCGGTCAGGAATCGCGTGAACTGGCTGAGCACCAGCACACGGTGCCCCTCCTCGGCCGCCTCGACGATCAGCTCCTCCAGCGCTTCGAGCTTCGCCGACGGCGCCTCGCCCTCGTCGATGAGAGCCGGATCCAGCGCCAGCTGTCGCAGCAGCGCGAGCGAACGGAAGATCTGGAAGCGGTTCGCCTCGACGTCGTCGACCAAGCCGAGCACCTTCTGGCGCTCGCGCTGGAACCGCACGTCGTACAGGCGGCGGTGCTTCGGGTGCAGCTCGATCTCGAGCACCTGCTCCTGCTTCTCCGGCAGCTCGGAGGCGACGAGCTCCTTCGTGCGTCGCATCAGGAACGGCCGCAGCCGTCGCTGCAGCAGCCCCAGCCGGTCGGCGTCGCGCTGCTTCTCGATGGGCGTGCGGTAGAACTCGGTGAACTTCTTCAGGGTGCCGAGCAATCCCGGCGCCGCCAGGGAGGCCAGCGCCCACAACTCGCCGAGATTGTTCTCCAGCGGGGTGCCGGTGAGCACCAGGCAGAACGGCGCACCCAGATCGCGCGCCGCGCGGTATCCGTGCGAGGCGGAGTTCTTGATCTTCTGCGCCTCGTCGACGATCAGGCCCGACCACTCCAGCTCGCGATACTGATCCGCCTCGCCGCGGAACAGCGCGTAGCTGGTGAGCACCACGTGCGCCCCGGACACGGCCTCCGCGAGGGACATCCCGCGCCGCGACGTCATGCTGCCGATCGTGGTGACCCGCAGCTCGGGTGCGAAGCGCGCGCACTCGCTCGCCCAGTTCGACACGACGCTCGTCGGCGCCACGATGAGGAACGGGCTCATGCTCGGGTTCTCCTCGCGGGCGGCCTCGATCATCGCGATCGACTGCAGCGTCTTGCCGAGCCCCATGTCGTCGGCGAGCAGACCGCCGAGCCCATGCGTGCGCAGGAAGTGCAGCCACGAGAATCCGGCGAGCTGATAGTCGCGCAGCTGCGCGCGCAGCCCCGCTGGTGGCGCCACCGGCACGACGCCTTCCCCATCCGCGAGGCTCTGCACGGCGAGCCACCATTCCGCCTCACGCGCGGCGAGAGCGCCGAGCTCGGAGAGATCGTTCCAGATGTCCAGCTGGTTGCGGTTGAGACGGATCCCCTCGGCGGTCGCCGACGGGCGGTCGCCCAGGGCGCGCGCCTCGTCGATGATCTCGCGCAGCTTCGCGAACTCGTCACCGTCGAGCGGGAAGTAGATGCCGCTGGGCAGCACGAAGATCGGCTCGTCGAGCGAGAGCGCGGTGAACAGCTCGGCGAAGTCGACCTCCTCACCGTCGATCGTGACCGTGAAATGCAGGTCGAACCAGTCTCCGGAGGGCTCCGCCTCGGCCCGCACCACGGCTGTGCCGTCGGCCGCGCGGTAGTCGGGCAGCTCGGAGTGCTCGACGATCGTCAGTCCCTCGAGCTCGCGCAGCCGGGGGAGCAGTTCGGTGACGAACGTCACGGTCGCTGCGGTGCCGAGCGTTCGATCCAGGGGGATCCCCGGTCGGCCGGTTCCGGAAAGGGCGGGCAGCGGGTCGAGCACCGCATTCACCGATGCGGTGAGAGCCGCCTCCTCCGTCGGATCGCCGACGGCGCCCGGACGATCCCAGGTCCACGACAGGTGCAATTGCGATGAGGCGAACTGGAGCGTCAGCACGAGCGAGACGTGCGGCGGATCCGGCAGGCTGTAGGAGTCGTCGGGCGAGACGACGCGCGTGCCGGTCTGGATCCGCGGAAGGAACTCCGTCTCGAAGGCCTCGACCTCGTCGGCAGGGATGACGATCGGATCCGTCCGTTCCAGGAGATGCTGGGTGATCCTCGCGAGCGGCGCATCGAGGCGGACGAGACGGATCTGCTCCGCGGCGGCACCCGCCGCCGTCACCTGCGCAAGCACGCCGATCGGATCGCCGAGCCAGAGAACCTGCGCGTCGGCGGTGTCTCGGGTCGGGCGGGAGGCGCGGGCGCCGAGCCGGAGCGAATCCCCGTGGCGCTCGATGGTGACGGCCGTGTCGACCGGCTGATCGTCGAACACGACGGGGTGCTGCGCCTTGCCCGGCGAGACCAGGGGAACTCCGGCGTCGCGCACATCGGCGAGTGCGCTCCAGAGTTCTCTGCCGGGCAGTTCGGCCAGGCGCAGCCAGTCCGGATCCTGATACCAGGCGTCCGAGGACATGCCCCAGAGTCGGTGCAGGCGATGCAGGGCGGCCGTCTGGCGGGATTGCCGGCGCTCGTAGGCGAGCTTCTGCCAGGACGCCTGGCCCTTGATCCACGCGCCGCGCGCCCCCATCATCCCCGGTCGAGCGCCGAGGTACGGATCCGCCCGGGGCGCGTAGGCGTAGCGGCTCGGCTTGGGCTGCACGAGCGTGACGAACAGGCAGTACTCCTGCGCCGTCTCGAGGGGAGGCAGGGCCTGGGAGAGCTCGCGACGCCAGGTCGACGCGGGCTGTTCGGCCGGCGTCGAGCGTCTCAGCAGCAGAGCCGCCGCGAGGTGCGCGCACCGGGGGCGACCGCAGCTGCATTCGACGTCGATGTCGCCGTTGCGGTGTTCGACGATGATCGCGTCTTCGAGCTCGGTGCCGCTGATGACGGTGTATCGGGAGATGCGTCGTGTGCCGGACTCCTCACTGCCGAACAGTTGCACCCGCTCGGCCGCGATCAGCCGAAGCGCCTCGCCGAGCGCGTGCTGTTCGAACTCGTGCCGGACGAGTTCAAGGGCGGACGGGTCGATCTGCATGCCGAGGGCTGTCCTATCTGGATCGAGAGGAACGATGCATCCATCGTGTCAGGTGCCGGGGACATTCACTCGCCCTTACAGGCCAGGGACAGGCCAGGGGCGCCGGCTTCAGGCCGGTACGCCACGCCGCTCCCGGATCCGTGGCCGATCAGAGGACCCGGATGGGAGTAGACCACGAATGCAGATAGGGCGCGGATCCGCGCCGTGCGGAGATCGAGACGGCCGCGCCCGCGACTCCGACGCATCCGCCGAGTCGTGTCAGTCGAACACCCGCCGCAACCGCTCCCGCAGCGCCGGATCGCACACGTACACGAAGGTTCCGCGCATACCGCGGGTGAGCAGGACGCCGTAGATGTTGCGGATGAAGGTCAAAAGCGCGTCGTCGGTGAACGTCCCCTTGAGGTGGCCTGTGTTCTCCTTGCCTTTCTTGTCGCGATAGTTCGCGCGATCGGCGACGATGCGCCCGGAAGCCGGATCCAGCCGCAGATCGGGGCCGATGATCACGCCGGCGTAGTTGAGGTCGTAGCCCTGCACGGTGTGGATCGAGCCCACCTCCTCGAGCGCGCCGGGCGAGTTGATCCAGTCCTTCTCGGCCCTGTTCCAGCGCAACTGCTCGCCGTCGAGCTCGATGTCGAAGGCATCCGGATCCTTCTTCGACACCCAGTCCCAGGCGTACCCCGCGATGAGACGAGACAGCCCGGCGGACCGATCGGCATCGCGGATCGCCGTCCGCATGGCGCCGAGGTCATCGAAGAAGCGCAGGTCGTAGTCGCCGAGTTCTGGACGCACCGGATCCTCCCCGCGCAGTGCGGCGCGCACGAACCCGATGTAGTCGGCTCCGGCTTTGACGCGCATCTGGGTCATGAGGGGGAAGTGATGGTCGCTCGCCTTCGCCGCACGGACCTCTTCTCGTAGAGTGGCCGGCGCGAGATCGTGCGGGCGCACGCTCTGCTCCTCGTCGATCAACAGGATCTGGTGGCGGCTTCGTGCGCGGATCCAGTCGAGCTGCGTGTATTTCGCGCCGTCGTCGCCGAAGAGGGCGATGTTGAGATCTCGGAACTTGCCGTTCTGCAGGCCCGAGGCCTGGTTCGACCGCTGGCTCAGCCGATGCGCTTCGTCGACGAAGACGAGGTCGAAGTCCCTGTCGGATTCCGCGAGCTGGAACGGTGTCATGACCTGCGTCGGATCCAGTCGCGGGGTCTTGGCGAACACTCGCTTCACGGATTCGCGCAGCGACTGCTGCGGGATGATGAGCGCCATGCGCCGGCCGGAGAGCACCTCGCGGTTACCTCCGAGGAAGTAGTCGGTGAAGATCGAATCGAGTTCCAGATCGTCGTTCGGCCGGTGCGCGTCGATGTCGGCGAGCAGCTTCATGAGGAAGATCGCGACGATCGTCTTCCCCGTGCCCGGTCCGCCCTGGACGATGAGCGTCGACTCGGTCTCGGGCGGGGTGAGATCCTCTACAAGCGCCTTGAGGATCCCGTCCACGGCGATGTTCTGATCGTCCGACAACGCCTTGAACGGCGACAGCTTGAACATGTCGCTGTTCTCGATGTCGGCGATGCCCCGTGTGAACATGCCTTCGGCGCGCAGTTCGTCGAAGACGTCTCGGAACGATTGCCGGTACAGCTCGCGATCGAAGTACTGCGCGTTCGCGGTGAGCCCGGCGTTGCTGTTCAGCACCTCGTACTGCGCGTCGCCGGAGAACCACCGGATCAGGTGCGACTCGAGGTCGAGGCACGCGGACTTGTTGAAGCGTTCATCGACGATGACGCGGACCGTGTCGAGCCGCGCGTCCTTCTTGGGGCCACCGAGATGCTGGACCACCCGCTGGTGCGCATTCACGGTCTCGCCGACGTAGAGCCCCGGCTTCGCGCGGTGCCGCGCGCCGTCGATGACATAGACCACCGGCCAGTTCGAGAGGTGCGAATCGGCTCGCGCGTGCTTGTCGAGCGCCAAGCGCCGGAACGGTATGTGCTCGATGCGGAAGGCGGTCATGCGCGGTCCGGATCCGCTGGGCGCTCGGGGCGACCGGCGCCCGCCGCGCTCGTCGATGCGCCGGATCCGGCATCGGTGTCGGCTCGTTCTGCGCTCGCCTCACGCTCGGCGGCGAGCTGCGTGTACTTCTCCATGCGCCCCTTTGCTTGCTCGGCGGGATACTTCGCCCGCGTCGATTCGAGCTTGCGCAGCACGATCTCGTCCAGATCGACACAGATCCGATTCGCCAGGTGGATGCAGTAGGTGACGACGTCGGCGAGCTCTTCTTCCACGCGGGTCTGATCGAAGTCAGGCCCCCACTGGAAGCACTCCAGCAGTTCACCCGACTCGATCGCGATGCTCTTGGCGAGGTTCTCCGGTGTGTGGAACTGGTCCCATTCCCGCTCCTCGACGAAGGCGCGAAGGGCGGCGAGAGTCGAGGGGGATGGCATGGGGTGAGGCTAGCAGCGGTGCGAGACTGGACAGCGGATCCGGATCTATGCCGCAGCTACTGCTTGACGGACCTCTTCTAGAGCCTCGTCAAGCGACACGTGTTCCCAGATTCTGATGACGGTCCAGCCTGCGTCCTGCAGGAGAATCGTGTCCCGGGCGTCTCGCTCGATATTGCGCGCGAGCTTGCGGGACCAGTACGACTGATTAACAGACGGACGCGATCCGTGGATCGGGCAGCTGTGCCAGAAGCAGCCGTCCACGAAGACAGCGACCTTCTTGCGCGTGAACACGATGTCGGGACGAACTCGCCCGCCTGGCAGCTGGAGGCGGAGGTCGCATCGATAGCGTAAACCGGCGCGATGTAACGCGGATCGCAGCGCAACTTCGGGCTTAGTGTCGCGACGACGATTGGCCTGCATGTTCCGACGGCGTGCGGCCGTTGACGCCGCGGGCACGGGAGCCTTGGTGTCACGCCAACCACGTCCATTACTCAAAGCTACGCCCGCTTGATGCGCAGGGTTCCGTTAGCTGCGGAGGGGCAATCGGACAGTGTCGGACTGGCGCCTTACGATGGCAGCGTGGTGAAGAATCGCGCAACCGAAAAGCAAAAGTTCAGCGTCGTTGAGATCTGCGCCGGCGCCGGGGGCCAGTCGCTGGGACTTCACAAAGCGGGCTTCGTCCACAAACTCGCCGTCGAGATCGACGAGACCGCCGCCGACACCCTTCGGCAGAACCTGGGTGCCCCTGTCGTAGTCGGGGATGTTGCCAACCCGGAGGTATGGAACCCCGCCGACCACGCAGATGTGACGCTGTTTGCTGGTGGCGTGCCGTGCCCGCCGTTCTCAGCCGCGGGGAAGCAGCTGGGCACATCTGATGAACGTGACCTCTTCGCTTGGGCGATTGAGCAAATCCCGGTGATCCGTCCGAAGGCGGTGATGCTCGAGAACGTTCGAGGTCTCGCTGCACCGCGTTTCGCGGCTTACCGGCAGCGCGTCTTGGATCGCCTGGATGAGCTGGGGTTCATGGGAGAATGGAAGCTCCTTCACGCCGCCGACTTCGGAGTCCCGCAGCTTCGGCCTCGGTTTGTGCTCGTTGCGCTTCCGGAAACCGAGATGGAGTACTTCCGGTGGCCGGATACGGACGCGAACGAGCGCCTCATGGTGGGAGATGCCCTGTATGAACTGATGGCGTCCGGGGGCTGGAAGCATGCGAGTACTTGGCGTGCGATGGCTAACGACATCGGGCCAACCCTCGTCGGCGGAAGCAAGAAGCACGGTGGCGCAGACCTGGGTCCTACGCGAGCGAAGCAAGCATGGGCCAAGCTGGGCGTCGATGGCCGTGGCATCGCCGATACCGTTCCTGGCGCGGATGCGCCCTTGCCGACTGACGTGATGCCGCGTCTCACAATTGAGATGGCGGCGCGTATCCAGGGTTGGAAAGAAGAGGACGCGTACGTGTTCTCGGGTCGGAAGACCTCTCAGTATCGTCAGATCGGCAATGCGTTCCCGCCACCTGTGGCTAGGGCGATCGGGGAAAGCATCAGCGCGGCGCTGCGGCACGAAGGCGAACCGCGAACCGACCTCGCTGGAATCGCGCAACTTCATGATCCGGTCTATCGCGCCCTCTCTCGGAGCGCGCGTCCGCTCAGCCTCGCGGAACTCGTCGAGGCATACAACGAGGGGAGCGAGACCGCAGTCCAGCAGCGCCTCGCAGCACTTCAGCGAGATTTTGAGCTCGAGGTCGTCAACGACGGCGACACCCCGCGCTATCGCCTGGGCGAGTTCAAGGGCTTTACGGGTCAAGCGGACCATTGGCGACATGAGGTCGTGGCGAGGTACGAGAACCGGGTGAGCTGAATGACCGAAGCCGGAGAGCTCGCGGAGCCGGGTGATCACTGTCAACCAGACCCACGCAGGACGGGAGCTCCAGCGGCACACGAAATTCTCGACGTGGATGACGACGCTGAGCTGATGGCGGTCTACACGTGGCTGCGAGACCGTCCGATTGCGGACTTGCTCAGATCTGCCGTCGACGATGCCGTCAAGTATGTCCTCGACGGAGCGAGGACCTGGCGCTTTGACCTCACAGATCCGAAGGTCGATTCCGACGAACGTTCAAGCGTGGGAACCAAACTTCAATACCACGTCATCGATCAACTCGGCTTGAAGAAGGAACCTCCGCTCGATACGACGATTGTCGGCGTGGCTGTTGAGATCAAGGGAACTGTCCGCACAACGTGGATGATTCCACGCGAGGGTCAATGTGAGGTGACGCTGCTTATCCGGATTGACGCGAAGCGACATGAGTTCGAAGCAAAACTCATGCGCGTGCATCGTGCGTGGCTCACGGGGAAGAAGGGGAATCGTGACCTCAAGCGCTCGCCGCGCGCCGAGGCTGTGCGACGCCATGCGCTTACAGTCGTCCCGACCACGCCGTTGCCTGCCGAACCGCTCAGAATGCTACGCCCGGACCAATTGGACCGAGTATTCGGGCCGAACGGATTGCGACGACGACTCATCGATCTTTTTGTTGCGCTCCCAGAAGTCGTGATCCCGCGCGGCACAATCGCAGTCGTGGGAGCCGGCCTCCTCGATCCGATGAAGCGTGCACGAGAGGCGAAGGTTGCCTTGCGCAACCAGCACCAGCTGATCGTTCTCGTAGGTACATGGCCAGACGAACGTCGCAAGGCCTCAATTATGGGTTTTGATTTGTCCGGTGAGGCTTGGGTTGCCGTGCATCGCGCCACGTTTGAAGCCTACGGTCTGGAGGTTCCGCCACCGCGGTAAGTACTTCTTCGTGGCGGAGGATCTTCAGCCCGGCACAACTTCGACTTGGCAGTGCGTGCGCGCGGCCTTGTGTCGACGACGCGTGAATACTGACCCCGAGACGTCGGGGAATTCTGACCCCCTTCGACCACTCTTGGAGGGTGATCAGTATGGAAGATTGGGCGGAGATCCGCCGGTTGCATCGGGCGGAGG